>OHKL01001082.1_pt1 | contig 10909 bp, 6 predicted proteins | sample 1568721 | NCBI WGS metagenome assembly OHKL01 (sample SAMEA3879543, study PRJEB24766) | human gut metagenome | biome: human-associated habitat; feature: feces | place: USA | collected 1985/1987 | reverse complement strand
TTTTGCAAAGCATCCTGAGATGGTGCTGGGCGAGATCACCACGGAAAGCACCCAGTACGGCAAGCAGGAAACTACGGTCAAGCCCATCGAAGGCGCAGACCTTGCCAAGCAGTTAAAAGAGGCGGTCGGCAACATCCATGCCACCATCACGGAGCCGGAAATCTCCGACGATGAACTGGATGTGCAGGAAGAACCCATTCCGGCAGACCCAAGTGTGAAGAATTTCAGCTTCACGAACGTGGATGGGCAGATTTACTACCGTGAAAACTCCTTTATGAATAAGGTAGAACTGCCTGCCGTAACTGCAGAGCGAGTGCTGGGCATGATCGCTCTGCGGGAAACCACCCGGAAGCTGTTGGATTGTCAGCTGCATGATGGTTCGGATGCAGAAGTTCAGCTTTTGCAGAATGAACTGAAACAGCAATACACCGCATTTAAGGCGCAGTATGGTCTTATCAATAGCACCGCCAACAAGCGGGCGTTCCGACAGGACAGCAGCTATTGTCTGCTGGCATCACTGGAAATTCTGGATGAGGAGAAGAATCTCAAACGGCTTGCCGATATTTTTACCAAACGTACCATCCGTAAGCCGGAGCCTGTTACCTCGGTGGATACGCCAAGTGAAGCCCTGGCGCTTTCTATTGGTGAGAAAGCAAAGGTGGATGTGCCGTTTATGGTGCAGCTCTGCGGCAAACCGGAACAGGAGATCACGGATGAACTGGCAGGTGCGATTTTCCGAAACCCTGTGACACAGCAGTGGGAAACCTCGGATGAATACCTGTCCGGCAATGTTCGTGAAAAACTGGCCACAGCAGAAACCTTTGCTGCAAATCATGCAGAGTATCAGATCAATGTGGACTACCTGAAACGGGTACAGCCCAAAGACCTGGACGCTTCGGAAATCGAAGTGCGGCTGGGTGCAAACTGGGTAAAGCCGGAGTACATCACGCAGTTTATGAAAGAAGTGTTCAAAACACCGAACTACTATGCCGGGATTGACATTAAGGCAACCTATTCCGAAATTTCTGGTGCATGGAACATTTCGGGCAAGTCGCTGGATCGCGGCAATCCGCTTGTCACCAACACTTACGGAACCCTGCGCGTCAACGGCTATAAGCTGCTGGAAGATGCGCTGAATCTCCGCGATACCAAAATCTACGATACGATTCACGATGCGGATGGCGACCATCGTGTGCTGAATAAGCAGGAAACCATGCTTGCACAGCAAGCGCAGGAATCCATTCGGGAAGCGTTTAAGCAGTGGATTTTCAAGGATTTAGACCGCCGCGAGGATTTATGTGCGACCTATAATCGGATTTTCAATGCGATTCGTCCCCGTGAGTACGATGGCAGTCACATCCGTTTTGAGGGCATGACCCCGGAAATCTCCCTGATGCCGCACCAGAAAAATGCGGTGGCGCACATTCTGTACGGTAACAATACGCTGCTGGCGCATTGCGTGGGCGCAGGCAAGACCTTCCAGATGATTGCTGCCGGCATGGAAAGCCGCAGACTGGGCCTGTCGCAGAAAAACCTCTATGTGGTGCCGAACCACCTCACAGAGCAGTGGGGCGCAGACTTCCTGCGGCTCTATCCCAATGCCAATGTGTTGGTGGCAACGAAAAAGGATTTTGAACCGAGCAACCGTAAGCAGTTCTGCTCCCGTATTGCAACAGGTGATTACGATGCCATCGTGATCGGTCATTCGCAGTTTGAGCGAGTGCCGCTTTCCCCGGAACGGCAGAAAGCTATTATCGAGCGTCAGATCGACGACATTACGCTGGCCCTAGCCGATGCCCGGAGTGAGGACAGCCGCAGTTTTACGGTCAAGCAGATGGAGAAAACAAAGAAAACGCTGGAAGCAAAGCTGCAAAAGCTGAACGACCAGACGAGAAAGGATGATGTGGTTACATTTGAGGAACTGGGTGTTGACCGTCTGTTTGTGGACGAGTCACATTTCTATAAAAATATGTTCCTTTACACAAAAATGCGAAATATCGCAGGTATCGCCCAGACCGATGCACAGAAGTCCAGCGATATGTTTGCAAAGTGTCAGTATCTGGACGAACTGACAGGCGGCAAGGGAGTGACCTTTGCAACGGGAACCCCGGTCAGCAACTCGATGGTGGAGCTGTACACCATTATGCGGTATCTCCAGTATGACACGCTGCAGAAAATGGGACTGAGCCACTTCGATGATTGGGCGGCATCCTTTGGTGAAACCGTCACGGCAATCGAGCTTTCCCCGGAGGGAGCGGGCTATCGCGCGAAAACACGCTTTGCCCGGTTCTTTAATCTGCCGGAACTGATTTCCTTGTTCAAGGAATCGGCAGACGTGCAGACGGCGGATATGCTGAATCTGCCTGTGCCGAAAGCGGAGTACATCAACGAAGTGCTGAAACCGAGCGAGACACAGGAAGAAATGGTGAGTTCCTTTGCAGACCGTGCCGAGGCTGTACGCAACGGTAATGTGAATCCCAGATTCGATAATATGCTCAAGATCACCAACGATGGCCGAAAACTGGCACTCGACCAGAGGCTTATGAACGAGATGTTGCCGGACGAGCCGGAGAGCAAGGTCAATCGCTGTGTGGACAATGCGTTCAAGGTTTGGGAAGAATCTGCGTCGGACAAGGGAACACAGTTGATTTTTTGCGATTTATCGACACCAAAAGCTGATGGTACATTTAACGTCTACGATGATGTGCGGGAGAAACTGGTGGCGAGAGGTGTTCCCCGTGAAGAAGTGGCGTTCATTCACGAGTATAACACAGAAACCAAAAAGGCTGACCTGTTTGCAAAGGTGCGCGCCGGACAGGTGCGTATCCTGATGGGGTCTACGCCGAAACTTGGCGCAGGAACCAATATTCAGGATCGGCTGATTGCCCTGCATCATCTGGATTGCCCGTGGAAGCCGTCTGACCTAGAACAGCAGGAAGGACGTATTCTCCGGCAGGGAAACCGGAATAAGCAGGTAAAAATCTATCGTTACGTCACTGAAAATACGTTTGATTCGTACATGTGGCAGATTCTGGAAAATAAGCAAAAGTTCATTTCTCAGATCATGACTTCCAAATCTCCTGTCCGTGCCTGCGATGATGTGGACGATACCGCGCTGTCCTATGCCGAAATCAAGGCACTGGCAACGGGCAATCCCTACATCAAGGAAAAGATGGACTTGGATATTCAGGTCAGCAAACTGAAACTGCTGAAAGCCAATCACACCAGTCAGATTTATAGCTTGGAATCGGATATTGCGCGCCGCTATCCGCGAGAAATCGCTGTGGCACAGGGTCAGATTGAAGCACTGAAAACCGATATGGAAGCGGCAAAACCGCTTCTGGCGCAGGACAAAGACCACTTCTCTATGGAAATCAGCGGTAAGGTGTACAGCGAACGCAAGGAAGCAGGTGCAGCCATTATCGAGGCTTGCAAGGCTTTGAAAGCAGCAGGCACCGAGGGCAGAATCGGCAGCTACGGTGCGTTTGAACTGCATTCCCGGTTTGACAACTTCGATAAGGTGTTCCGCCTGTCCATCAAGGGTGCATGGAACTACTCGATGGAAGTCGGCAAAGACCCGCAGGGTAACATTCTGCGCGTTACCAATGCGCTGGCAGGCATCGAAAGAGCATTGCCGCAGGTGGAACGCAGACTGGAAACCTTGGAACAGCAGTTGGCGCAGGCAAAGGAAGAAGCCAAACGTCCCTTTGCGCAGGAAGCGGAACTGGCTGAAAAATCTGCGCGCCTTGCGGAGCTGAACTCTCTGCTCAACATGGATGAAAAGGGCAGTGAGGATGCGCTGGGAGTGGACGAGGATGCAGCCGAAACCGAGGTTGCAGACAGGCCGCGCCAGCCTGTGAACTATGCAGGCCGCGTTGCAGAGCGCACTGCGGACAATGTGCGGAAACCTTCTGTGCTGGCGCAGCTTCATGCAAAACAGGCAGAGCGTACTGCAGAACCGCAGAAATTCCAGAAGCGGATAAGTCACGATATTGAACTGTAAATAGGATAACCCCGTTAGATCTCTGCAAGGAATCTAACGGGGCATTTTTGAACAAGGAGGGCATTTGCTGACATTAACACCGATCAATCTGAAAACGGCAAACGCATTTGTGCAGCAGTATCACCGCCACCATAAACCGACGCGGGGGCATAAGTTTTCTATCGGCGTATCGGACAATGGTGCGCTGGTGGGCGTTGCTATCTGCGGCAGACCCGTAGCGCGGCGGCTGGACGATGGCTATACGCTGGAAGTTAACCGCTTGTGTACGGATGGAACGCCGAACGCCTGCAGCATCCTGTATGCGGCGGCATACCGTGCAGCACGGGCAATGGGTTACAACAAAGTAATCACCTACATTCTGGATACGGAAAATGGAGCATCCCTGAAAGCTGCCGGATACACCTGTGAAGGCAGGGCCGGGGGATTGGAGTGGAACGGTGCGAAGGCACCAAAACAGGCCGACCAATATCCGCACCAGATGAAAACACGATGGGTCAAGAAAAAGGAGGGCTTGCATGGCAGTTGACCGCAAACAGCAGATGAAAGAAATCACGGAACGGCTGGAGCAGGGCGTAAAGGACATTTTTACATCGGAAATGTACACGACGTATCTGCGCACGATGGCAAAATTCCACAATTACAGCTTCAATAATACGCTGCTGATCGCTATGCAGCGGCCTGATGCCACACTGGTGGCAGGGTTTAACGCATGGAAGAATAAGTTCAACCGCTACGTCAAAAAAGGCGAAAAGGGCATCCAGATCATTGCTCCGGCTCCCATCAAGGAAGTGGAAGAACGCGAGAAAATCGACAAGGATACGGGCTTGGCTGTGCTGAACGAAAATGGTGAACCGGAAATGGAACGTGTGGAGTATGTGGTTCCGCGCTTCCGAGTGACGACGGTTTTTGATGTTTCACAGACCGATGGGGAACCGATTCCATCGCTGGAAGTGAACGAACTGACGGCCAGCGTCAAAGACTATGCGCTGCTTACGGCGGCAATCGAGCAGGTATCGCCTGTGCCGATGCGGTTTGATGAAATCGAAGGGGATGCCAAAGGCTATTACAGTGATGCAGACAAAGAAATCTGCATTCAGGTCGGCATGGGCGAGAGCCAGACCATAAAGACGATGATCCACGAGGTTGCTCATGCGATGCTGCATAACAGCGATTTCATGAAACAGCGCGGGGAAGAAAAAGACAGGCTCACGAAAGAAACCGAAGCAGAGAGTATTGCATTTACGGTCTGCTCAGTTTTGGGTATTGATACTTCCGACTATTCTTTCCCGTATGTGGCAAGCTGGGCCAGCGGCAAGGAGATGAAGGAACTGAAAGATTCGATGGATACGATTCGATTGACCGCAGCCAACTTTCTGGAAAAGCTGGAAGCGGCAATCGCGGAAAGGAGCGCAGAGCGCATGACCGCGATGCAGTATGCGGAAAAGTTGATTGCCAATAAGGAGCAGGAAAAAGCGATTTTCGATGATGAGCAGCGAAATCTCATCGTGAATTTTGCTTTCAAGCTGGATGACCGGGCTGCAACGGAAGAACTGGTGAACGGTCTGGCGGCTGCACTGGCCGAGGATGACAAAGAAGAAGCCAACCGCCTGATGTATGATGCACAGGAGAAAATCGAAAATCTCCCGGATGGGATGATTGGTCTTTCCGAAATGCATGACTACGGCTACCGGAAAGATGATGTGCTGCCGCTGACGAAAGAGGGCGCACGAGAATGGCATCGGCTGGGTGAAAGAATCTATCCGCTGTTCCGTGATGGGACGGCAGGCGATTATGTAAGCCAAGAGGAAATCGAGCAGCACGATGGTATTTTCGGCATTAAGGCAGACGCATGGGATGCGATTCTGCTGGAACAACGGGGAGATTATGCAGAGGACGAGTATGCGCACCCGGACTTTCCGCTGACAGTGATAAACCGTGAACAGGCTCTACGGCTGTATGACGAGGGTAAGCAGATTTATCTTGTTCGCATCAGTCCGTGGCCAGTGATCGTTACTGATCGAACAGAAATCGAGCGCGGAAGTGATACCTTCCAGATTGCAACAGCAGATTTGGAGCAGGAGCGGAGTATGACAGAACAGGAAAATATGCTGCTGTATGGCAGCGAGAAGCAGTTCGGTATTTATCAGATCACAGAGCGTGACCCGGAACACGACTACCGTTTCATGGGGCTGGACTATGTGGAGAAGAAAGGCATAACGGTTGCTCGTGCAGATTATGACCTGATCTATACCGCGCCGCTTACGGAAAAGGATACGCTGGATGGTATTTATGAACGGTTCAATATCCAGCGCCCGGCAGACTTTACGGGCCATTCGCTGTCGGTCAGCGATGTGGTGGTACTCAATGATGGCAGTACAGTCAAAGCCTACTATGTGGACAGCATCGGATTTGTCGAGCTGCCGGGATTTTTCAAGGAAAGGAATATGAATTTGCAGAAAGAAAACCTTTTGAACGAAGAACTGCAGGAAATCGAAATCTTTGATAAGCCGGGTCTTTTCAGCAATGGCCGACTGCGGGATGAAGATGTGCCGGAGGGTTTATATCGCTATGATCTGCGCGGTTCGGACTACGACCCCGGCCAGCCTGTCACAGTAGAGAAAACTGTGGTGGTGAACCATGCGGCATCTGTTCTGATGGCTGAAGAACTTGACCTTGGCGCAGACGGGCGGCTGGAACTTGGCGAGGAAGGGCTGAACTTCACGGGCGCAGAGTTGACCGTGCGAGAGTTTATGGAGGAACAGCAGCAGAAAAGAAGTGGTCTGATCCACGGCGATTCCGACCATATCGCAGTCGAAGGACATATCGGCACATGGTATGCTGTTGATGAAACGGAAGTCGGCGGCGAGAAATTCTTCCTGCTGGAACATGAGGAACACGGCGATATGGCGGCCTGCGTTGCAGTCAATGAGCAGGGCAAGCTGGTGGCAGAGGATTTGTGGAACGGCTTCGATGATGAATTTCTGGATGCGGTAAAAGAGTATCTTTCTAAAAAATGGAATATGCCGAATAAGGATGATGTGGTATCGGAGATCATTGAAAAGGCTGCGCCGGTGCCGGACAACAGCGCGCAGGACTATTCGGATGTGCCTGTCTACTATGAGCCGTTCAGCTATGCCAAAGAAAATGACGAGGTGGATTTATACCGTACCTCCTATCGGCTGAACGGCGAGTGCAAGCAGGCAATCCATGAAGCGATTGCGGACAATTATGACGGAATGTACCTTGGCAATGGTGCAGTCGATCAGGTGGTGCGGCAGTACGGTATGGAGCGCGTGGGCTACATTCTGGCAAATACTCTGCACCATAAAAGCTACGATGGCCGCTTTTCTCACGGCAATAATGAATGGGCAGAGCAGGTCAGCACCCCGGAGCATAATGCAGACCGCATGACCTTCCGCACGGATTGGGTGGTTGACAGCCACCCGGCTATTCTGGATGGCTTTGTGACGATGTACCGGGATGAACTGGAAGCGCAGAAGAGACAGGAACAGCCTTTTGTAAAACAGTTCTATGTGGTCGAAAATCTGCAAGCCGCGCCTTTGAAAATTGAGCGGTTCGGCAATCTGGACGATGCAATGTCACAGTATCAGGCACTTCCCAGCCATTACATGAAAGCCTTGGGAGTGGAGAAAAATCCTGATCCTCTGCCGGGTTCACTGGATGTTTTGCAGTGCAGGAACGGCATTGACATCATTGTGGAGGACTACAAAACGGTTCCGGGCTGGGATAACCCGTATATCCAGAATCATGTTGTCCAGCCGTTGCAAGGGGCTTTGGCTGTGCAGGATGTGGAACTGGCCTACGAATTGCCGGATGCCTATTTTCACATTCAGACCTGTGACGATGGCTTCGACTATACCTTATATAATAAGGACTTCACGGAACGGGATGGCGGTGTCCTTGAAACGGACGGAGATAAGTCTGTGCAGGCAGCTATGACGGAACTGTTGGCAGAGTTCGGCTGCGATGCGGCAGAGGGTAAAGTCATGGATGCGGCAGAACTGCGGGAACAGGCCGATACGGTGGCTGAACAGCAGGCAGAAGTTTTGAAAGAAAAGCTTGCCGCAGAAAGACCTGCGCCGGAAGAAACGCTCAGCTTTTATGTTGCGGAGTGTTTGGAGTTTACGTTTGCGGGAGAGTTCCACGACCATCTGACGATGGAAGAAGCGTTGGAAGTCTATGACAAGATTCCGTCCGAACGGATGAACGCCGACAAGTGCATTGGATTCTGCATCGAGGAAGATGGCGGCTTTGTTGGAATGTATGAGTTGGTCGTGAACGATAAAGTGCAGCGCGAGAACATCAACTCCATCAACTACTTCAGGGATGATAAGCTGGTGCAGCAGGCTATTTCCGATATGGAAAAGCTGATGGCGGCACGGCAACAGAGTAAGGAGCAGGAACGCGGCAGTACGAAAAAGTCTGTTCTGGATGCCCTGCGCAGTCTGAAAGCCAAGAAACAGGAGCAGCCTGCACAGGAACAGGATAAGCCGAAGAAAGCAAAAACGAAAGGAATGGAGTTATGAGCAATGTACGCTTTGATGAACTGGAATTGATGCTGATGGCGATGTTTGAGCAGCCGACACTCAAAGATACGATCCAGGCATTGATGGAGGTTCAGCCGCTTGTGGCAGAGGATGTGGAGATGGCTGTACTGGTTCAGCAGACGATCCAGAAGATGCAGCAGTTGAATGAGCAGCAGTTCAAGGGGCTGGAACTGGAATGGCATAGGCCGGAGGATGATATAGGAAAATGAGTTCAGATATATTTGTGATTTACCAGATCGACAATTCTGAGAAAAACCGTGAGTATCGCTGCCGCAGCTATGAATACCAGATTCAGCATGGCTTTATGATAACCGCAGACAATTATGGCACGGGCTACTCTGGTACGGCTTCACGGGGAATGGGCGCGGAAGCGATTCGTAAAAAGATGGAAAGCATTAACCCGGACAAATTCAAAATTAGAAAATTTGGGGTCAGTGATGTCATCGGATTGACTGCGGCAGGCAAAACCTCTTTTTTCTATGTTGATAAGGATAGGCTGGTGAGATTCAACGGCTTTTTCCCAAAGCCCCAGAGCGGCACATACCTGATTCTTGATGAGGGCGGCTATCAGGTGGCAGGGCAAAAAGGAACATGGCTGGTATCGGATGAAGTAGAGGTCGATGGTCAGCGGTTTGTTCAGATGAGAAGTGAACAAACGAAGAATCCACCGCCGAGCATTATTCTTCACGAGAGTGGAGCCTTTGTGACGCAGACAGCTTTAGGTTTCGATGGAGAAGCTACCAGAAAGATGCGCGCTTTCATGCAAGGCCCAAAACCTGAACTGCTGCACCATCAGAAGTTCTTTGAAAACGGTACAGCGGAACGCGCCAAAGAATCCGGCACAGAGCAAAACTATAATATGATAGATGGCTGCGTCAACAATGTACCAAAAAAGCCCCGGCGCATTGGCGGCAGGTGGTCGGTGCTTGATCGGCTGCATATCAAGCAGGCTGAGCGGCGGCAAAAAGACAATGCACCGCAGCAGGAGCAGGAAAGAAGTCGAAAAAGTTAAAATGCCGTAATGTCGTTGAGATGGCTTCCCTAAAAAGGAGGCCATCTTTTTTGCGTTAGAGTCGTAATGTAAAAAACTTTTTTACATTACGATTGATTTCCCGAAGCTGATGGTATATAATAATAGCAGAAGGGAGAGATGAAAAATGCGTTTTGATGAACTTTTTGAAATGAGAAAACTGACAGGGACAAAATTAAAGGACTATATTCGCAGCAATGGATTCTCAAAAGTATCGTTCTGCAAGAAAACAGAGATTTCTCGCCCTACTTTAGATAAGATTTTGAATGGCGAGATAGATAGCAAAAGCACGTTCGATAAGCACTTGAACAAGATTCTTACCAGTTTGAGCATTGACCCGGATACTTTGATGGGATTTTCACAGAGGGTGCAAAGTGTAGATGTCGTGTACTCACAGAATGCGCCGATAGATTATCAGATGAATGATAAGGCAAAGATGGAGTACGATCTGTTGCAGGATATTCTAAACCTTTGCAGTGTTTATTATTAAAGGCGGAAGGCTATGAGTGAGCGAATTACAGCAGCCAACTTAGATGAGGTTATCAAAAGGAACGAAGTTATTGAGGAACAGATGAAGCAGAGTGCTTCGCTTATCTGGTCAAAATACAATCCGATGCAGATAAATTCTCCGATACAGTTGGCATTACAGATTTTAAGACCGCATGGTTTGATACAGCTGCCGATTGATAATCGCTATTTAAGCGGAGCAATTTTTGTTCGGGATGAAAAACGAATCCCCTTGATAAATACGGCACTTCCGAGAGCAAATCAGTATTTTACGGCATGGCATGAAATTTATCATCTATTGTTTGATGAAGTTTCTTTTGACCATTTAATTGAATCCGAAATCCTGATGGAAGAACGAAAAGCAGAATACTTTGCTGCGCTTATGCTTCTGGGAAACCTTATGCCGTACTTTGAGGTCTTAAAGGATATGGAGTTCCAAGCAAAAGCGTTTCAGTGCATGAACGCTTTCCAAGCTCCCTATAAGGCGGTGCTGATTTCTCTGTATGAAAGTGCAGTAAAGAATGGGAACACGGCTATTGCGGAAGAAGTTAAGGAAAACTTTGATGTGCAGGTTGAAGACATTGCACACAGATTCCGCGATTTGGGATTGGATGATTCCCTTGTACGGCCTTCGTATGTAGTAAATGTAAGTCCGCTGCAAGAGAAAATCAATAAGACGATTCGCAATGAGCCGGAAGTGGAATACCATAAAGACAATGAAGCATTTCTGAAAACGGTTTTAAGTGAATTTAAAATGCTGACGGGAGAGGCCGATGCTTAATATACCAGAGTATAAAGAAT
>OHKL01001077.1_pt1 | contig 10958 bp, 11 predicted proteins | sample 1568721 | NCBI WGS metagenome assembly OHKL01 (sample SAMEA3879543, study PRJEB24766) | human gut metagenome | biome: human-associated habitat; feature: feces | place: USA | collected 1985/1987 | reverse complement strand
GTCCGCTGCCCGCTGTACGCGGCCTGCGCCCATTATCGGGTGCCTGACGGCACTGTTGACCAAATGAAGGACTTTATTCTGCGACTATGGAGGGATACGCCATGAAGCTGCTCATCCTCAACGGCCCCAACCTGAACCTGTTGGGCCAGCGGGAGCCGGACATCTACGGCAGACAGAGCTATGACGATTTATGTAAACTGATTTACGAGCACGCCGCCACCGTGGGCTGCCAGGTGGAGCTGTTCCAGTCTAACCATGAGGGCACGCTTATCGACGCTATCCAGGCCTCCCGGGCCGGCTTCGGCGGCATCGTCATCAACCCTGGGGCCTACGCGCATTACAGCTACGCCATCTATGATGCTCTGCGCTGCGCCCCCGTCCCGGCGGTGGAGGTGCATATCTCCGATATCAACGCCCGCGAGCCCTTCCGGGCCGTGTCCGTTACCGCGCCGGCCTGCGTTAGAGTCATCACCGGCCACGGACTTGCCGGCTATCTCGAAGCCATGGACTATCTGCTCCAACACACCAATGACACTGCGGCTGCGCCCACCTGCGGCTGCACTGGGGAGGCACTTGTATGACCAACAAAAAGCTCTATCTTATCGGCGACCCCGTGGATCATAGCCTTTCGCCGCTGCTCCACGGCGCCATGATCGCCCAGACCGGCGTACACTACACCTATGAAGTCCGCCGCGTTCAGCCCCGCGATCTGGCCGACTTCGTGGCCGAGGCCAAGGCCGGCGGCTGTGCCGGGTTCAACGTCACCATGCCCCACAAGGAGGCCATCCTGCCGCTGCTGGATGAGCTGAGCCCCGCGGCGGCCGCCTGCGGCGCGGTGAACACCGTCTGCATCAAAAACGGCCGTGCCATCGGCTATAACACTGACGGCCGGGGATTTGTGGACAGCCTGCGCGCCCGCGGCCTGGAGCCGGAGGGTAAGACCGTGCTGCTGCTGGGTACCGGCGGCGCCGGAGACGCCATCTGTGATGCGCTGGTCGGCGCCGGTGTGAAAAAGATTTTCGTCACCAACCGCAGCGTCTATCCGGCCCAGGATCTGGCCGCGCGTTACCCGGATAAGGCGCAGTTCATCTACTTCGGCATTTTCCCCGTTCGCCATGCCATGGCCGAGAGCGACCTGTTCATCAACGCTACCTCTCTGGGCATGGCCGGCATGAAGGAGTTTTCCGACCTGGGCTTCCTGCGTGACGCCCCGGCAGGCGTCACCGTCTACGATCTGGTCTATAACCCCCGGCAGACCATGCTGCTGCGCGAGGCCGAAAAGCGCGGCCTGCCCACCGTGTCCGGCATCGACCTGCTGCTCTACCAGGCGGCCCGTGCCTTCAAGATGTTCACCGGCAAGGACGTGGATATGCCCGCCCTGTTCTCGGCGCTGGAAGGCAAGCTGGACTGAGGTTGACACCCGTCCCGCGCGGTTATATAATACCCGAAGGCTTTTCACCTTTTCTTTGAGGTATTTTCTATGAACTTTCGATTGCTCTCACACACAATGGGCTACATCCTGTGGGTCGAGGCAGGCTTTCTGCTGCTGCCGGCACTGACGGCCTGCATCTATGCCGAGACCTGCTGGCAGCAGTTTCTGCTGACGGCGCTGCTCTGTGCCGCGGCGGGCACGGTGCTGCATCTGATCCCGGTGAAAAAGGCACAGATGCACAGCCGCGACGGGTTCGTGGCCGTGGCGCTCAGCTGGGTGCTGCTGTCCCTGTTCGGGGCGCTGCCCTATGTGTTCACCGGCGCCATGACCAGTTATATCGACGCCCTGTTCGAGACGGTCTCCGGCCTGACCACCACCGGCTCGTCCACCTTCACCGCTGTGTCCCATCTGCCCCGCAGCGTGCTGCTGTGGCGCTCGCTGACCCAATGGATGGGCGGCATGGGTGTGCTGGTGCTGTTCCTGGCGCTGACGCCCCGCATGGGCGAGGGCGCGGTGTTCCTCATGCGCGCCGAAAGCCCCGGCCCCATCAAGTCCAAGCTGGTGCCCAAGGTGGGCGGCACCGCCAAGATCCTCTACACCATCTACGTGATCCTGACGGCCTGCGAGATAGCCGCCCTGCGTATCGCGGGGGAGAGCTGGTTCTCCGCCATCAACCACAGCTTTACCACCATGGCCACCGGCGGCTTTTCCATATACGACACGTCCCTTGCGGGCGCGTCCAAGGCGGTCATGTGGATCGTTACGGTGTTCTCCTTCCTGGCCGGCGTGAATTTCTCCCTGATGTTTCTGGCCGTTCGCGGCAAGCTGAAGGAGGTGCTCCGCAGCGAGGAGCTGCGGATCTACGTCGGTATCGTGGCGGCGGCCACGCTGCTGCTGTGCATTAACCTGCGGGTGCAGGCGGGGGTGCCCTTCGGGGATTCCATCACCGACGCCGCCTTCCAGACTGTTACCATCATGACCACCACGGGCTTTGCCACCGTGGATTTCTCCCTGTGGCCGACCTTCTGCCGCATGGCGCTGGTGATGCTGATGTTCACCGGCGCCTGCGCCGGCTCCACCTCCGGCGGCATCAAGATATCCCGCGTCGCCATTCTCTGCAAGAGCCTGAAGCGGGAGCTGAAGCGGCTGGCGCACCCCCACCATGTCAGCGTGCTGAAGGTGGACGGACAGGCCGTGGAGGAGCGGGTCGTCTCCTCCGCCGGCGCGTTTATCGCGGCATACCTGCTGGTGCTGCTGGCGGGCGCACTGGTGGTCAGCTGGGACAACTATGGCTTTCAGGAGTCCTTCGCCGCGTCCCTGACCTGCATCAGCAACGTGGGGCCCGGCCTCGGTATTCTGGGGCCCATGGAGAATTTCTCCATCCTCTCGCCGCTGAGCAAGCTGGTGCTGTCGCTGGAGATGCTCATGGGCCGTCTGGAGCTGATGCCCCTGCTGGCGCTGTTCCTGGGCAGCACCTGGCGTGACTGACGCAAAAAAGCACCCCGCGGGGTGCTTTTGTCATTTCTGCGCTGTGCAGTATGCCTCATATTTTTCCTGGAGCCAGGCCTTCAGCGCCTCCACGCCCGCCTCGTCCCAGGTGAAATCCCGTTCCTCCTTGTCCTGCGCCAGCTCGTAGCACACATTGCTGTATACAGCGGCGTGCAGGATTCCCGCGTCCTTATCCCCATCGAAGCGGTAGCGGAACTCCCCGATGGAGCCGGTGTATATGAACGCCCGATTGAACCAGTTGGGCGTCAATTCTGCGAATTGTGGGTGCATGACGGTCGCTCCTTTCGTTTATCATAGGGATGATACCACAAAACCGACGGACTGTACAGGCAAAAATTTGCCGCGGCTCGCCGAAGGACTTGAAAACAGACCAAACGTATGGTACAATGTGCCTGCATATTCAGGGGCACCGCCCCTTGACAAAGTGAGGGAATAGCGTATGAAAAACGCAGTCAAACGTATCGGTGTGCTGACCAGCGGCGGCGACGCCCCCGGCATGAACGCCTGCATCCGCGCCGTGGTCCGCAGCGCCAACGCCCGGGGCATCGAGTGCGTGGGCATCCGCCGCGGCTATCAGGGCCTGATCTCCGGCGACATTGTCGAGATGGACAACGCCAGCGTCAGCCGCATCATCAACCGGGGCGGCACCATTCTGTACAGCGCCCGCTGTGATGAGTTCCGCACCCACGAGGGGCAGGAGAAGGCCTACGCCACCTGCAAGCTTATCGGTCTGGACGGCCTGGTGGCCATCGGCGGCGACGGCACGTTCCGCGGCGCGCAGGATCTGTCCAAGTTCGGCGTCTCCGTGGTGGGCATCCCCGGCACCATCGACAACGACATCGTCTGCACCGACTACACCATCGGCTTTGACACCGCGGCCAACACCGCCGTGGAGTGTATGGACAAGCTCCGCGACACCATGCAGTCCCACGAGCGCTGCTCCGTGGTGGAGGTTATGGGACGGCGCTCCGGCTATCTGGCGCTGTATGTGGGCGTGGCCATCGGCGCCACCGCCGTGCTGGTGCCCGAGCGCCCCTACGACTTTGAAAAGCACGTGGCTGAGAAGATCCGCCGCGCCCGCATCAGCGGCAAGACCAACTTTATGATCGTGGTGGCTGAGGGCGCCGCCAGCGGCATGGCCGTGGGCGAGCAGATCAAAAAGGAGCTGGGGTTGGACCCCCGCGTCACCATTCTGGGCCACATCCAGCGGGGCGGCAGCCCCACCGCCAAGGACCGCGTCACCGCCACCCGCATGGGCTACGAGGCGGTGCAGCTGCTGGCGGAGGGCAAGACCAACCGCATCGTCTGCGCCAAGGGCGACCGGATCAGCAACGTGGACATTGACGAGGGCCTGGCGATGACCAAGACCCTGAACCACGAGGAGTTCGAGGTCATGACCGTCATGACCGGAAGATAAACCGTGAAAGAGAAGCAGGAGGCCGTGCGGCCTCCTGCTTTTGTCGCGGCAAAAATGGAAGTATTTTACAATTTTGCAATGAACATAGGACAAAATCTGGGAGAATTTACAAAAAGGGGTGGACAAACGGAAAATACTTGTTATAATCAAAGTATCCGCAACGACGTCGTTGCATTGCGTTTTAATAACGATTTTATTAAAACGATGGGGTCTGCGGAAATATAAATTTCTATGGGGAGTGTTACAATGAAAAAAGTATTGGCAACCATTCTGGCGCTGGTCATGGTACTCGGCGTCACCACCATCTCGTGGGCGACCGAAGGAGGCACCGAAAGCGGCGCGGTTGCAGAAATGGGTGGAACCAACTACGACGATTTGCATACTGCACTGGAAGCAGCCAAGAACGGCGGCACGGTGAAACTGCTGGGAGATGTCAACCTTACTACCAGCGACTGGACGCCTGTCGGCACCAGCAGTGAACCGTTCAAGGGCACCTTTGATGGCAACGGGTACACGATTACCGGACTGAAGATCACCTCCGGAAGCTACATCGGCCTGTTCGGCTATGTAGGCGAAGGTGCCACGATCAAAAATGTCAACTTGGTCGGCGCAAGTGTCTCCGGTGAAAGCAGAGTCGGTGCTTTGATCGGACGTATCGTAGGCGACGCTACGGTGAGCAATTGCTCGGTGGACAGCGCTTCTAAGGTGGTAGGCGACGGCAGTAACACCGGAGGACTGATCGGTGAAGCCATTGGAAATATCACAGTAAATTTGGATCATCTGACGAACCATGCGGCTGTAGGGAATAAGGCAGACGCGAATAGCCGCGCCGCCGGTATCATTGCGCAGGTCACCAGAGGTGCAAATGTGACCATCAGCAATTGTGAGAATCGCGGCCCCATCAAGACGAACAACGGTTACGCTGGTGGTATCGTGGCGGCGAAGCAGGGCGGCAGCAAAGTTTCATTCGAAAATTGCTCCAATGCCGGTACGCTGACGGGCAATTATACCGGCAGCCTTATCGCTTGGCTGGTGGGCGGCAATTGGCTTTTCATGACGAATTCCGGTGATGCGGGGACTGCGATCGGCGCCATCAACATAAGCAGAAACGAGGGGTATACATTTTATTTTACCATAGACGGTGAGAAGTATTACATCAGAAAACAGGGAGGTGCAGAGGGTTCCGATACAAAATTCTCTGAGCTTTGGGATGGAAAAAAGACCATCGATGGAGCATATATGGATCGTATTATTGCCTTCTTCGATTATGCAAAATCAGTGCAGGGCGAGGGTGGAAGCTTCGCGGCGTATCCTTCCGATCGTGCTGAGCTTTTTGGACATGCGTGGAATACGAGCAACCATACCAGGATGGACAGTATGTTTGGCTCAAATGGCTGGCCCGAGTTGTTGAGCGCGTATAATACGGCTAAGGAGGACAACATGACCCGCGAGGACTTTGCGGTAATATGGAATGAGAATATCCTTTATTCCGCGCCTGCACCTGCTCCTACGCCTGACCCCACCCCCTCCACCGGCGGCTATTACTACTATCCCTCCACCACGACCAATGACACCACTAAGGGCAGCCCCAAGACCTTCGACGCGGGCGTGGGTATCTACGCCGTGACCGCTGTTCTCAGCGTTACCGGCATGGCCTGGGCCGCTAAAAAGCGCGGAAACTGACCCGCATTTCCTGCGGTGTCTTACCCCGGCGCCGCGCGAAATAAAAAAGGCACCCCGTCAGGGGTGCCTTTTTCCATTTTGTTTTTCACTCCATATGGGGCCGTTCGTCGCCCATGAAGAACACCGCCACGGTGCCCTGTCCGGCATGGCTGCCGATGATGGTGCCGATGTCGCACAGGCGTACCTTTCCCTTCAGCTTCGGAAAACGGTCCTCCACGGCGTCCATGACCAGCCGGGCGTCCTCCGGGCACTGGCTGTGGCAGATAAAGCACTTGCCGTCATAGTCCCGGCCGCCCTGGGCGTGCTGCTCCATGGTGTCCACCGTAGTCTCCACGGCTTTTTTCTTGCCCCGCACCTTGCTGTATGCCTTGATGGCGCCCTTGTCGTCCAGCCGCATGATGGGGCAGATGTTCAGCACCGTGGCTACCGTGGCCGCCGCGCCGGATACCCGGCCTGTCCGCCGGAACTGGGTCATATCGCTGGAGAAGAACTGGTGATGCACCTTGTTCCGGTTGTCCAGCACCCACTGGGCCACGGTGTCGATGTCCTCACCCGCGTCCCGCATATCGGCGGCGTAGTCCACCAGCAGGCCGTAGCCGCTGGAGGAGCACAGGGAGTCGATGACGATCAGCTTTTGCCCGGGGTACTTGTCCTTCAGCTCTGCTGCCGCCAGATAGGCGTTGTTCACCGAGCAGGACTGCCCGGATGTGAACGCGATGTGCAGCACGTCGCCGCCCTGCTGCAGCAGGCGCTCGAAGAAGTCCATATACCCCGCTACGTTGATCTGGCTGGTCTGGGGCAGCTTGCCCGCCTTCAGAAAGCCGTAAAACCGGGGCAGCGCCGCCGGATCGCGGCCCATATCGTCGTCATAGGTCTGTCCGTCCACCACATAGGTGTAAAACAGCACGGGGATGTCCCGGCTCTCCATGTACGAATAGGGCAGGTCCACCGTGGAGCAGCAGCTCAGTGTAAATTTCCGTTCCATTATTTCTCCTTTTTACTCCTTTGTTCTGCTGTGTCTGCGGCAGGGAAGGGGGCACGCAGAACGCCCATTTGTAATACAAGTTCATTATATGGCTCTGCCTGTTTTTGTCAATACGCGCTTTTCACGGATTGCAAAAACCGATGGGATACGCTATAATAACCACCTGACTACAATACAGGGAGCGATCCGTTATGATACTCGTACTGCAAAAGAACACCCCGGAGCCTGCCATCCGCCAGCTGCTGGCCCAGCTGGCTCTGCAAAACGTCAAGGGCGGCTGCGTAGCGGGGGAGACATCCATCCTTCTGCCCCTGGTGGGGGAGACGTGGCGGCTGGACCCCGCCGCGCTTCAGGCCCTGCCCTATGTGCAGGAGGCCCGCCGCCTGACTCCGGCCTATCACCTGGCCGCCCGGAGCACTCATCCGGAGAATACCGTGGTGCCGGTGGGCGATGTCCGCGTGGGCACGGATTTCTGCCTGATCGCCGGGCCCTGTGCCGTGGAGTCCGCGCACCAGATACAGACCGTCGCCGCCGCCGTAAAGGCCGCCGGGGCCGTCATGCTCCGCGGAGGCGCCTTCAAGCCCCGCACCTCGCCCTACACCTTCCAGGGCCTGGGCGAGCAGGGCGCGGCGCTGCTGGTGCAGGCCGGCCGTGATACGGGCCTGCCCACCGTTACCGAGATCACCGATCCCGCCCAGCTGGACGCGCTGGCTGATGTGGACGTGCTGCAGGTGGGTGCGCGCAATATGCAGAACTTCGCCCTGCTGAAGGCTCTTGGCCGCACCCGCAAACCCATCCTGCTCAAGCGCGGCACCTCCGCCACGGTGGAGGAGCTGCTGCTGTCCGCGGAGTATATCCTGTCCGGCGGCAATACGCAGGTCATTCTCTGTGAGCGTGGTATCCGCAGCGGCCTGACTCCCGCCCGCGCCGCCCTGGATGTGTCCGCCGTTCCGGTGCTGAAGCGCCTGACCCATCTGCCGGTCATTGTGGACCCCAGCCACGCCGCGGGCCGCGCCGATCTGGTGGAGCCGCTGGCGCTGGCCGCCGTGGCCGCCGGGGCCGACGGACTGTTGGTGGAGGTCCATGACCGTCCCGCCACCGCCCTGTCTGACGGCGCCCAGTCCCTTACCCCCGCCGCCTTCGCCCAGCTGGCCCAAAAGGTCCGCTGCCTCCGCGAAGCCCTGCAATAAGCAAAAACGACCGCCGAGGCGGTCGTTTTTTACATCCAGCAGCCTAAAGCCTTTTTCCACGGCCGGTACAGCCCGTAGCCGATCAGCCCGCCGGCAGTGTTGCAGATCAGGTCGGTGATGTCCGACATCCGTGCTGTGGGCAGCAGCGGTTGGATCAGCTCGATGCACAGGCTCAGCAGAAACGCCGCCCCCACCGTACGGAACACCCCCGCCTTTCCCCGGCGCACCACCGGCCACAGAATGCCGAAGGGCACCGTCATCAGCACGTTTAGAAAGACCTGCCGCTCTGCGTTGCCGTATCCCAGCCGCAGGTCACGGAACGGCTCCAGTACCATGGGCGCGTAGGCATGGTGTATTCCCAGCATGGAGAGCACCGGCAGCACCGTCACCCACAGCACACCCAGCATATACACGCTGAACACCGTGTACACCAGCACCCGCCGTCGCCCTTGCTTTTTCCACCGGCCCAGCAGCAGGAGATACAGCCCCAGCAGTACGATAAGGTCCGGTGTGTACCTGGGCAGCGCCCGTATGAAAATGTCCGCCATGGCCGCACCTCCCATCAGTATAGTATGCCCTATTATGCCCGCCTGTTCCGTGAAAGTCAACCCGGTCAAGCAAATCATAAGGCCCCCACCGTCAGGCGGGGGGCGTGAGAGGAGCGCAAATGCGCGGCCGGGGGGACAGCTTTGAAAAATCTCCGATCTTCAGCATGGGGGCACCTCCATCGTCTTTCCTTGAGCTCGTACCTATCCTATACCCTCCCACCATGGCAGAGTCAATAGGGGATATGAAAAAATTTTCCCCGCCCGCAGGCGGGGAAAATGTATGTCATTCCGCCGGGATCCGCACGGTGAATGTGCTGCCCTGCCCGGGCGCGCTCTTCACCGCCGCCGTACCGCCGTGGAGCCGTGCGATCTGGCGTACCATGTACAGCCCCAGCCCGGTGCCCTCGCCGCCGCTGCGGGCCGCGTCCACCTGATAGAAGCGCTGCCATATCTTTTCCTGCTGGTCCGGCGGGATGCCCTGGCCGTCATCCCGGACAGTCAGTACCGCCTGCTCCGCTTCCCGGCGGACGGTCACACGGACGTGTCCGCCGCCGCTGCCGTACCGGAAGGCGTTGGAAATGAGGTTGTTCAGCAGCCGGGTCATCAGTATCACGTCCATCTGCGCCTCCACGCTCTCCGGCCCGTCAAAGGTCAGGACCACGCCCTCCGGCGCGATCATTTTCTGCTGCTCGCATACCGCCTCCGCCAGCGATGCCAGGTCGCCGCGCTCCATGCAGGTCTTCTGGGTGCCCTGTTCCAGCCGCGTGATGTGCAGCAGCTGTCCGATGAGCCGGGACATTTGCTCCGCCTGCCGATGAATGACCGTCATGCCCTCGACGTAGTCCTCTGTGGTCTCCGCTGTACGCTCCAGCGTCTCACATTCTGCCAGGATCACCGTCACCGGCGTCCGCAGCTCGTGGCTGGCGTCCGAGGTAAACTGCGCCTCCGCCTTAAAGGAGCGTTCCAGCCGGTCAAACATATCGTCAAAGGTCCCCGCCAGCCGGTTGATCTCACTCCTGCCTCTGGGCAGGCCGATGCGCCGCGACAGGTCCTCGCCGCCGGAGATGCTCTCCGCCGCCGCGATGACCTTCTCCATAGGCTTGAAGGAGCTGCTGGAGATGAGCCAGCCGCCGCCCACGCTCAGCACCACCAGCGCCGGCAGCACCGACCACGCCAGCGGCACGATGACCTCCATCACGCTGCCCCGGGCCGCGCTGTCGATGGTGCCCCGCACCCACAGGCCGCTGCCGCCGATCTCCAGCCAGCAGTCGTACACCAGATACGTCCCGCCGCTGCTGCCGACGACGGTGTGCAGCGCGTTTTTCTCCTTCGGCGCGCCGTCCGATACCTCCGCCGGCGCCGTGCCGAACAGCCGCTGTCCGTCCTCGTCGAAGATCTCCGTGTACACCCCGTGGGCGTACTGCTCCAAGTCGCTGAAGTCCCAGCCTCCGTGGTCGAATTCCACATCATCGGCGTTCCGGCCCACCATGTACAGCAGCTCCGCCTCCGGCGGCCGCGTTACGGTGTTGCGGTTCATCAGCATCACGAACACCAGCATCAGCGCCGTGATGGCGATCATCAGCAGAGAGAACCACAGGGTCATCCGCCATTTGATGGATATGTTCCTCATGCATCCTCCTTCAGCACCCAGCCCATGCCCCGCACTGTGTGCAGCAGCGTTTGTTCACCGGGCAGTTCCAACTTCTTCCGCAGATAGCTGATGTATACGTCCACCACATTGGTGCCCCCGGCGTAGTCCAGGCTCCACAGGTTGTCCTCGATCTGCTGCCGGGACAGTACCACGCCCTTGCTGCGGATAAGGTATTCCAGCAGCGCATATTCCCTGGCGGACAGTTCCAGCGTCCGGCCGCCCCGCTTCGCTGTCCGCGCGGCGGTATCCACCGTCAGATCGGCCAGGGTGTACACATTGGTGCTGCCGCTGCCTTTTTTCCGGGTCAGTACCCGCAGCCGTGCCAGCAGCTCGTCCAGGGCAAAGGGCTTGATGAGGTAGTCGTCTGCGCCCGCGTCCAGCCCGTCTACCCGGTCGGCTACGGCGTCCCGGGCTGTCAGCAGCAGCACCGGCAGGGCGCTGCCCCGGGCGCGCAGCGTCCGCAGCACCGTCATTCCGTCCACACGCGGCATCATGATGTCCAGCACCGCCGCGTCATAGGCGGCCGCGTCCAGATAGGTCAGC
>OHKL01001071.1_pt1 | contig 10995 bp, 10 predicted proteins | sample 1568721 | NCBI WGS metagenome assembly OHKL01 (sample SAMEA3879543, study PRJEB24766) | human gut metagenome | biome: human-associated habitat; feature: feces | place: USA | collected 1985/1987 | reverse complement strand
ACCTTACTTAGTCCGCAACATTGGGATGATGAGCCATTTGAGCTGATCGTGTCTAATCCGCCATACTCTATCAAGTGGGCGGGAAATGATAATCCTTTGCTTATCAACGATCCACGGTTTGCACCGGCTGGAGTTCTTGCACCGAAAGGAAAGGCAGATATGGCATTTATTATGCACAGCCTGTCATGGCTTGCATCTAATGGAACTGCTGCCATCGTATGCTTTCCGGGAATTATGTATCGTGGTGGTGCAGAGCAAAAAATCCGTAAATATCTGGTGGACAATAACTATATTGACTGTATTATTCAGTTACCAAGCAATCTGTTTTTTGGTACTTCGATTGCGACCTGTATTATGGTAATGAAAAAGAATAAGACGGATAATAAAACCCTGTTTATTGATGCCACAAGCGAGTGTGTGAAGGTTACCAACAATAATAAGCTGACACCAGAAAATATCGACCGTATTGTGGATGTGTTTGCTAAGCGTGAAGAAGAGGAGCATTTTGCACATCTGGCAAGCTATGAAGAAGTATCCGGCAATGATTATAATTTGTCTGTATCTACCTATGTCGAAGCCGAAGATACCAGAGAGAAAATTGACATCGTGAAGTTGAATGCGGAAATTAAGGAAATTGTTGCTCGTGAGCAAGTGCTTCGTGATGAGATTGATAAGATCATCGCAGAAATCGAGGTGAACTCATGAGTACAAAAGAATTAAAAGTGTCTTTTAATGCCCCGTTAAATGAACTTGACACGGAAGTGCAGACATATGGATGCAGAGCAAATAACCCAGATATATGTGCTAATAATTCCATTACAAATATTTGTGCTTTTACATCTGAAGATGGTATTTGTAGAAAGCCGTCTCGTGCATGGAAAAAACAATATCATAAATTAAGTGGAGGACAGAAAAATGAGTAAAATTGATGATTTGATTCAAGAATTCTGTCCTGACGGAGTTGAATATAAACCAATAAAAAAATTGGCAGAAGTTGGAACTGGAAGCAGTAATGGCAATGAAGCACAGGAAGATGGAAAGTATCCATTTTTTATACGTTCACAAACCGTGAAAAGAAAAAATGAATGGGAATATGATGAAGAAGCAATTATTATACCTGGAGAAGGTGGGATTGGAGAAATATACCATTATGTGAATGGCAAATATGCTATTCATCAAAGGGTGTATCGTATACATTTTACTGATAATTCAGTTGATGTTAAGTTCGCTTATCATTATTTTCGCGCTTTTTTTAAGAATTTTATTATGCGTAAGGCCGTAAGTGCGACCGTGAAATCTATAAGAAAGCCTATGATAGAGGAGTTTATGCTCCCTGTACCTCCTCTGGAGGTACAACGTGAAATAGTCCATATTTTGGACTCTTTCACGTTACTTACAGCCGAGCTTACAGCCGAGCTTACAGCTCGGAAGAAACAGTATAATTTTTACAGAGATACGTTAATACAAAAGGAGTGTAAATCTGAAAAAGTCAAGCTGAATACTATCTGTGAAATTTATGACGGAACACATCAAACACCAAAATATACTAACGGTGGAATACCATTTGTGAGTGTAGAAAACATTGATGATTTGTATGGAACACAAAAATTCATTTCGACAGAGGCTTATGCGAAATATAAAATTAAACCCCGCATAGGTGATGTTTTTATGACAAGGATTACTGCAGGGATTATTGGAAAATGTACAGTAGTAGAGCGAAATGATGATTTAGCTTATTATGTTTCGCTGGCATTGTTGCGTCCAAATGCAGATATTCTTGATAGCAAATATTTGAAGTATTATTTGGAAAGTGTTTGGGGCAGAAGAGAATTAAGTAAATGGATTTTGTGGGATGCAACACCTACAAAAATAAATAAGGATGATATTGGAAGAGTGCTTATTTCTGTTCCACCGCTTGATACGCAAAAAAGGTTGGTACAGGTAATCGAACATTTTGATGTTATTTGTACTGACTTGAATATTGGCTTGCCAGGCGAAATCGAAGCACGCCAGAAGCAATATGAATATTATCGAGATTTGCTCTTGACATTTGCTGAAACAGGCAGCACGCTCATGACAGACAGACAGACAGACAGACAGACAGACAGACAGACAGACAGACAGACAGACGGACAGACAGAGCTGAGTGCAATTAAGCTCATTCAATATGTGTTTGGTTATGTTACACTGCCAATGGGAAGTTTATTTGATTTCCGTAATGGATTGAGTAAAGGAAAAGATTTCTTTGGTTCAGGTATTCCTTTTATCCGATATACGGATGTTTATAATAACAGATTTCTTAACGGAGAGGATATTACCGCACTGGTTGAATGCACTCCTGCAGAAATTGAAAAGTTGGGAGTTCACCGTGGAGATGTGTTTTTTACCAGAACGTCAGAGACAGCAGAAGATGTTGGTTGGTCATCGGTAATGCTTGATGATATTGGCGATTGTGTATTTAATGGATTTACCATTAAAGCAACTCCAAAAACAAATTATCTGTTGCCGGAATATTGTGCATTTTGTTTTTCTACGGAAGATTTCCGAAAGTATGTTACAAGCCATTGCGCATTTACAACAAGAGCATCCTTAACAGGAAAAACGATTGCTGAGTATCAGCTTGCTATTCCGAGCATAGAAAAACAATGGGAAATTGTGAAGGTGTTGAATAAATTTCATAGTATTTGCAATGACCTGTCCGCAGGACTTCCGGCAGAAATCGAAGCACGCCAGAAGCAGTATGAATATTACAGGGATAAGCTATTATCCTTTAAAGAATTACCAAAGTAAGGAGGCGAGGATGTGCCGTACTTTAATATTGTAGCGGAGACATCGGAGAATACCGTTGTCACAGAATATGAGCCAGTCAAGAAGCGTTCTGACAGTTACCAGAGCGAAGCAGCACTGGAACAGGAGTTTATCCGTCTGCTCTGTGAACAGGGATATGAATATCTGCCTATTCACACGGAGAAAGACCTGATTGCCAATCTACGTAAGAAATTAGAGGAACTGAATAACTATCAGTTTTCAGACACAGAGTGGGATGACTTTTTCAAAAATGCTGTTGCCAATCCAAATGAGCATATCGTGGAAAAGACCAGGAAGATGCAGGAGGATAATGTTCAAGTCCTGACTCGTGATGATGGTTCTTCCAAGAATATTACACTCATAGATAAAAAGAACATCCATAACAACAGGCTGCAGGTCATCAATCAGTATGTGATTGGCACGGAAAATGGTGCAAAGCATGACAACCGCTATGATGTTACAGTATTGGTAAACGGTCTGCCTCTTGTGCATATTGAACTGAAACGCAGAGGTGTAGCCATCCGTGAGGCGTTCAATCAGATTAACCGTTACCAGAGGGATTCTTTCTGGGCAGGATGCGGACTGTATGAGTACATTCAGATTTTTGTCATTTCCAATGGTACAAATACAAAGTATTATTCTAACAGCACCAGACGGAATGCGGAAAAGGAGCATGAGAAACGGGGAGCAAGTAAAACCAAGACCAGTAACAGTTTTGAGTTTACCTGCTTCTGGGCAGATGCCAATAACCGTGTGATTCCTGATCTGATTGATTTTACAAAGACTTTTTTCGCAAAGCATACGATTCTGAATATCCTTACGAAGTACTGTATTTTTACATCTGAGGATATGCTGATGGTCATGCGGCCGTACCAGATTACGGCTACGGAGCGAATTCTCAATCGTATCGAAATTGCCAATAATTATAAGAAGTACGGCAGTGTCGAGGGTGGTGGTTACATCTGGCATACCACAGGTTCCGGCAAGACGTTGACTTCGTTCAAGACGGCAAGACTGGCATCGAAGCTGCCTTATATTGATAAGGTGCTGTTTGTGGTTGACCGTAAGGATCTGGACTACCAGACCATGAAAGAATATGACCGTTTTGAAAAAGGGGCAGCTAACAGCAATACTTCGACTACTATATTAAAAAGGCAGTTGGAAGACCTGGACGCACACATCATTATTACTACCATTCAGAAACTGGCTACCTTTATAAAGAAGAATCCGGGCCATGAAGTGTATACGAAACATATCGTTATTATTTTTGATGAGTGCCACCGTAGTCAGTTCGGGGATATGCACACTGCGATTGTGAAGAATTTCAAAAAATATCATCTGTTTGGATTTACAGGAACACCGATTTTCTCTGTTAATTCCGGCAGAGCAAAAAATCCAGAATTCTTTACTACAGGTCAGACCTTTGGAGACCAGCTCCACAGCTACACGATTGTGGATGCGATTAACGATAAAAATGTTCTTCCATTCCGGGTGGATTATATTAAAACGATGGATGTGGAAGAAGAAATCACAGATGAGATGGTCTGGGACATCAACCGTGAAAAGGTTATGATGGCTCCTGAACGAATTCAAATTGTGACACAGTATATACTGGAGCATTTTGACCAGAAGACCTATCGTGGGGATAAAACATACATATATAATACACTGACTAATATCGCCGAGGTGGCTTCTGCCAAACGGGATGAGGTAGAGGAAATCAAGCAGAAACAGCGTATCAGTGGTTTTAATTCCATTTTTGCAGTATCAAGCGTTCCGATGGCAAAACTGTATTATCAGGAATTTAAGAAGCAGATGGCAGCAGACCCGACCAAGAAGCTTCGAGTTGCAACCATTTTCAGTTATGGTGCAAATGAGGAAGAATCAGATGGTATTCTGGATGAAGAAAATTCAGAGGATACCTCTGCACTCGATCAGCCGTCCAGAGAATTTCTGGAAGAAGCCATCAAGGATTATAATAAAATGTTCCATACGAATTATGATACTTCAAGTGATAAATTCCAAAATTACTATAAAGATGTGTCGCTTCGTATGAAAAACAAGGAGCTGGATATTCTGATTGTAGTAAATATGTTCCTTACAGGTTTTGATGCCACAACTATGAATACGTTGTGGGTAGACAAGAATCTGAAAATGCACGGGCTTATACAGGCATTTTCTCGTACCAACCGTATTCTGAATTCCATCAAGACTTTTGGAAATATTGTATGTTTCCGAAATCTGCAAAAGCGAGTGGATAGCGCCATTTCCCTGTTCGGAGACAAGAATGCCGGAGGCATTGTTCTGTTACAGAGCTTTAAGGATTATTATTACGGATATGAATCTGTGGATGGTAAGCCAATGCCGGGGTATGTGGACATGATGGAGGATTTGAATAATAAGTTTCCTTTGTCAGAGCCACAGATTGTCGGAGAACAGAACCAGAAGGATTTTATTGCATTGTTTGGTGCAATTCTCCGTATGAGAAATCTGTTGCTTTCCTTTGATGATTTCAAGGGGAAAGAGCTGATTTCCGAACGTGATTTACAGGATTACCTTGGACGCTATCAGGACTTGCGTGATGAGTGGAAACGCAAGCGTCAGGAAAGCGCGGATATTACGGATGATGTAGTATTTGAGATTGAGCTGATCCGGCAGATAGAAATTAACATTGATTATATTCTCATGCTTGTAAAGAAGTATCATGATACTCATTGCGAAGATAAGGAAGTCCTGATTACCATTAATAAGGCGATTGATGCCAGTCCGGAACTGCGTAGTAAGAAGCAGCTCATTGAAACCTTTATTGCAGGAATCAATGATGTGGATGATGTCATGAATGAATGGCATGAGTATGTGGTGGAACAGCGAGACCATGACCTTAATGCGATTATCACGGAAGAAAAGTTGAAGCCGGAAGATACACGGAAGTTCATGGAGAATGCGTTCCGTGACGGAGAGATCAAAACAGCCGGAACGGATATAGATAAACTTATGCCGCCAATTTCACGCTTTGGCGGTGGTGGCAGAGCCAAGAAGAAACAGGGTGTCATTGACAAGCTGAAGACTTTCTTTGAAAAGTATTTTGGTATTGGTGGTTCATCTACCTTTACTAATTAAAAATTACGGAGGGCTTAAGATATGGCATATGGTAAATCAATAGAACTATTTCTGGTCAATGGCACTGCAGATAGCTTAATAACGGCAGAATTGTCAAACTGGAATGGTAAAGCTATCAAAATTCCACGGATTGAGGTATCTGCATGTAATAGAGACGATATAAAGCAAGCTGGAGTATATTTTTTGTTCTGCAAAGAAGATAACGGGAAAGATTCTGTATATATAGGAGAAGCAGAAAACGTAAAGGAACGATTGGTTCAGCATTTAAGGGATGCACAGGCAGAGAAAGAAAAATATTACTGGAATACAGCTGTTATATTTATTGGAAGAGACCTTAATAAAGCGTTGATTAGGTATCTTGAAAATCGCTTTGTTGAAATTGCAAGAAAGTGTAATAGATATGAGGTTCTCACAAAAAACACATATAAAAATACTGTGCTAAAAGAATCCCAAGTTGCAAGTATGGAAGAATTTGTTGATAATGTAAAAGTACTAATTAATGCACTTGGCTATAAGGTATTGGATGCATATACTAATGCTATTCCAAAAGAAGATGCAGTTGGTGAAACGGAGAAAAAAGAAGATTTAAAACTATATCTGGAGCGTGTCATAAAAAATATAGGAAAAATTGAGGCACAGGGAACTATCACATCTGAAGGATTTATTGTACTAAAAGGAAGCCAAATATCTCCAGTAGATGATAGCACTGTTCCTGACACAATAAAAGAGCAAAGACGTACCAGTAATATTGTAGATGGTATATTGCAGGATGATATGCTTTTTTCAAGTCCATCAGGTGCTGCGATGTTTGTTGTTGGTAAAAGTGATAATGGATTGACTCGATGGAAAGATGAAAATGGTCGCACTTTAAAGGAAATTGAAAACTGTGAAATAATGAATGAAAATTAGTATTTTGTAAGCAGAAGGTGACAGCAGTATGGTTATTTGTCCAAAATGCAGATCAGATAGGACTGCACCAATATTATATGGTTATCCGTCCCATGAAGCTTTTGAAGCTGAAGAGCGGGGAGAACTTATCCTGGGTGGATGTGAGATGATAGATGGAATGCCACACGAGGATTATGGTTGCCTTGACTGTGGATACCGATGGTCAAAGGAACTGCTCCCAGCTACTCAGATTACAAAAATACGCTATAAGGTTGTGGAGAATGGTCCGTGCACGATAGATTTCCAACAGTCGTGGGTATATGAAATATATCCTGATGGAAGGTGTAAAGAATATACATACCAAGGACAGAATCGTAAATATCAGTTTAAGATGGAAGAGAAGGTATCTGAAAAGAAGGTATACAGACTTGTATGCAGTCTGCAGAAAATCATAGGAGCTCCATTATGGGAGAAGAATGTTGTTGAAGGACAGGTGTGCGACGGTTGTAGTTTTAACCTTCAGATAACTTATGCTGATAAGCGGAAAGAAATAATAAATGGTGATGTTGCCGGAGGTACGTTTGATTCCATATTGGAGAAATTTGTCTGCAGTATCTTTGGAAGACGATTTACAACTTGACAAATCGAACAAGTGTTCTTATAATAAAATCATCGCTACGTTAGGATACATATCGCAGAGTAACACTATCAGGTTGGTTCACTTTCCCTTGACTGACCACAGTATTAGGAGGCGATGGTTACATGACATTTGAAATCGGTTCGACAGCTTATATTGTCGAGAGCAACCGGATCATCCGTGAAGTGACTATAGTTAAGCGGAACGGAGATTTTTATATAATCCGGTTTGGCACAAGAGGCGGCATCCAAGTGAGAAGCAACAGGCTTTTTGCAAGCTATGAAGATGCGGATTCTTCCATACATAAAAAGATAGAAAAAAGGACGGGATATCGTTCTCCATATGACTACATACACTAAAGTAAATGGAAGGGGATAATTTTGCAAAAAAATATGATTGACAATCCCCTTCAAATTTTATATACTTTAGTTAGCAAGTTAGCGAACAAGCAAGCGTGCTAATGAATGAACACCGATATAAAAAGTGAAAATGCGAAAAAGTAAAAAAGCGAAAAACAAAGCGAAAACGAAAAGAAAAGTGAAAACAGAGAAAAGGTGAAAATTATGATGTATGCGAATTTTGGAGAATTTATAAGCAAGAAGAGAGTTGAAAAGAAAATCACACTGAGAAAAATGGCTGATATGTTAGGTGTATCCGCACCGTTTTTAACTGATGTAGAAAAAGACAGACGCAACCCCTTCGATATGGAAAAACTTACACAACTCGCACAGATACTGAATTTGTCAAAAGAAGAAAACGCACAGATGCTTGACCTTGCTGGAAAGAAGAGAAATGCCGTAGCACCAGACCTTCCAGAATATATTATGGAACGGGACTATGTCAGTGCAGCTTTGAGGACGGCAAGGGACTTGGATGCAGGAGAAGAAGAATGGAACCAGTTTGTCGAGGAACTGAGAAAGCGAAAGGGGTAAGAACCTATATATGTATAGACCTGAAATTAAAAGAAAGAGATCTGGGGCACCAGTGTTAAGCAGAAAAGAGATTGATGTTATCGGACAGAATATTGTCGGGGATTTTATGCCGGAAGCATTAAAATCTCCACAGGAAATAGATATCGATTTGTTGGCACAGGATTATCTGGGAATGGATCAGGACTTTCAGTACCTGTCGCACTGCGGTGTTTATCTTGGTATGACGGTGTTCAATGACACGGACAAAGTACCCGTGTATGATCCGCAGAATAATTGTGCAGACTATATCAGTGCAAAAGCACATACCGTGATAATCGATAAGACGCTCTTGGAAGAAAATCAGGAACACAGATATCGTTTTACGATGGGACACGAGGCAGGACATGAGTTTTTACATAAAGAATATTTTGCCTATGATCCTGACCAGATAACGCTGTTTGACCTGATGGGAGAAACTCCGGCACCAATGGTTCAGTGCCGTGTGGACACAAAGAAGATGGACTGCCGGACATCGAAAAGCTGGACAGACAAGGACTGGATGGAATGGCAGGCAAATGCGTTATCATCTGCAGTTCTGATGCCTGTTTCAATGGTACGGATGGTAGCTGAAAAATTTAGACGGCCCGGACTGCAGCAGATTTTTTGTCATTATGCACTGGCTGAAGAAGTGGCTTCCGTATTTAATGTTTCATTTGAAGCAGCAGGATACAGACTGAAACAGCTTGGATATATTCCACAGGAAACACAACTGAGTACAGATATCCTTAACATGATTTCTTTTGATTTGGCTTGTAATTACTAGCAGAAGGTTGAAGTATGCGGATTACAGAATGATCCGCATATTTTTTTACCCTAGGTGTTAGCAAATTAGCGAACAAATGAACACAAAGAAAATATAAATATTATATTACTTCATGGAATATATTACAGGGTTAATCAGTATAACAATAATATAGGTTTCAGAATAAGATATGAAGAAATCTAAAAAATATGAATACTTTTTGTTATAACTTTTCGACACAGCACATATGATAAAAAGAAAAATGTCAGATTATGGAAAGAAGGTGAGAACACATGGCAGATGGAGTAATACATAGATGCACCAAGGAATGCCCATACAACAAAAAATGTTTTGTATGCAAAACAGAGGCGGAAGTATCAGGGAATGTTGTGGTGCTTCATAAATGTACAGTTACGAAAGAGGATATTCCGATTCAGATAGGAAAAGCAGAAAATGCCTGTGTTTTATGATGGGCAGAACAGTAAACTTAATAATCGGACTAGCTTGTAAAGACAGCCACTAGGATGTGCTGATATTACAGTAGCCTACGAAACAGGGATGTTAGTAGAATGCTGTAAAAAATCAGGGATTCTAGTGGCTTTCTTAAAGTCAGCTATTTTTAGCCAACAGCCTGTTTATGTGACAGACTGTTGGCTTTTTTGTTTCAAAAAAATGGAAAGCTGACGGATTAGGTTAATTACACAGATAATTTTCTCCATTGCAGTGAACAAAGAATTAAAGATTTTCAGGAACAAAAGGGAGAACAAGTATATAGATACCTGATTACGATACGCATTTGGGTAGTATGGATGTTCTTCTGACCGATGAGATTCAGTTCAGCATTGGAGATAAAAATACCTAACCTTATATATTCTCCGTTTGAAAAATTCAAAACACGATTTTTTTCAAAATAAAAAAGCGAATAAAGAGAAGAAGGTAATAGGAAAAAATTTCAAGAAAAAAATCGAATAGGAAATTAGTCTTCCTATTTGGATTTTATATTTCTATCAGACAAGGACGAAGGGAGGTGAAAAGCTGTGAGTGCAAATGAGCGAAGAGCTGAGATCATGCGAATCATGGTCGCACGAAGACAAGAGAATATGCAGGTTTTAGCTGCTGAGCTTGGTGTTACGGATAGAACTATCCGAAATGACATTCTTGTGCTTACAGCTGAGTATCCTCTTGAAACTACTAGAGGTAACGGAGGCGGTGTCCGTATCGCTGACTGGTATCATCCACATAAAAATATTTTTTCACAGGATCAGATTTCGGTTTTGGAACAGTTGATGGACAAGGCTGATGATGAACAGAAAAAAGTGCTTGACCAGATGCTCCGTGAATACGGCTCTAACAAGTATAGTCCTGCAGTCTAGGACAGGCGGATGACGATCTGCCATCCAAGTACATTATTGACGAGTACCCACGGCCATGAGAGCCGAATGTGAAAGGATGATTTTATTATGAAAAAGAAAATTTTTATCTGCAGCCCTTATCGGGGCAGAGTCGAGGAAAACAAAAAGAATGCAGTGAGCTACGCAAGGATCACTGCCATGTCAGGTGACGTTCCAATCGTACCACATCTCTATTTCCCATCATTCCTCGATGACAATATCCCAAACGAGAGAATGACAGGCATCGCAATGGGTCTTGAACTCATGGATATGTGCGATGAGGTGTATGTGTTCGGTTTCGACATCACGGAAGGCATGAAGTTTGAACTCGACCATGCAAAAGAAACAAGGAAGCCTGTAAGGCTTTATGATACAGATTTCAATCCCGTGAATGTCAGAACCATTCCTGTGGATGAACGTGCGGATGCCAGATACAAG
>OHKL01001058.1_pt1 | contig 11098 bp, 10 predicted proteins | sample 1568721 | NCBI WGS metagenome assembly OHKL01 (sample SAMEA3879543, study PRJEB24766) | human gut metagenome | biome: human-associated habitat; feature: feces | place: USA | collected 1985/1987 | reverse complement strand
GGTTTCCGAGCATTCCTTCAAGGCAATGTAAATTTTGGAAAGGAAATCCTTTTTGCTGATGGCGCATTCCGCTTCCGCCAGGTTGGCTCCAATGCCGGTACCGCTTCTCAGCAGTTGTTTTGAAAGCACGAACTCCTTTCTCTCATTACACAAAAACTGGTACAAACGAACGATCCGAACAGCAAATTTCCTGCTTTTTACTCTAGTAATTCCCTCCATCACTAAACTCTCCACTCTGAACTCTCAACCCTTCATAAAATGCCCAACTCTTTAAGCTGCTGGAGGGGGCGTTCCGGCCAGAGCTTGTTGGCGATGGGGCTGGCGGGGCTGGGGTGGAGCAGGGTGCCGATGGTGAAGCTTTTGCCGGGGAGCCGTTCGGCGGCGTCCCGCAGCTTCTGCGTGGCGTAGGCTCCCACCCCTACCAGCGTATGCGGGTTCAGGATGGTGATTAGGGAAACCAGGTGCTCCATGCATACTGCATCCACGGCGGCGCGCTGTTCCGCCGGTAATTTGTCCGGCGTGATGTTGGCTCCCGTTGCCCCCATCCAGATCAGCGGGCAGTAGTTGGCCACGTAATTGTGACGGAAGAAGTTTTTCGCGGTGCCGAAGGCTTCCGCAAAGAGCCCCCACAGGCGGCGCCCGCTGACTTCCGACCGAGGGCAGCCGAAGCCCTCCACGGGACGCTTGGGATGGGTGTGCTCCGGCCTGCCGACTTCTCCGCGGATGTGCAGCCAGTTGACGACCGCATCCACTTCCCCGAAGGGTACGCCCGTCTGGGCCATGCCGAAGGGGCCGGGATTCATGCCCAGGAAGAAGTGGCTCTTTTCCCCGTTCCCGTAGGCGCGCACGTACTGCTCATGCGGCGCCCAGGCGTAGGTGAGCGGGTTGTAGGTAAAGTGGACCGGGTCTCCGAACTGGAGCCGCTCCGTACCGTCCCGGAGGGCGGCCGTGGCCTTCAGAATGGCTGCTGCGGTGTCGTTCATGCCGCTGCATCATGAAGCGTTGCCGTTTATTGCGCCAGCAAAAACTCCGCGCTTGCATTATTTGCCCGGCCCGGTAACATTTCCCCCCGGACAAGTTAACCTTATTACTTATGAGTGGAATAGCCATTATGACATCAGGCGGTGACGCCGCCGGAATGAATCCGGCGATCAGGGCGGCTGTGGATCATGCCCGCCAGCTTGGAATGAACCCGTACGTTGTCTATGACGGCTTGGAAGGACTGATCGATGGAAAAATCAAGGAAGCCACCAGGGAACTGACCAGCGACATGATTTACAGGGGCGGCACTCTCCTCCGCTCCTCCCGGTCCAAGCGCTTTTTCGATTATGAATTCCGCAAGCAGGCCTACGAACACCTGAAGGACCGCAACATCGACAAGCTCGTTATCATGGGCGGCGACGGTTCCTTCCGCGCGCTGAACGACTTTTTCAACGATTTTGAAGTACCCTTCGCCGGCATTCCGGCCACGATTGACAACGACATCGCCGGCACGGATTACTGCCTGGGCGTGGACACTGCCCAGAACGTGATTCTGGACTGCATCGACTCCGTCCGCGACACGGCCCGCTCCCACCACCGCGCCTTCGTGATTGAGACGATGGGCCGGGACTGCGGCTACCTGGCGATGACCACCGCCCTTTGCAGCGCGGCGGACATCTGCATCGTCCCTGAAATCCCTTACGACCTGGAATCCATTTACAAGCGCCTCCAGCCCGTCATCAATGAGGAAGGAAGCTGCATCATCGCCGTGGTGGCGGAAGGCACCCGCGTGGCGCAGTACCTGACCCGCTGGCTGACGGAACGCGCCGGCATGGACACCCGCCTGACCGTGCTGGGCCATGTGCAGCGCGGCGGCTCGCCCACCGCCCGCGACCGCCTGATGGGCACCCGCTTTGCCACCCGCGCCGTGGAAGCCCTGAACAACGGGGACATCAACCAGATCATGGTGTACCATGACGGCCAGTACGGCTATGCCTCCCTGGACGCCGTGGCCGGGCAGCAGTATTCCGTGAATCCGGACATCATCAACCTCTGCCGGGAACTGAGCTGCTAGCCGGTTCCGCGGTTCCTGCCCCCGCTTTTCCGCGCCCATGCCTCCATGTTCCCGGCGGCATGGGCGGATTTGTTTTGAAAAACCCTGCCGCTGCTGTATGATGGCGCCGCATCTTTCCCTGAAAACAGTGTTATGAAAGTTATCGTTACGGGCGGCGCCGGATTCATCGGCTCCAATCTGGTCAGGCTGCTGCTTGAGCGCGGCCATGAAGTCCTGAATATTGACGCCCTGACTTATGCCGGCAACGTCCGTTCCCTGGACGGCACGGCGGATTCTCCGGCGTACCGCTTCCTGCACGCCGACGTTCGGGACGCCGCCCTGATGCGGAACACCCTGCGGGAATACGGACCGGATTGGGTGATGCACCTGGCGGCGGAGTCCCACGTGGACCGTTCCATTGACGATCCGGGGGATTTCATGACCACCAATGTCATGGGCACCTTTTCCATGCTCCAGGCCGCCCTGGAATATTACCGTTCCTTGGAGGGGGAGAAGAAGGAGCGTTTCCGCTTCCACCATATTTCCACGGACGAAGTATACGGCTCCCTGGGGAAGGACGGCCTGTTTACGGAATCCACGCCGTACCGCCCCCATTCCCCCTATTCCGCCAGCAAGGCGTCCAGCGACCATCTGGTGCGCGCCTGGCATGATACGTACGGGCTGCCCGTGCTGATTACCAACTGTTCCAACAACTACGGCCCTTACCAGTTCCCGGAAAAACTGATCCCCGTGGTCGTCCTGAAGGCCCTGGGCGGCGAGCCCATTCCCGTGTACGGCAAGGGGGAAAACGTGCGGGACTGGCTGTACGTGGAGGACCACTGCGAAGCCCTGCTGACGGTCGTTTCCTCCGGAAAACCCGGCGAAACGTACAACATCGGCGGCAATAACGAGAAAACGAATCTGGAGCTGGTGGAGCTGCTGTGCTCCCATCTGGATGAATTGCGGCCCCGCGCGGACGGCCGGAGCTACCGGGAGCAGATCACCTTTGTGCAGGACAGGCCCGGCCACGACCTGCGCTATGCGATTGATGCGTCCAAAATACGGAGGGAGCTGGGCTGGTCTCCGCGCCAGGACCATTCCTCCGGGTTCAGGAAAACCATTCAGTGGTATCTGGACCATGAGGACTGGTGGCGGGGAATCCTGTCCGGGGAATACCGTCTGGAACGTCTGGGAACCAATGGCTAGGAAATTGATATGAAAGGTATTGTTCTGGCCGGGGGAAGCGGCACGCGCCTGCATCCCGTCACGCTTTCCGTCAGCAAGCAATTGCTGCCCGTTTACGACAAGCCGATGGTGTATTACCCCATTTCCGTGCTGATGCTGGCCGGGATACGGGAAATCCTCGTCATTTCCACTCCGCGGGACCTGCCTCTGTACCAGGATCTGCTGGGGGACGGAAGCAGGTTCGGCGTAACTTTTGAATACCGGGAACAGCCCAGGCCGGAGGGACTGGCTCAGGCCTTCATCATCGGGGAGGAATTCATCGGAAAAGATACCGTGTCCCTGGTGCTGGGGGACAATATTTTTTACGGTCGCGGCCTGACGGAGAAGTTGAGGCGCGCCGCTGAACTGACGAGCGGGGCGACCATTTTCGGTTACCAGGTGCACGATCCGCAGCGTTTCGGCGTGGTGGAGTTCAATGAAGAAGGAAAGGCCGTTTCCATTGAGGAAAAACCGCTCAAGCCCAAGTCGGACATCGCCGTGACGGGCCTTTATTTTTACGACAACCAGGTGGTGGAGATCGCCAAGAGGATTCCCAAATCCGCCCGGGGGGAGCTGGAAATCACCTCCGTGAACCAGGAGTACCTGAAACAGGGCCTTCTGCGCGTGGAAAAGCTGGCGCGCGGCTATACGTGGCTGGACACGGGCACGCACGACACCCTTCTGGAGGCTTCCATGTTTGTCCGCACCCTGGAACACCACCAGGGCTTCAAGGTGGCGTGCCTGGAGGAGATTGCCTTCAACAACGGCTGGATTTCCGCAGAAACGCTGCGTATTCAGGCCGGAGCCATGAAAAATAACGGCTACGGCTGTTATTTGGACGAATTGGTGAAGTAACGTTCCGAGCGGCGCTCCTGTTTCCCCTGCCTGGGAAAATGGCCCGGGTTGCGTTGGCTCCCTGCCGTAGCCCGGGATTCCCGGAGGGCGTGGGTGCCTCCCTTGCAGTGCCTGCCCGTAGGGACGGCCGTGTTCCCGGACGGATAAATGATGCCGCCGGTTTTTTATTCAAAGCCGTAAAAGGCTTCGGCGCTCCGGGAGCCGCACCCGGGCTGTAAGAAGGGCCGCGGCGCGGAGCGCGCGCATTCATTTCGCAGGATGAGGCAGGAACTCTTTCGGAAAGCCTGTAGGAATGGAGAGAGGGGCCTACGGGCGGCTGTCCGGCATGGAAGGATTCATCAATTCCGGCATGGAGGCTATGGACATGGCGTTTTTAAAAAGGCGCCGCACCAGAATAACGGAAAGGGCCGCTAGCAGGATTTCGAGGCCGCAGGACAGGATAATGGCCAGCCACGCAGCTGGCGTTGCCAGGGAGGGAGCCACGGAGGACAGGCACTGCCGCAACAGGGTGGAGAGGAAGAACAGGACGCTTTGCAGTCCGCAGCCTGCCGCCGCAATGCCCCAGGCCAGGAATGTCCTTCTGCCTGCGGATCCGTATCCCGCCGTATAAGGGAAGGAAAAGAAAGAAATGATGGCCGCCAGAAGGAGGAAGGACTCCCAAACCTTGTCCATTTCCGCGTATTGCAATAAGACGGGCATCCCCGCAAACGGAATGAGGAGGGAGTACAGGGCGGGCAGGAAGGCCAGCGCGCTTAGAATTCTTGTGATCCTGCTCCCCTGGGAAGCCAGCAGGACCCTGCTTCCCCAGGATAGGAGGAAAGACAGGGCCAGGATGGAGATTAGTTCCGACCATGTTCCCAAAAGCAGGAAGGGCGCGGCTGTCCGTGGGCAGTGGAGGAAAAGGGGCATGAAAAGATGAATGAGGACGGTCGCCGTGACGCCTGCTCCGAAGAGGAAGGTGCAGGCTCTGATAAATGCCTTGGCTGCGGGGTAAATCATCCAGTTCATGGGAGAGGAGCGGGAAGTGGAGAAGGACGGGAAAAAGGAAAAGGACCGCTCCCTGCGCGGGAGCGGTCCTGTAGGGTTAACGTGAAGTCATGGACGCCAATGCAATGACGGCAGACATGGGTTACTTGTACTGGGCCCAGTCGACATTCTTCATGTCTCCGCTCCTGGCCAGCTCGGCATGCATGCCCAGGGCGGCCCGGATGGACTGCGGAGTCTGGGCCTTGCCGCCGGACAGTTTCAGGTAATCCCAGAGGATATTCTTGTAATCCGGATGGACGCAGTTCTCGATAATGGTCTGGGCCCGTTCTTTCGGGCTCTTGCCGCGAAGATCGGCGACGCCCTGTTCGGTAATGATGATATTGACGTCATGTTCCGTATGGTCGTGGTGGGAGACCATGGGGACGATGGCGCTGATCTTGCCGTCCTTGGCGACGGACGGGCAGGTGAAGATGGAAATATAGGCGTTGCGCGTGAAGTCGCCGGAACCGCCGATGCCGTTCATCATCTTCGTGCCGCCGATGTGCGTGGAGTTGACGTTCCCGTAAAGGTCGGCTTCAATGGCGGTGTTGATGGAGATGACGCCGAGGCGGCGGATCACTTCCGGGCTGTTGGATATTTCCGAGGGACGGAGCACCAGCTTGTCGCGGAAGAAGTCCATATCCCTGTAAATGCCTTCCAGGCAGTCGTTCGTAACGGTCAGGGAACAGGCGCTCCCGAATTTCACGCGGCCTTCCCGGATCAGACCGATCACGGAGTTCTGAATGACTTCCGTGTACATTTCAAAGGCGGGAATGGTCTTGTCGCGGCCCAGGGCGCCCAGCACGGCGTTTGCAATGTTGCCCACGCCGGATTGAAGCGGCAGGAAGGTGGAGGGGATAATGCCCCGCTTCATGTCGGCGGCCAGGAAGTCCGCCACGTTCTGCCCGATTTTATCGGTCAGGGGGTCAGCCGCGGCAAAGGAACGGGCTTCGTCCGGCCAGTTGGTTTCCACGATGCCCACGATCTTCTTCGGGTCAACCTGGATGTATGGTTTCCCGATACGGTCGCTGGGTTTGTAAATGGGGATTTCACGGCGGTTGGGAGGATCCATGGGTTCGTAAACGTCATGCAGTCCCATGGCATTTTTGCTGTGGGCGGCGTTCAATTCCACGATGATCTTGTCGGCAAGGCGGCAAATGGTGGGAGCGATCCCTCCGGCGGCCGTCAGATAAATTTTACCGTCGGCCGTGACCTCGCAGGCTTCGATGATGGCCATGTCTACTTTGCCCATGAACCCGTAACGGATTTCCTGGGCCATCTGGGACAGGTGGATGTCGTTGTAGGCGATTTCCCCATTGTTCACCGCCTTGCGGAAGTCAACGTTGGTGGTGTAGGGGGCGCGGTAGCGAATAGCCTTGGCGCGGGAAAGAACCCCGTCGCAGGAATCGCCCGTGGAAGCACCGGTGAAGACGCTCACCTGGAAGGGGTTCCCCTTAGCGTGTTCCGCTTCTGCAATTTTTGCCAATTCAGCCGTCACAGCCTTGGCCGTCCCTGCGGGAGTAAACCCGCTCAGGCCAATGTGGTGGCCGTGTTTAATCAGGCTTGCTGCTTCTTCTGGTGTTAGTTCCTTGTAACTCATGTCAGTGATTTTTGTTGGATGAAAGAGAAAGAAACTCCGTGTCAACGGAGCGGTCAGGCTTGTTCTTCAACAAGCCTGTTGATCAGATGTGCCGGAACGGTCCGGAGGGAACCGGTCGGAAGGGATACCACAGGATTGCCCTGATCGTCAATCCCCGTAAAGATTCCCCGGATGGTTTCGTCATCCGTAAGGATGGAAACCGGCCTTTCCCCGGCCCATGCTTGCGCCAGCCCCTCCTGAAGGGTGGGGATGCCGCCGTGGGCAAAGGTAGAAAAAACCTGGTCCAAATGCCTGCCGAGGGAAGCCATGACGTCATGCAGTGAGGGGCAGTCCTGAACAAGATCCGCGAGCCTTGCGGGAGGGTCCTTGATTTCTCCGGCTATAGAGGCCACGTCATTGAAAATGTTGATGCCCATGCCGATGACGGCCATGTGCGCGGAGGGGCGCTCCACAAGAATGCCCGCCAGTTTGGATTTTCCTATGAGGACGTCGTTGGGCCAGCGCAGGCGCGCGTTGGCAATGCCCATGCTGCGGAGCATGTTGAGCAGGGCCAGCCCTGCAACCAGGGGCAGATGGCCCCAGTGTACGCCGGCCGCAGTATCCAGGGGAACGGTGAAGGAGGACCACAGGCCGCCTTCCTCCCCTACCCATTTGCGGTTGAACCTGCCGCGGCCGCTTTTCTGCACGCGGCAGACGGCAATGTGGCGGGGGGGCAGGGAACGGGCCAGGTCATTGGTGGAAGAAGCCTCGGCCCATTCATGATAGGTCCAGTCGCCGCATGGTCCTTCCTCCTCTGGAGGAGTGGGGGATGGGGCGGTGGAATTCATGGGATGGGCCGAGGCCTGGAATAATTTCAAATCAGGTTATCTCGCCAGAGTGGCGATGTAGTAGCCTGCGATGACTGCGGTGCCGATCACGCCCGCAACGTTCGGTCCCATGGCGTGCATGAGAAGGTAGTTGGAGGGATCGTACTTCTGGCCCACATTGTGGGAGACGCGGGCCGCCATCGGAACGGCGGAGACGCCTGCGGAACCGATCAGGGGGTTGACCGGATTCTTGCGCCAGATGAGGTTCATGAGCTTGGCGGCAATCACGCCGCCCGCGGTGGCTACGCCGAAGGCGACAATGCCCAGCAGAATGATCAGCAGCGTTTCCTTCTGCAGGAAGCGGTCACCTTGCATCGTCAGGCCCACGGAGGTCCCCAGGAAGATGGTGACGATGTTGATGATTTCATTCTGGGAGGCCTGCACCAGGCGTTCCGTCACCTTGCACTCGCGCAGGAAGTTGCCCAGCATCAGCATGCCGATCAGCGGAGAGGCGTCCGGAATCAGCAGGATGGTGACAATGGTGACCAGCACGGCGAAGAACAGTTTTTCACTCTTGCTGACCGTTCGCAGGGATTTCATGCGGATGACCCGCTCCTTCTTCGTGGTCAGCAGCGCCATGATGGGCGGCTGTATCAGCGGAACCAGGGCCATGTACGTATACGCGGCCACGGCCACGGCGCCCAGCAGGTGTGGGGCCAGCTTCATCGTCAGGAAGATGGAGGTGGGGCCGTCCGCGCCGCCGATGATGCCGATGGAGGCGGATTCATTGGGCGTGAAGCCCATGAACAGGGCCATGAAGAACGTGGCGGCCACGCCCACCTGGGCCGCTGCACCCAGAAGAAGGGTGCGCGGTGCGGCGAGCAGCGGGCCGAAGTCCGTCAGGGCTCCCACGCCCAGGAAGATGATGGGCGGGAAGATTTCAGCCTTGATGCCCAGCCCGATCCAGTCGTACAGACCCCCATGGATGGAGGTGACCAGTAATTCCTGGGTGTGCTGGCCCACGGCCACGTACTTGCCTGCGGCGGAGACCACCAGGGGTTCCAGCTTCTGCGTTTCCAGATTCACCGGAACCTGGTTACCTTCCGTGTCAAAGTAGTTGACTCCCTTCTGGCGCAGAACGGTGGTGACTCCACCGTTCGTGAGCAGGTACACCGGATCGTTGGCGTCCGCTTCCGTCACGTTGTGGAAGTCCTTCAGGTTGGGGTCCACCGTCAGGCTGTCGTCCCCCAGAAGGGCGGCGTCAGCCTTGGCTTTTTCCTGGGATTCCCGCACGGGCTTGATCTGGGAGACGGTCAGCGGGCTGCCGGGGTAAACCTGCATGGGCTGTTCCATGTTTGCCAGATACTGGGCGCGCGCTTCAGGCGTGGTCAGGTTGGCCGGCACCTTGACGGGGGCCTGCTGGAGCGGGGCCACGTGAACGCGCAGGTAGCCCACGTTGTTGAGGGACGTGGCGGTCACTTCCCCCGCCTTATTAGAGGAGATGACCTGCTGGTTCAGCTGGGTGATGAGCATTCCGTTGTCCGGAATGTTGGCAATTAATGCGCCAAAGGCAATTGGAACCATCAGAAGAGGTTCGTACTGCTTGGCTACACCCAGGTACAGGAGAAGAACGGCAATGCCCCACATCCCTACCATTTGCCATGATAGGGAGAAGATGCCCATCCCCTGTAAAAAGGTGATTAATGAATCAAAAAGACTCATATGGAATAATTATTGTAGCGGTTTTTAGTCTGAGTCGGAGTCCGGACCTGTGTTAGGGGGACCGGACGGCTCCCGCCGGGATTAACCAATCTTGGCCAGCGCCTGTCCTTCCTGAACCGTGTCGCCCGCGCTTACGCAGAAAGCGGTGAGCGTGCCGGAGGCGGGAGCGTAAATGATGGTGTTCATCTTCATGGCTTCCAGCGTCAGGATCTGGTCACCGGCCTTCACGGCGGTGCCGGGGGCAACGTCCAGGGAAACGACTTTGCCGGCGAGCGGGCTGGGCACGTCTCCTGCGCCGGCGGCGGCCGGGGCGGGGGCGGCGGGTGCGGGAGCCGGGGCTGCAACGGGGGCCGGAGCCGGGGCGGAGGTAGTGGAGGAGACCTGGTCCAGGAGTTCTACGGATACGTCAAATACCTTGCCGTCTACGGTGATGCGAAGTTTCTTCATAATAATGTATGGTATGGAATATTAAGTTAAATGATTCCCGCCGGGGGCGGGGGTAAGGGTGAATAATGCAGTGGTTCAATGACTGGGCCGGATGCGGTGGGAGGCGAAGATTTCCGCCCTGCCTGCGGCCGCATAGCCGGAGCCCGGGGATTGCTTGATTTCCACGATGCGGTGGCTCATGCCGTCCAGGCCTGCGTCCACGGCGGCGGAGATGACGGCCACCATTTCCGGCGTGAGCTCCGTCATGGCGGAGTCCACGGCTGCGGAGAGGATGGCGAGCATTTCCGGAGTCATGCCCGGCTTGCCTGCTGCCGCAGGGGCGGCGGCAGGCACAGGAGCGGGAGCGGCGGAGGCCGCTGCGGCCTTGGCTTTGGCCTTGTTCTGGATGGAAGCGGCAATGGAGCCGCTGATGGTCAGAATGACGGCCAGGCCACCCAGGCACATCATGACCACCAGGATGCCGACGATCTGGTAGTCCAGATTCTCCATGATGTTGGCCATGCCCTGCGCAAAGGCGAGTGTCGTAAGTAACATATGAATCCGTTAAGATGGATGTTAGAGCGGAATGTTGCCGTGCTTCTTGGCCGGACGCACTTCCTTCTTGTTCAGGAGGGTGCGCAGTGCGAAGGCGATCTTGGCGCGGGTTTCTTCCGGATTGATGACTTCCGTGATCTGGCCCATGCCGGCCGCCACGTACGGGTTGTAGAAGGCCTCCCGGTATTCTTCCAGAAGTTCTCCCTGGCGCTTGGCCTTTTCCGCGGGGTCTTCCACGGCTTTCAGCTCGCGGCCGTAAAGCACCGGAACAGCGCCTTCCGCGCCCATCACGGCGATTTCCGCGCCGGGCCAGGCGAAAACGGCGTCAGCGCCCAGGTCCTTGCAGCACATGGCGATATAGGCGCCGCCGTAGGCTTTGCGCATGATCAGGGTGACCTTGGGCACCGTGGCCTGGGAGTAGGCGAAGATGAGCTTGGCGCCGTGGCGGATGATGCCGCCGCGTTCCTGGTTCTTGCCGGGCAGGAAGCCGGGCACGTCCACCAGGTTCACCAATGGGATGTTGAACGCGTTGCAGAAGCGGATGAAGCGGGCGGCCTTGTCGGAGGAGTCGATGTCCAGGCAGCCGGCCTTCACGTTGGGCTGGTTGGCGATGATGCCCACGCTCTGGCCGTTGAAGCGGGCGAAACAGGTGATGACATTCTTGGCGAACGACTCGTGTACCTCGAGAAAATCGCCGTTATCGACGATGGCGCGTATCACCTCGTACATGTCGTAAGGCTTGTTGGGACTGTCGGGAATTATCTCGTTGAGCGAATCCTCCAGCCGGCTGATGGAGTCGGTACAGGGCGCCAGGGGCGCATCCTCCATGTTGTTCTGCGGCATATAGGA
>OHKL01001053.1_pt1 | contig 11141 bp, 11 predicted proteins | sample 1568721 | NCBI WGS metagenome assembly OHKL01 (sample SAMEA3879543, study PRJEB24766) | human gut metagenome | biome: human-associated habitat; feature: feces | place: USA | collected 1985/1987 | reverse complement strand
GCACGGCCCCGGCTATGACACAGGACACGGAATTGGAGGGACTGGTATGAGCAGGAAAGCAGAGGCGTCGGCCATGATGGGTATGGCCGAGCGGGCGGAAGGAGCGGCAGGGCGGAAGAAAAAGGCCGGCCCTGTTGTCTACTGCGGCCCGACTGTAAGGGGCGTAGCGAAGCAGTACACGGTGTTCAGCGGAGGCATCCCGGAGGCGCTGGAGGATTTTTCTGAACGGCACCCGGAGGTAAAGACCCTGTTGGTGCCGGTGGAGCAGTTCGCGGAGACCAGGAGGAAGATGGAAACTGCCGGAACGGCAGAAGCCATCCTGTACCACAAAATCAAATCTGAGCTGTAAGGAGGAAACAATATGGCTTACAAGCATGGCGTATATACCAGCGAGGTGGAAACCAGCCTGACTGCGCCTATCGTCGGGACGGCGGGACTGCAAGTGATCGTGGGAACCGCACCGGTGAATATGCTGAAAGACCCGGCGGCGGCAGTCAATGTTCCGCTGCTGGTGAACAACTACAAGGAGGCTGTGGCCGCCGTGGGCTACCATGACGACTTTGCCGCCTATACCCTGTGCGAGAGTATCAGCGCGGCGTTCAGCGTTGTGGGCACCGGCCCGCTGGTGCTTATCAATGTGCTTGACCCAGCCAAGCACACGGCAGACATTGCCGAAACCACCGTGCAGGTGAACAGCGGCGTGGCCGTGCTGGATGTGGTGGGTGTGCTGCTGGACAAGCTGACCGTGAAAAGCGGCAGCACTGCCCTGACCCGCGACACCGACTACACGGCCAGTTTTAACAACGACGGCACCCTGAACATTGTGCCGCTGGCGGGCGGAAAGGCAGCCAGTGCCACTACCCTGACCGTGACGGGCAAGAAACTTGACCCCAGCAAGGTTAAGGCCGCCGACATTGTGGGCGGCGTAGACGCAGCCACGGGAAAGGAAACCGGCCTTGAAGTGGTGCGGCAGATTTACCCCAAGCTGTCCATGACGCCGGGTATTCTGCTGGCACCGCGCTTTAGCATGGACGCCACCGTGGCCGCTGCTTTGCAGGCCAAGGCCAAGGAGATCAACGGCGTGTTTAAGGCTGTGTGCATTGTGGACATTGACAGCACCGAGAGCGGTGCTACCAAATACACCGATGTGAAGCAGCGCAAGGAGGCGCAGGCTGTGAGCGACGCGAACGCTTACGCTGTGTGGCCCTGCGCCAAGGTGGGCGAAGTGGTTTACAGCGGCAGCGCCCTTGCCGCCGCCCTGACTGCCTACACTGACGCGGTGAACGCCGATACCCCGAATGTAAGCCCGTCCAACAAGACGCTGGCGATCAGCGCCGCCTGCCTTGCTGACGGCACCGAGGTTGTGCTTGACCAAGAGCAGGCCAACACCGTGAACAGCTTCGGCGTGGCGACGTGGCTGAACATGAACGGCTTCCGCCTGTGGGGCAACAACACGGCGGCCTACCCCGGCATCAGCGACCCGAAAGACCGCTGGTTCAGCGTCCGCCGCTTCCTGACGTGGGCGGCCAACACGTTTATCCTGACCTACTTCCAGAAAGTGGACAGCCCCGCCAACAAGCGGCTGATCGAGGCCATTGTGGACAGCGAGAACGTGCGCGGCAACGGCTTTGTGGCTCGCGGCGTGTGCGCCCGCTATGAGATCACGTTCAACGAGGACGAGAACACCACCGCTGACCTGCTGGACGGCAAGATCACGTTCCACCAGTACATCACCCCGTTCACCCCTGCGGAGGACATCGAGGACATCATCGAGTTTGACCCCGACGCTCTTTCTGCTGCGCTGAACTGATAAGGGAGGGAAAAGAAGATGATTTCCAACAACTATATCCCGGAGAAGATCAACGAGTATAACGCCTATCTGGACGGCACGAAAATGATCGGCGTGGCCGCGTCGGTGACGTTGCCGGAGGTCAACATGAAAACCAGCACCGTTTCCGGTGTGGGCGTGAACGGCGAGCTGGACAGTCCCACCATCGGCCAGTTTGAGAGCATGGAGCAGGAAATCCAGTTCAACACGCTCTACAGCTCCGCCATGGATATGCTCTCTCCCCTGTCCACGGTGAACCTGACGCTGCGAGCCTCGCAGCAGGTCTACGACAAGCAGGGCGGCTACAACTTCAAGGGCCTGCGCGTGGTGGAGATCGGGCGCGTGAAGAAGTTCAACCCCGGCAAGGTGGAAAAGGGCGAGGCCATGGAGGCCACCGTGACGCTGGAGCTGACCTACCTGATGATCGAGGTGGACGGCCAGCAGCTCTTGGAGGTTGACAAGCTCAACGGCATCTACAAGGTCAACGGCACGGATATGCTGGCGGGCGTGAACAGCCTGATCTAACGGGCGAAAAACAATACGGCCTGTCCCTGCGCAAACGGGGGCGGGCCGTGTTTTCACACAACGAAACGACGCTGAAAGGAGCGAACACCAATGGCAGAGGACAAGATCACGGCGGCGGAGACCGCAAACGAGGGGACAAAAAAGAGCGAGAACATCGTGGAGCTGGCAAAGCCCTACGTGTTCGAGGGCAAGGAGTACGGAGAGATCGACCTGACGGGGCTGGAGAAGCTGACCGTGCAGGACGCTATCGACGTGCAGCGGCAGCTTTTCGGCGAGGGCGAGGCGGCGGCCTCGGTGCTGTGCGAGACCACAACAGCATTTGCCCGCGCCATGGCGGTCAAGGCAACCGGGATGCCCATTGAGTTTTTCAAGCTGATGCCTCGCGGCGCTTTCAAGCGCGTGGCAGGTGCGGTGCGCAGACACCTGAACGTGGAGAGCAGAACAGAAAACCATGTGATGCATCTGGAGCAGCCGCGCCATTACAAGGGCAAGGAGTACCGGGACATCGACCTGAACGGCGTGGCAGACCTGAACACGCTGAACGAGAGCGAGGCGGAGAACCGCATGGCCCGCGAGGGCTTTGTGGTGACGGAGAACAGCACCAACTATCTGTACTCCTGCGTGATCGCCGCCATGGCGACGGGTATCCCGGAGGAGTTCTTTACCACGCTGCCTCTGTATGAGCTGCTGAAACTGAAAAACGCGGTGAACGACGCGGATTTTTTCGGATAAAGGGCGGAGCCAAGGCCCTGCGGAAAGCGGCTATCCGGCTGTCCTCGGTGACACGGACGGGCGTGGACTTCTATCTGAAAATGCCTGTCCGGGACTTTATTGAGCTGAATAGCGAGGTGGCGGAGGAATGGCGAACAATAAAACATTAGAGTTAAGCATCAAGATCGCCGGTAAGATGGACAAAAGCCTGATGGCGGCGCTGAACGGGAGCCAGAGCCAGATCAGCAGCTTTGCCCGCAGCATCAGCTCCATCGGAACGGCGGGACTTGCGGCCATGGGGACGCTGGCAACGGCGACTGTGGCAACCATCGCAAGCTGCACCAAGGAAGCGGCGAAGTTTGAAAACTACATGGCGGATGTGGTCAAGTATGTGGACGGTCTGGCAGATGCTACCGGAAAGATCAGTGACAAGGTGGCGGATAACGGCAAGACCTACGCGCAGAACTACGAAGCCATGAAGGACGCGATCAAGGATTTAAGCACACAAATCCCCTATACGCAGGAGGATTTGACACGCCTCGCCGCTGCGGCGGGACAGTCCGGCAAAGCCATGGAGGATTTGATCAAGGTCGATGCTTCCGGCAATGTTACCGGCTTCCTGCGGGACATTGCCATGACCGGCGCGGCCATGGACATCAGCGCCGATCAGGCGGGCAACTGGGCTGCCAAGTGGGAGCAATCGCTAAAAATGACCCACGAGGAGGTCATGGTGCTCTTTGACCAGATCAATTATCTGGGCGCAAACAGCGCGACCACGGCGGCGGAGATCGCGGAGGCGGTCAATTCGGCGGCAAGCCTCGGCCAAGTGGGCGGCGTGAGCGCGGCCACAACGGCGGCGCTGGCGGATGCCATGCTGGCAACGGGCGTATCGACTGATCGCGTCGGCACCAGCATCAAGCGCATGATCGTGAATTTGAGCAAGGGCGCAAGTGCGACGAAAGCCCAGAAAGAACAGTTCGAGGAGCTGGGCATGAGCGCGGAGTGGGTCGCCAAGGCCATGCAGGAGGACAGCGTAGGAACGCTGGATACTATCTTCAAGGCCATCAACGATCTGCCGCAGGAGCGACAGGTAGCGGCGCTGTCCACCCTGTTCGGCCAATGGGCCATTGAGGGCGGCGCAAAGATCGTCAACAATCTCGATGTGTACAGAAAGGCGCTGGAAATGGTGAGCGACCCAAGTCTGTACACGGGAAGCATGGAGCGGGAGTTTAACATCAAATCGCAGACCCCGGAGGCCATCGAGACCATGCTGAAAAGCACCAAGACGGCGCTGAAAATCGAGATCGGCGATGCGTTCCTCCCGGCGAAAAAGCAGTTCAATCTCTCCATGATCGACTTTCTGAACAGCATCCGAAAGAATATGCCGGAGCTGACGCAGCTTGCAGAGAGCTTGGGAACGCTGGCGAGCCGGGGCGTGGAGAAGCTGGGAAGCGCTATGGACACGGCGCTGCCGTACATCCAAAAGGGACTTGACTACCTGATCAACAACGGCGAACAGGTGGTGCGTGTGCTGGGCGGCATGGCGGCGGCGTTTGTTGGCATGAAGTTCGCCCCGGCGGCGGAGGCTATTTTCTCCGGCGGAAAGGGCGGACTTGCGGGCCTGTTCAAGAGCGGCCAGAGCGCGGGCGCGGCGGGCGCGGGGCTTTTCTCTGCGTTCCGGGGCGCATCGGGAAGCAACGGCTTCCGCACGACGCTGGGGGCGGCAATCTCCAGTCTGATCGGTGGAAACGGCATCAAGGGAACCACAGGACTTTTGAGCGCGGCGGCGGGAACGCCGGGGCTGTTGTCCGGCTACCAAAGCGCGGGGAGCGTCCTGCGGGGCGCAATCGGAAACAGCAAGACCGCGCAATGGCTGGGCGGCATCGGCTCGTCCCTCGGCAATCTCGGCGGGCTGTTCGCCAACAGCAAGGCCGGACAATTCGCGGGCGGCCTTATGGGCAAGGCGGGCGGTGCGCTGGGTAAGCTGACCATGCCGCTGCGGCAGGGCATCGCAGGCATCGGAGCAGCGGCTACCATTCAGGGCAGCATCTTCCAGCAGGGCCTTTCCGGCCTGTTGGGGAAAGCTGGCGGCGTGGTAAGCGGCATCGCAAACTCCGGTGCCGGAAAAGCTGTCGGGAGCATATTCAGCGGCGGGGCCGGTCTGCTGGGGAGCATCTATGGCCCTATTGCGGGCGGCCTCGGCGGTCTGCTGTCCGGGGCGCTGCCTATTGTGGGTGTGATCTCCAGCATCATCGCTGTGGTGAGCATCCTGACGGACAAGTTCGGCGGGCTGGACAAAATCGTACAGCGGGTGTTCGGCGACACGGGGCTGGAAAAGTTCACGGTGTTTAAGAACGCGCTGCTGGGACTGTTCGAGGACGGCGGCGTAGCCAAGGCACTGCAACCGCTGCAAGAGAGCATCACCAATCTATTCGGCGAGGACGCGGGCGCGGCGTTTGGCGGCATTACCACCATCCTGCAATCGGTGATGGGCGTGATCGGACAGCTCGTGACCTTTTCGCAGACGACGGTGCGGCCTATCATCGAAAGCATATTCAGCTTTATCACGCAGACGGTGGTGCCGGTCATTTTGCAAACGATCACAGCGGCGGCTCCGTCCATCGCCTCCATCATCAGCGGCGTGGGTTCCGTGGTCATGACGGTGGCACAGATCATCGGCGAGGCCATTCAGTTCCTTATGCCAATCATTCAGACGGTGATCACGGTGCTGCTGCACATCGGTCAGGTAGTGGTTCCGGCGGTGCTGGCCGCCATCGGTGTCTTTGCCGAGGGCATCAGCAGCGCGATCAACGGGGTCAAGACCATTTTTGAGGGCGTGATCAACTTCATCACCGGCGTGTTCTCCGGCAACTGGCGTATGGCTTGGGAGGGTGTGAAATCCATCTTCGTTGGCATCTTCGATACGCTGGGCGCTCTGTTCAAGACACCTATCAACGCGGTGATCGCCCTGATCAACAAGGCAATCGCAGGCATCAACAGTCTCGGCATTACCATCCCGGACTGGGTGCCGCTGCTGGGCGGCAAGTCGTTCTCCATCAATATCCCGGAAATCCCCATGCTTGCGCAAGGCGGCTTTACAAACGGAGCAAGCATCGCGGGCGAGGCCGGAACGGAGGCGGTGATCAGCTTCCAGCGGGCGGCCCGGCGGGACAATCTGGACATCTGGGCAAAGGCCGGGCAAATGCTGGGCGTGAAGCCGGTGGAGCTGGCGGAAATCGACGGCGGCGGCTCCGGCGGCGGAGGCGACATGACCTTTGCGCCGGTGATCAACATTCAGGGCAGCGCCGACCGCAGCATGGTGGAGGAGGCTCTGGCCGAGGCGCAGGCACGGTTTGAAGCGTGGTATCTCCAGATGCAGCGCAGACAGGCCCGCACGGCATACTGACGGGAGGAAACGCGATGTACACGACCAAGAGCGGCGACACATGGGATGTGATCGCCAAGGAGGTATACGGCAGCGAGTACCACGCCGACGTGCTGATGGCGGCCAATCCGCAGGAGATCGACACGTTTATCTTCAACGCCGGGGTGGAGCTGAACACCCCGGCGCTGGAGGAAGAGCGGGACGGACTGATGCCGCCGTGGAAATACGAGGCGAGCTATGATTGAGACAAGACGGCTGGCGCTGGATGTGCGCTACAACAGCTACCCTTTTGCCGGGCAGGTGGGCGGAGACATCGAGAGCCTGACCTACACCGACAGCGCGGCGGACAACAGCGACAGCATCGACATCACCATCAACGCGCAGGACAGGAAATGGCTGCTGGGCTGGATGCCGGAAAAGGGCGCGACGCTGCGGGCGCGTGTTCTCGGCTACAACTGGGAACGGCAGGGCCAGCGGAGCATCATGGAGTGCGGGTTGTTCGTGCTGGACGATGTGAGCTTTTCGGACGCGCCGACGACCTTGCAGGTGGGCGGCGTGAGCAAGCCCAGCGACAGCGACTTTTCGGAGCTGGAGCGGGACGTGATCTGGAAGAACACCAGCATCAAGCGTATCGGCGCAAAGATCGCCGCGCGGTACGGCCTTGCGTTCACCTACGATGCCGACGACTACGACATCGAGTGCGACGAGCAGGACGGCACGGACAGCAGCTACTACAACAGCCTGTGCAAAAACTACGGACTTATCCTGAAAGTGTACGCCCGGCGGCTGTGGGTGTATGACCGGGAGAAGTACAAGGCAAAACGGGCCGTGCGCACCTTTGACCGCTCGCAGATCAGGCCGGGGAGCTTCGGCTACACCACCACCCTGTCCGGCACCTATACCGGCGGGTACTTCAATTACACGGACGCGGACAAGGACATTGACATCGAGTGCAGCGTGGGCGGCGGCTCGCACACCAAGAGCGTGAACCGGCGGGCTACCAGCGTATACGATGCCAGCGTCCAGCTCTGCGCGGAGCTGAACAGCGCCAACCACGGGACAGTGAAGCTACGCTTCGGCGTGGACGGAGACTGGAGGGTAAGCGCGGGAAACTGCATCGCGCTGACGGGCTTTGGAAACCTGAACGGGAAATACTTTGTGGACAAGGTGACGCACAAGGTCAGCAGCAACGGACTGACCACCGACTTTGAGTGCAGCGGCATCGGCCCGACGTTCCATTCGTGGGACGTGGGCGGCAAGATCGTGTATCACGAAAAGACGGCAGACAGCGGCGTGAGCTATGACAGCACCTACGCTACCACCAGCCCGGCGGCGGGCGCAGCCAGCGCGGCGGCAGGCGGCGAGGCGGGACAGGCGATCACGCTGAACAAGGCTCCGCTGTATGTTTCCAGCACGGCAAAGAACAAGGCGGGAACCAAGACCGGCACCTACTGGCTGTACGATGGCATTCTGATCAACGGGCGCTACCGCGTGACCAACAGCGCGGCGCGGTGCGGAAAGCTGCCGGTGGGCCAGAATGTGACGGGCTGGGTGCCTGCGAGCTACTGCATCGCCAGCGAGGAGGCGAAGAAGTAATGGCGGGGACAAACCGAACCGGGCGCGTGAGCGCCATCGACTATAAGGCGGGAACCTATGAGGTGACCTACTTTGACCGGGGGAAAAGCGTGACCCGCCAGATCAACGCTATCAGCAACGGCGAGTACAAGATGCCGAGCATCGGGCAGGTGGTGAGCGTGAGCCACAACAGCAACGGAACTGCGGCGGGAACCACCACCGGAACGGTGTGGAACAAGACCAACACCCCGGCGGAGGGCTACAAGGGCCTGTTCCGAAAGGAGTACGCCGAACGAAAGGGGCTGGCTTATGAGCGCTACGACGAGAACACCGGCGTTTACACCCAGTATGTGAACCGACGGACGGGGCGCACCTGCAACGGCGAGATATACGATGAGGCGAAAGGCGCAATCAGCCTTGTGGCGGGCGGGCAGTTTCAAGCCAAGAGCAGCGCCGCCAGCATGAGCCTGAACGCCAAAACCGGCGTTGGCATCGTGGCGGGGACAACGGTGAGCATCGAGGCCGGAACCTTTGTGAGCATCGAGGCCGCAGGCGCTTTGAGTGTGACGGCGGGAGGCAAGTACACATTCGCCGCAAAAAAAGGCGCAAAGATCGAGGTAGAGGGTGGCGACGCGGAGATCACCATAAACGGCGCAACTGTAAAGGTGACGGAGGCCGGGGATGTGGAGATCGGAAGCCCCACCAAAATCAGCCTGACAGCCCCGGAGATCAACGCCACGGCGGCGAGCGGAGACATCACCATCAACGGCGTGAGCCTTGTGAACCACACGCACATGAGCGGCGCGGTGGGAAAGCCGAATAAGTAAGGAGGGGCGAAAAGTGGCATTGGGAAGCTACATGGGCATGACGTTCACGGTGAGCGACCGGCGCATCCTGACACCGAGCGGGCTGAAAGGCCAAGGGGGCAGCGATTGGGCGACCCACAACCGGACAGGCGCACGGGCGCGGAGCCAGTGGATTGCCCCGAAGCTGCGGAAATACCAGTTCGATCTTTTGCTGCGGGCGCAGGACGGGGTAAACCCGCGAAGTGTTCTGCGGCATTTTCAGCGCATGGCGGAGACCAACGCGGCGGACTGGTTCATCGTGGGCGGCTCGCCGGTATCGCCGTATCCGTTCAAGATCACGGACATCGGCGACGAGTGGGGCGCGGTGCTGCACGGCGGCGCGATGGTGGAGTGCAAGGTGAGCCTGACCATCGAGGAATACCTGTAAGGAGGCAGCCATGTTATCAACGGAAAACGCGGTGATCGAGATACTGCCGGGGAGCGCAAACGACAGTACGGCGGCGGAGGTGTACCGCAATTTGCAGGTGCTTTACGCCACGAGGGCCGGAGAGCAGGCGCTTGACCGGGAGTTCGGCATCGACGGGACGATTATCGACTGCCCGCAGGAAAATGCGCAAGTCCTGCTGGCGGCGGAGTATGTGCGCAAGACAGAACAGTATGAGCCACGGGCGCGTGTCGTCCGTGTGGAATGGACTGCGGAAAAATCGCAGGACGGGAATATGATACCAAAGGTGGTGATCGAGCTTGTCTAATATCGCTGAATTGGCAAACTGCCCGGAGCTGAGTTTCATCGAAAGCATGACTTTGCAGGAGACGGAAGAACAGCTCCGCGAGCTGTACACCAAGTATTACCGGGAGGCCACAGGAAAGGAGCCGGAGATCGGCGAGGCCGACCCGCTGAACCTGCTGATGAAAGCCTTTTGCGCGATGGAGTATCAGACGATGCAGTACGCCGACGCAAAGGGACGGATGGAAATGCTGAAAACCAGTACCGGAGACGCGCTGGATGCGCTGGCCGCTCTTGTGGGGCTGACGCGCAAGGAGGCAAACCGGGCCACGGCGACGGTGCGCTTTACGCTTTCGGAAGCGCAAAGCGGCGCGACGGCCATTCCGACGGGAACGCGGGTCAAGAGCGAGGACGGGAAATACTTCAACACCGTGGAATACGGCGAGATAGCGGCGGGAGAGACCTACACCGACGTGGTGGTGCAGGCGGAGGAGGCCGGAGCGGATAGCAACGGCATTCTGTCCGGCGGCATCAAGATACTGGTTGACCCAATCGCCTATGTTGCCAGCGTGAGCAACACCACGCCAAGCACCGGCGGACTGGACGCAGAGGACGACGACAGCCTGACACGGCGCATCTACCTCGCCCCCAGCGTGTATAGCTGCGCCGGGCCGCGCGATGCCTATGAATACTACGCGCGGGAGTGGCGGGGTGATGTAGCTGACGTGCGCATCGTCAGCCCGCTGCCGGACGAGGTAAATATCTACTTCGTGATCGAGGACGAGAACGGATTGCGCGTCCCCAACAGCACGGAGCTGACGGCCATGGCGGCCTATCTGGACGACGAGACCATCCGCCCGCTGTGCGACAAGGTGGTGTGCGTGGAGCCGGAGGAGGTGCCCTACAACATAGCGTTTACCTACTGGATTGGCGACGGCGACCAGCGCAGCGCCGGAACCATACAGGAAAAGGTGACGGCGGCGGTGCAGAGCTACCAAAGCTGGCAGCGGCACCTTGGGCGGGATATTAACCCCACGGAGCTGATCGCCAAAATCCGCGAGGCAGGAGCCAAGCGTGTGAAGCTGACCGCCCCGGCGGATATTGTGGTAGGCAGAACGCAACTGCCGAAATGCACCGGGCAGACCGTGACATACGGAGGGCTGGAAGATGATTAAAGACCTGCGGGACGCCCGCCTTGTGGACGCTGTGCCCCGCGTGGTTGCCGGGCAGGACTGGGTGCGGGCGCTTAGCGAGGCAGTGGGTGTGCTGCACGAAAGAACGCTGCGCTATATCGACGACAGCCAAATTTATACAAGCCTTGACACCGCCACCGAACCCGTGCTTGACGCGCTGGCGATCAACTGGAAAGTGGACTGGTACGACACCGGGTACAGCGTAGAGCAAAAGCGCCGCATTATAAAGACGGCCCTGACGGTACGCCGCCTAATGGGCACCGTGGGCGCGGTAAAGATGCAAGCCGACGCCATTTACCCCGGCACTATGCTGGAAGAATGGTTCGAGTACGGCGGGCAGCCGGGCACTTTCCGCCTGTATATCAATGTGACAGACACAACGGAGGAACAC
>OHKL01001050.1_pt1 | contig 11152 bp, 8 predicted proteins | sample 1568721 | NCBI WGS metagenome assembly OHKL01 (sample SAMEA3879543, study PRJEB24766) | human gut metagenome | biome: human-associated habitat; feature: feces | place: USA | collected 1985/1987 | reverse complement strand
GAGGACACGGCGTGCCTGCTGGGCGTTTACCCTGTCAATATCGATTGAGCGGGGATTGTCAATGGCGTGAAGAATGGCCGGTTTTGTAATCTCGTGAAAAACAATTCGCCGCGTATTCTCAGGCTTCAGTCCCAGCACCTCATAAAGATGCCAGGCTATTGCCTCTCCCTCGCGGTCTTCATCGGAAGCCAGCCACACTGTATCCGCCTGTTCTGCAGCGGCCTTCAGTTGTTTTACCAGCTCTTTCTTTTCCGCCGGGATTTCGTATAGCGGCGAGAAATCCGAGTCAACCTCCACACTCATCCCCTTCTTCTTCAGATCGCGGATATGACCGTAGCTTGACATGACTTTGAAGTCTTTGCCTAAAAATTTCTCGATTGTCTTCGCTTTTGCCGGCGACTCGACTATCACAAGATTCTTCATTTAGAACTCATTTAAACTTTTTACACGCTGTTTTTTTGTTTATAACAACGCGGGGGAGATTTTTATCATTTATAGGGATTGTCCTTGCGGGCGATGAGGGTGTTGATCATCAGAGAGCATATGGTCATGGGACCCACGCCTCCGGGCACCGGAGTGATAAATTCGCATTTCTCTGCCACGTTGTCGAAATCAACGTCACCACGCAGTCTCCATCCGCTTTTGCGTGAAGCGTCAGGCACACGTGTAGTGCCCACATCAATCACCGTAGCACCAGGTTTCACCATATCTTCAGTGACAAATCCCGGTTGACCGAGAGCCGCCACGATGATATCAGCCTGACGACATATCTCCTTGATATTGGGTGTGGCGGAATGGCATACGGTTACAGTACAGTTTCCTGGATTGGATTTTTGCATCAGGAGGGTAGCCATAGGTTTGCCGACGATGTTGCTCCGTCCGACGACGACTGCTTCTTTGCCGTCAAGGTCAATCCCCGTGCGGCGGATCATCTCCATTGCGCCCTTGGGCGTGCACGCAACCACGCCCGGCTGTCCGCTCATCATCCGCCCCGCGTTGAGCAGGTGGAAGCCGTCCACATCCTTGGCGGGGTCTATTTCCAGGACCACGGCCGCCTCGTCGATATGGGGGGGAGGCGGGCTCTGCACCAGAATGCCGTGGATGGAGGGGTCCGCATTCAAGTCACGGACGACCTGGAGCAGTTCTTCCTGGGAGGCATCCGCGGAGAGAACGATTTTACGGGAGTTCATTCCCAGCTCCGCGCATTTTTTCACCTTGGAATTCACATACACCTGGGAGGCGGGGTCCTCCCCCACCAGAACCACGGCCAGGCCGGGCGTTATTCCCTGTTCCCTGAGCCGGGCAATGTCCTTTCCAACCTCTTCCAGCACCTGGGAGGCTACCTGTTTTCCGTCGATGATTTGCATAATAATGATTGATTAAGTGGCGGGAAGTCCGGAAGCCCCTCGCTCAGCAGCCCGGCCAGAAGGCGGGCGTAGTCCGCTACCTGCTCATCCGTTGCGTCCGGAGGAATGAACAGGCGCTTTTTCCATAGAATGTTCACGTTGGAACACGGCTTGGGAATGGCGTAGCGGTCCCAGGCCTTGTTCAGCCTCCAGCAGCTTTCATATTCGATGCACACGGGAACGATGGGAAGCCCGGACTGGGAGGCCATCTTGATGATGCCGTGGTGCACCTGGTAAATGGGGCCCTGCGGACCGTCCGGGGTGAGGCAGAAGCAGACGTCCCCCTCCTGCACCTTCCTCATCATTTCCATGTAGGCCAGGGCTCCCCGCCGTCCGGAGGAACCGCGGACGGAATCCAAGCCGAAGTGTTTGCATACGGCCTCCACCAGGGCGCCGTCCTTGCTGGCGCTGGTGAGCACGCACATCTTGAGCGGCTTCTGGGCCAGGGACCAGGCGTAGCCGGGCACCGTCGTGCGGTTGTGCCAGAGGGCCACCAGGAAGGGCGCCGTGTAAACGTCGTCGTGCTCCTCCTTGATGGAGCGGATATTCAGGCTCATGCAGATGGGCTGGAGCAACGACCACAGGCCGAAGCCGGCCAGCTTGGTCCACCAGCGGGAACGCTTTTCGGACGTTTTTCGGACAATGGGGTTGAGCAGCAACATGAATCCTCGGCAATATCACATGAATCCGTCCACCGTAATGCGGGCGGGCGGGGTACTTGACGGAGCGGGAAGAGCCGTTCCGCGGGAGGGGGCAGTCCCCATTCCCGGACGGTCCGCGCGCGGCTCCACTTCCTGGAGCATGCCGGCGGAGTTGTCCTGCGGGGATGCCGGCGTACCGGAAATTTTCACGGGGAGAATGATTTCATGCCCCTCCTGCGTAACGCCGGACGGCAGGCGTCGGCTATCCACCATGTAGGAGGGGATTTTAAAGACCAGCTCTCCCGTCACGGCGGAACCGTTGCTGTACAGAACCCCGGTCACTCCCAGGAAGCCCTGCTCAAACAGGGAAATCTCTTTCAGGGAGGCGGAACGGTCCGTTCCGTCGCTTTCCAGCAGAAAGGAGCCGGACGTAAAGACTGGGGAAGAGTAAGGCAGCCTTATTTCCGTGTTCCGGGCGGTCATGGCCGCCAGCAGGCGCAGGACGGGCAGCCTGAGCATGGTCGCCTTGATGACGGAACCGCTGTACCCTTTTACGGAGGGCCTTTTCTGTTCGTCCGTCACGGGCAGCGCAAAGTCCAGCTTCAATTCATGCTTTTCATCCACTTCCTGTTCCCCCATCTGTACCTTGAGGAAGGAAGCGAAGTCATCCCCCACCAGGGAGAGGAGGTCAAAATTCCTGCCCGTCAGGGTCCAGGCCTGGTGGCGGAAATCCGTACCCAAGAGGAAATTCCCCGTAATCATGAAGGGGCTGAGGTCCGTAGGCTTGTTGAGCAGGCGCCCCTTGTCCAGAAAACCGGAGAAGGTGAGCTGCTTGACGCCGTTTCCGTTTAAAATGATGGAGCCGGAGTCGACGCCCATCAGAGGCCAGCCCTTGATTTTCAGCTTTTGCTGTGACAGGTCCAGCACGTATTCCGGTTCCGTACCGTTTCCGGACGTGCGGATGTAGGCTTCCGCCGTCATGTAGAAGGGGCCGTCATTCCGCTCCAGGGTAAGTTCCTCCGTCTTGTGGGCGTAACCTACCTCCAGGCGCGGAGAGGTGTACCGCCGGAAGACGAACGGGAGTTCCCGCTTCGTCTGCGGCACGGCAAATTTGGAGAATCCGGGACGCAGGCCAATCGTGACCTTGGCCATGTTCAGGCTTTCCCCCTTGATTTTTCCCATGAACAGGGACGTGGCGGAGATTTCTCCGGAAACGCCTTCCATCATTACAAAAGACAGGCAGGAATCCTGCGGGAAAGTGACCTTGATGCGGGCGGCCTTCATGGAAAGGCCGTCCATCGCCATGCCGGAGGCTTCCACCTTCCCGCCCCAGGCGGCGGAGAGGTCCGATTGCAGCCGCCCGGCGAATTCCTCCGTATTGAAGGAAGTCAGGCGGTACATGTACGTTCCCGCCAGGGCGCCCACAACCAGCAGGACCAAGATGCAGAGGCCAATGAGGAAACGCTTGTTTTTCAGCACGGCCTGCTTGGCGTCCCCGTGGTCGTCATTGTAGGTCCGCCGGCGTTTTTCCACACGGATGACCTTGCTGCCGTCCGGGCGCACCACTACTTCCCTCTTTCGCTCCACGCCCTGGGAATCCGAGGCATGCAGCTGGCGCATGATATTGTCCGCCCCCTGGGAGGAAGAAGAGGACTCAGGATCGGAATCACTGTTCTTCAATAGTCTTAATCCGGTTAAAGGTTACTGGGCATTGCTGAGGGCGGGAAGAGGCGCGAGCCCTGCCGGAGCTTCCTCATCCGGAACGGCGGTGCCCGGCGTGTAAAGCTGCTTGCCGCCCGGGTCCACCACTTCCGCCTTCACCATGATGATGATGGCCTTGCGCTCTTCCTTGGATCCCTTGGAGCGGAAAAGGCGGCCCACCCAGGGAATATCCCCCAGAATGGGGATTTTATCCTCATACGTGATGGAGGTGGATTTTTTCAAGGCGCCGATGACGAGCGTGCTGCCGGTGGCAATGCGTACCGGAGCGGTCAGGCGGCGCGTGGAGAATACGGGCTGGAGAATGAAGTTGTCGGAAGCTTTCACCATGACGATGTCTTCCTTCGCATTTTTCTCCTGGGAGGCCACGGGGACGAAGAGCGGCGTACCGTAGTTGATGAAGCCGTCAAAGTCCACGATTTCCGGCACTACGGTCATTTCCACGATGGATTTGTCATCGCTGATGCCGGTTACCTCCACGTTGAATACCGTGCCGAGCTGCCTGGTTTCATAGGCGGATGGGTGGGCGGGCGTGATGGGCATGACCGGCAGGCGGTCTCCGCCATCGTCGTCATAGTCGCCCCAGTCGTCTCCGTTATTGTTGTTGCCCGTGCTGTTGGGAACTTCGGGCGGATCGTATTCCGTGGGGTAAATCAGTTCCTTGCCGCTGAAGAAGGTGGCTTTTTCCCCTGGGCGCACAATCACGGAAGGATGCTGCATGATGTCCGTGCCTTTCTTCTGGCTCAGGCCGCGCATGATCATCGTGATGTCCGCCTGGCTCCACATGCCGCGCATGGTGACGATGCTGGGTGCACCGCCGGGAACGTAGGCCACGCCGGTGCTTCTGGCGGAGGAACCGCGCTCAATCATGCCGTCAATGCTGTCTTCCGTAAAAACCTGGTTGCCGGACCTCAGTCCACCCACCACCCCTGCCGGGACGGCGGCTCCGACCACGCTGGCGGCGCTGTCCAGCACAGTGTTGTTGTAGTCATTCTTGTTGGTGCCCGCACCGCCCATGAACCACTTGGAGGGGTCCAGGTTCAGGTTCACGATCCAGTTGAAGCCCAATTCTTCCAGGTCCGTCTGATTGACTTCCAGGAACGTCGCGCTGACAACCACCTGCAGGGGCTGTTCCGCCGTCTTGGACGCCACCAGCTCCTCCAGCATGCTCAAGTCCTTGGGCGTGCCGTGGAAAAGGAGGGTGGAGTTGCCCGAGTTGTATTTGATGAAGCTGCCTTCCGGGAATTTCACGCCCAGGGAGGCCAGCGCCTTCTGCGGGTCCACCCGTTTCAGGGTCATGCCGGAAGAACCGGCATCCCCGGAACCGAAGGGATCGGCATTTTCCGAATCGGAGGATTCCGACAGGCCGGAGAAGAAACCCGGAGGAAGGGCAATGGCCTTGGTCACCATGTAGGAGGTGCCGTCAGAACTGGATACCAGCTCCGCGCCAAAGGCGTTCGTGCGCAGAATGAGGCCGGAAGCGCGCGCCACGTATTCCAGGGCGTCGCGGAGCGGCACGTTTTGAAGATTAAGCGTAATTCTCTTGCCGGCGGTCTCCTTGGCTGAAACGCTGTCCGCAGGACCGGGGTCCACGGAAATGTTCACGCCGCGCTCTGCCGTCGTCATGGCCGTTGTATCATGCGTCCTGGCCAGGCTGCGCAGATAGTCCACGGCTTCCTGCACCGTTGCGCCGTCCAGCTGCACGCGGGGCAGACGGATCATGCCCAGCTTCTGGTCCACATTCACCACCGGATTGTCCAGCGGCTGGGAGAAGGAAGCGGGTTCCTCCGGCGTTTCCGTCAGCGGAACGGGCATCTCCCACAGCTTGGAGACGTCCGCCAGGGCGCTGCTCCGGGTTTCATCCCTGGCAGCGTCAAAGTAGGCGGTTCTGGCGCGGTTGACCAGCTCCATGCCGCGCCGCGCCGCCGTGTTGTAAGGGTCCGTCTGGAGGACGGAGGTAAATTCCTTCAGGGCCGCATCATACTGGCCCAGTTCATAATAGCCGTAAGCCAGGCGAAGCAGGCGGTTGACTTCCTCCACGTTCTTGACGTGTTCCGGGGATAGGGCCGGATTCGTGCGAACCGGGTCCCGGGCTATTTCCAGCGTGCGCTTGGCCAGGGCATGGTCCGGCGTGGCTTTCAAGGCATCTTCCAGCAGCTTGACGGCCTCGTCGTAACGCCCCACCTTGATGTATTCCTGCGCCACGGCCACGCTGGCGTCCGCAATGCTGGTTTCCAGAAAACGGCGCCGCTTCTCCATGTTGGGGGACTTGGGCAGCGCGGTCAGGCTCCTGCGGTAATTGTCCAGGGCTTCCTGGTACTTGCCCTCGGAATACAGCTGACGCGGCCCCTGCTCCTTCCTGGGCCAGCCCCTGGCCGGCTCCAATACCGGCAACGGCAAGCGCCAGGGCAATTTGCTGAATGGCAGACATGGAGTGAGGGAAACGTCTAGTCATAGGAATTTCCGGGACTATACCGAATTAAAAACCGCCCGTCATTATAAAAACGCCCAGCAGAGCAAAAAATATCGGAAAGAGCAGCCGCACCCCTCCGGAGGGAATGCGCCTTTAAACGGCAGAGAGTTCCAGCACGCCCACATGCCCCGGTTTCAGGGGATGGGGAAGCCCGCGTTCCATCAGTTCCTTCCGGTCAAAAACCCGGTCTTCCCCCTCTCCGGCCATCAGGTTCCTGACACGCACGCGGTCCGTCTGGATGCCGCACCAGCCGAAGGCGTGCTGGGCAATGGAAATGCGGAGGTTGTAGAAGTTGATCTCCGGGGAAAGGTTCCCCACCACCAGCACGGTGGCCCTGGCACGGGCATCATGCCGGAGCATGGCGTACACCCAGTGGCCGGAGGTGTCTTCCGCAGGTTCCCTGCCAAAGGTGGTGTTTTTCATGTTGGCCCAGTTCAGGCCGTAAAAATCCCCGCGGTCCAGTGCCGGATGCTGCATCAGGGGAAGCAGCCGCTGATGAAAGTTCCTCAGCTCCGCGGAGTCCTCCGGCAGCAGAGAGGCGTCAAACCGTCCGTCCGCCACCCAGGGCTGGAGCTGGGGCAGGCAGGTGTAGTCAAAAATGCTGGTGCGGCCGTCATGGCCGCCATAGCCGCCGGGGCTTTCCGCCCGCTCCCCTACTTCCTGCCCGTTGTACACCAGCACGGGACCGCGACCGGACGCGTACACCAGCGTCATGATGGCCGGCAGGACGGTACGCCCCACGCCGCCCCAGGAGAGCGGGGAGCACACGCGCGTTTCATCATGGTTCTCCACATAGCGGACGCCGTTGGTCATGTACTTGGGGTTGCTGCGGAAAAGACGGTCGAAATCGTTGGCCCAGTTATTCTCCGTGTACATGTGGAGCGCCAGATGGTAGCAATCGGAATCGTAAACGGCATTGAACCCGGCTTCCAGCAGCGCGGCGCAGGGATCGCCGGGAGTGGTCTTCATGTGGTCGTTGTACGCCTCCGCCATGAAAAACACGTCAGGCAGACGGACGCGGGAACGGGAAATGGCCCATTTCCAGAAGGCCATGGGGATCATTTGGGCCATGTCGCACCTGAAACCGCCGATGCCCAGGCCCTGCCAGAAGGAAAGGATGTCGTCCATGATGCGCCAGGTCTTGGGCACGTGCTGCTTGGGGCTGGTCCAGTCCGGCAGCAGGCGGAGGGTCGGCAGTCCGGCCAGGAAGTTATAGCCGTAGTTGAGCTTGACCGTTTCATACCAGTCATACCTGGTGGGGTTCCACGTAACGGCATTGTTGCCCGTGACGCGGCCGAAGGTCATTTCCCCTTCAAACAGGCCGTCCGGCAGATGCAGGGGGGGGCCGTCCCCCGGGCTGTTGGAGGTCAGGTAAAAGTACCCCTGCTCCGGAGAGAAAAACGTATGGTGGTCGTCCCCTTCCCCGAAATCGTCATGGCCGTCCCAGTCCGCCAGGTAGGCGCGGGAAACATGGTTGGGGATGAAGTCGATCATCGGCAGCAGTCCCACCGTCCGGCAGCGCTTCACCAGGGCCTTGAATTCCTCCATTCTTTTTTCCGGCGTGGAGGCCAGGTCCGGGTCCACGTCAAAATAATCCACTACCGCATAGGGACTGCCGGCCAGGCCTTTTACGATGGATTCCGGCTGGGCGGGCAGCTCGGGATAGGCCGTCTGCGTGGCGTGCCTCAGCACCCCGGTCAGCCAGATGTGGGTAAAGCCCATCCGGGCTATTTCCCTCAGGGCCTTGTCCGTCACGCCGTTAAAGGTGCCGCACCCGTTCGTCTCCCGGGTCCCCCAGTCCACCCCATGGGTTTCCATGTTGGAGAAATGGCGGACAAACAGTTGATAAATGACCGGGCGCATGAGCTGAAAGGATGAGGTCTTGCGGCCTATAATGCTAACTTTTCCAGGTACTCTGCAAGTGTATTCTGTTCCACCGGGGCAATTTGCCCCAGCATCAGCAGGGCCTCCTTCCTGGTCCGGAGCGTTCCTTCCAACTGGAGCTCCTGCAAACGGGACAGCCATTTCCTGAAATCGGGACCGGGGGGCAGTCCCAGGTCCAGCAGATCGCGCCCGGTCACCAGGGGCGGAGGCACCAGGGGTGCGTCCCGGTAGGAATCCATGGCGTCCCTGACAAACTGCCAGTTGTCCATCAATCCGTTGGAGGAAAGGCAGTCCAGGCGGTGAAGCTCCAGCTCGTCGCTGAAATGCGGAGCGCTCATGAACATCCGCAGGGTGGACTTCTTCATCTGCTGCACGTTCATGAAGCGCATGTGGCGCTCCACCATGGCGCACACCGCATCAATCACGGCATTGGAATATTTCAGTCTCCTTAAAATGTCCCGCGCCATGGAGGCGCCCTCCTTGTCATGACCGGAAAAACGGATGCGCCCCGTTTCATCCACCTGGCGGCAGGGAGGTTTTCCGACATCATGCAGCAGGCCAGCTCCAGAGACACGGGGGCGCCGTCCTTCCCCAGCGCGTCCAGCATCATCAGCGTATGGGCATACACGTCCCCCTCCGGGTGCCACTGGGGAGGCTGCGTGCAGCCGATCATGCCGTATACCTCTGGAATAACATGCTTCATCAGCCCCGTTTCCACCAGCATTTCCACGCCCCGTTTCCTTCCTGGAGACAATAGAATCCGGTCCAGTTCCTCCCGGATGCGCTCCGGCGCGATGCGGGCCAGCAGCGGGGCGTTCCTGCAAATGGCGGCATAAGTTTCCGCTTCCACCCGCACTTCCCTGGTAACGGCGAAACGGACGGCGCGCATCAGCCGGAGGGAGTCCTCCTCAAAACGGCGGTCCGGCTCCCCGATGCACCTCAGCACGCGGGCCCGGATGTCTTCCACGCCGCCCACATAATCCACCACATAACCCGGAGGAACGGAAAACGGATCTTCCAAGAGGCCGTTCATGGTAAAATCACGGCGCCGGGCGTCCTCCTCCGCATCCGTGAAGCAGACGGATTCCGGGCGCCTGCCGTCCCTGTAGCAGCCGTCCCTGCGGAACGTAGCCACTTCAAAGGAGAAACCGCCACGGCGCACCAGCACCACGCCGAAGGCGGCGCCCACTTCCCAGGCGTCCGGGAACAGGCGCAACACCTCGTCCGGACGGGCGGAGGTGGCAATGTCAATGTCCTTCACGGGATATCCCAGCAGCCTGTCCCGGACGCAGCCTCCCACAAAATACACCGTGTGCCCCGCTCCGGCCAGCAAGCGCGCCACAGCCTCCGCGGCCTTTCTCAATGGAATATTTTCCATGGAACAGGCTATTCGGGCATGGGCCGCAAGGGGGGAGCGGAAAGAGAAGAGGGCTGCTCCACACCGGAGGAAGCAGGCGGGGCCGCTGGCCGGGGCGCGGCAGGCTGCGGAACGGAGGGAATGCGCGTATCCGGAGAGTTGATCCTGGCCGGCAGCGGAGCCGGCTTCACGGCAGCGGGGGCGGCCGGGGCCTTTTTCTCGTCCGCCTTTCCATTCTTTTTCCCTTCCAGCTTGCCCATGACCGCGTACAGATTCGCGTCAAACAGCATGTCCGGCGTGCCGCGCATCAGGATTTTCCCCGCAGGGTCCAGCAGGTACACCCGCGGCGTGAGCATCACGCGGTAATCCTTGAACGCCGCCGCCTTTTCATCTACCAGGGAGGGAGTATCCATCTCCAAATTCAGCAGGGCCTTTTTCACGTCCTCACTGTTTCCGGGGGCCACCGGCATGACCGTCAGGCCCGGAAATTCCTTCCGTAGGGAAACGGCCTTTTGCAAAAACTGGACAGAGCGCACATCCCGGGGATCCCAGAAAACCAGCAGCACGGGCTTGTCTCCGGAGGGGACCGTCACTTCCGCGCCCGTGGCGGTGGAAGGCAGGCTTATTTTGGGCCCGGTCTGTCCAATGTTGAGATTGCGTATTTCATACAGCTCTTCCTTCACCAGATTCCGGACCGGAACGGGACCGAAGCTGGAATCATAGCATTTGATGATGGCGTCTTTCAGCAGCTTTCCGCGTGCCGCCACCAGCCTGACGTCATCCTGGAGCATTCCCGTCGTTTCCTTCATCACCATGGCCAGCCCCAGGGCGGACAGCCCCTGGTCTTCCGGAAACTGGTTGTAATCCTTGATTTGTTCCAGAATAACGCGGCAGCGCAGGTCGCGGGAGTTGCTCAACGCATACGCCGCTTTTCCCGCTCCCTTTTCCCGGAACAGGGTATTTTCCAGGGAGTCCAGGCAAAGCACGACAATTTTCCTGGCAACGTCTCCGTTGGGGAAAGCCTGCGCCACGGCCTGGGGATGGTCCAGAAACCAAATGACAGCCGGGAGAAGGTAGGGTTTTTGAGTCTCGGGCTTTTGAAGGTCCCTCCCCACCTGCCTCCACAATTCCTGCGCCACCGGAATGGCGTTCGGACGGCTCTCCATCAGTTCCGCTCTTTTTTCATCGCTTTCAGCCGTTTTGAATGCGGATTCCCAGTCGGACTGCCTCATTTGCCAGTCCGCCAGCGCATTCTTCATGCCAGCCTCGTCCGCCGGAGCCCATCCAAGCAGGCTGCATGCACCGGCTATCACGCAAAACGCTCTCTTCATACCCTGCCACTATGCCCTGATGCGTCCCGCTCGTCAATCAAACCCCGCGGCAAAACGCCTCCTATTCTTCCTTCCCCGCTTCTTTCCAGCCGTTTACGGCGTGGAATGCGCCATCCGGAGACGAACAAACCCCGGCGAATCCCTTCGCCGGGGCTGCTGTTCAACTAACTACCTATGAAGACGGTTGAGTCCTTAAGTGGATGAAGTGCTCTCTCTTTCACTGCATCCGGATCATAACCGTTATGGGTGAGACAGCCGGGCGGGAAATATGTTCAAACATTCCTTCTTTTGTATGACACAAGGTCCGCCCCCCTCCTGCGGGGGCAAAAAAGCGGCTGCGG
>OHKL01001039.1_pt1 | contig 11278 bp, 10 predicted proteins | sample 1568721 | NCBI WGS metagenome assembly OHKL01 (sample SAMEA3879543, study PRJEB24766) | human gut metagenome | biome: human-associated habitat; feature: feces | place: USA | collected 1985/1987 | reverse complement strand
ATCGTCATCGCGGCAAAAAACGCCGAGGCGCTGCGCGTCCTGAACGAAAAGATCCGCGAACGCGAGCTGTCCAAATTCTACCTCTGCATCTGCCTCGGCCGCCCCGAGCCGCCGAAGGGCCGCATCGAATGCTTCCTGCGCAAGGACAGCAAAACGAACACCGTGCGCGTCTATCACCATCCCGTGCCGGACGGACGCAGCGCCGTCACGCTCTACGAAACGCTGGAAACGCGCGACCGTCTCTCCCTCGTCGAGGTCGAGCTGCTCACGGGGCGCACGCACCAGATCCGCGCGAGCTTCGCCGACATGGGCCACCCCCTGCTCGGCGACGGAAAATACGGCGTTGGCAGCGTCAACCGCCGCTACGGTGAGACGCAGCAGGCGCTCTACTCCTACCGCCTGCGCTTCGACTTCCCCACCGACGCAGGCATTCTCAACTACCTGCGCGGGCGCGAGTTCATCGCCGATGAGGTCCCCTTCCGGCGGAAATACTTCGGCTGAACATGCGGGAGAATACATATTTAATTTATATATAAATATTCTTCCATCATTTTCCGCGATACCTGCGTGAGATATTTGAAATCAATACATAAATCCGATAAAAATTTTATCAATTTTTTGTTCTTTTTGTCGCTTGAACTTTTTTTCTTTCGTGCTATGATGTTTGGCGTCGGGTGGAAACGTTTCCAATCGATGCATACCCATGCCATCATGGGACAAATTAAGGAGGAGAGTACAAATGATTAGCTTTCTGCTGTGTCTGGCACTGCTGATCGGCGGCTATCTTGTCTATGGTAAGGTCGTCGAAAACACCTTCGGGCCGGATGACCGTGAGACCCCTGCCGTCAAGATCAACGACGGTGTGGACTATGTTGTCCTGCCGGAATGGAAGCTCTTTATGATCCAGCTTCTGAACATTGCCGGCCTTGGCCCGATCTTCGGCGCGCTTCAGGGCGCTCTGTGGGGCCCCATCGTTTTCCTGTGGATCACCTTCGGCACCATCTTCGCCGGTGCGGTCCACGACTATTTCTCCGGTATGATGAGCGAGCGTAACGAAGGCGCGTCCATCTCCGAGATCGCCGGCATTTACCTCGGCGGCGCGATGAAGAATGTCATGCGCGTGTTCAGCGTCGTTCTTCTGGTCATGGTCGGCACCGTGTTTGCTGTCGGCCCCGCCGGTCTGATCGTGACGCTGTTCAAGCAGGGTGGCCATACGGGCATCGTTGCCACGACGCTGTTCTGGCTGATCATCGTTCTGATCTACTATTTCATCGCAACCTTCCTTTCCATTGATAAGATCATCGGCAAGATCTATCCCCTGTTCGGCATCTGCCTGATCGTCATGGCAGTCGGCGTGGCCATCGGCATTTTTGTCAACCCCGCCTACACCATTCCCGAGATCTGGAGCCACTTCGGTTCCATGCATCCCTCCGGCACACCGATCTGGAGCTTCATGTTCATCACCGTCGCCTGCGGCGCGATCTCCGGCTTCCATGCCACACAGAGCCCCCTGATGGCACGCTGCATGAAGAGCGAGAAGCAGGGCCACTTCGTCTTCTATGGCGCGATGGTCTCCGAGGGCGTCATCGCTCTGATCTGGGCTGCAGCAGGCTGCGCTCTGTACACCATCACCGACGGTAAGATGACCGGTCTGGCCGAGGCTCTGAGCGCCGGTCAGTCTGCCGCCATCTACGACGTCTGCCTCAAGACCATGGGCGGCATCGGTACTGCACTCGCCATGCTCGGCGTCATCGCCTGCCCCATCACCTCCGGCGACACCGCGTTCCGTTCCGCGCGTCTGGTACTGGCCGACTGGCTCAAGCTTGATCAGAAGAGCATGAAGAACCGTCTGATCCTCTGCATCCCCGTGCTGGGCGTCGGCGCCTTCCTCGGCATCGGCAATGCCCTCGGCAAGATCGACTACACCATCATCTGGCGTTATTTCAGCTGGACCAATCAGACCCTCGCTATGATCGTTCTGTGGGCTGCCTCCATGTACCTCTTCTACGAAAAGAAGAACTACTGGATCACCGCCGTCCCCGCTACCTTCATGAGCGCGGTCTCCGCCACCTATTTCCTGCTGGGCAACGAGTGCCTCGGCAAGCTGATCAACACCAAGACCGCGGAGGGTGCTACCGTTTACAACACGGCGGTCGCCTATCCCATCGGTATCCTGGTCGCGGCTCTGTTCCTCGGTATCTTCCTGTACACCATCAAGAAGCGCCACACCCAGCCGCACTACGAGACCCTGCACAAGTAAACCCTATTCCGCAAAGCGGCGAGAGCGTCCCTCCCGCCGCTTTGCTCACTCTGGAGGAGCGATTATGAGCTTTGCACCTGTACGCCTTGGAAACACCGTCTTGGAAGCGGAGACCGCGGCCGCGGACCGAAAGTCCTGCCGCCGCTTCGGCCCCTGCGGTGTGGGAGAAAAGGCACTATATCTCAATGATCTTCTCATCGACCGGCACTTTTATGTCGGCTTCGGCTCCGTGCGGCGCGTTTTCAAGCGCGTGGCGATGAGCCAGGGCGGCTTCAGCGGCAAGGGTGCGTTTGGCTCCATCCCCTACCTCGTCGTGCAATACGACGACGGGCAGGAGAAGCAATGCACCTTCAAGCGTGAGGAGGACGTGGACGAGCTGCTTGCCTATCTGGGGCAGGTCCATCCCGAGATTCCGCGCCTGAGCGTCGGCGGCGAGCAGCGGCTTGCAAAAAAGGCGCAGCAGGAGGCATCCCGCTACCTCAAGGAGCTCACACCGCAGGCGCAGAGCGCGCGCGAGGAGCTGGAGCGCGCGCGTAAATTTCTCTCCGGCTATCCCGAGCTGACCGCTCAGCTTGCCGCAGCCGCCAAGGCCAAGCGCATCAACGAGCACACAAATCCCGCTTACCGCTGGGTCGCGCTGGCGATCGTCCTCGCGGGCGCGGCGGCATTGGTGTACGGCATCATCTCGTGGCGCGGCGGCAGCGATTTCGGCGTCTACTTCGCGCTCTTCGGCTTTGCCGCCGTGTTTTTCTTCTCGGGAGCGCACGTTCTGCCCACGGCAAAGAATAACCGCAGGGCGGTCGAGCGTGCCTGGGACGAGGCGCAGGCCGCCATGGCGAATGTTCTGCCCGAGGACTTCCCCCTTCCCGCCCGCTACGCGCATCCGATCGTGCTCGACCGCATGATCCGCATTCTGCGCGAGGGCCGCGCGCAGAGCAAGGAGGAAGCGCTCGACGTGCTCAAAGCCGACCTCAAGGCGCTCACCGCCGACGTGCAGGTCGAGCAGGAGGAGCACGACGAGGTCGTGGTCATCAAGCCTCTGTTCCTTGTGAGCGACTATCAATAAGCCGAAAACAGCGAAGGACTCTGTACCGATTGCACAGAGTCCTTCCTTTTTTTGCCTTCGAAACTGTCAGCGTTCAAAATATTAAACTTTTTGTTTATTTTATGCTTGCAATCTTTTTCTCTTTGTGTATAATAAGCTTGGTTTTATAAAAATAAACTGAAAGTTTAGCAAATCGAACGCCTGGGAATCGGGAGGTCATTGTATGGACATTGGAAATAAGATCCGAGAGCTGCGAACGCGCAAGGGACTGACTCTGGAGGAGCTCGCCAGCCGAAGCGAGCTGACAAAGGGGTTTTTGTCCCAGTTAGAGCGCGACCTTACCTCCCCGTCCATCGACTCTCTGAGCGACATTCTGGAGGCGCTCGGCACGAATCTTGCCGAGTTCTTTCAGGAGGATAAAAACGACCAGTTCATCTTCCACGCCGACGATTTCTTCGTTGACGAGCGCGAGGACTGCACGGTCAACTGGATCGTTCCCAACACGCAGAAGAATCAGATGGAGCCGATACTGCTCGAGCTGCCCGAGGGCGGCGAGAGCTTCACGGTCGAGCCGCATGACGGCGAGGAATTCGGCTATGTCGTCGAGGGCAGCGTCGTGCTGGTCTGCGACGGTGAGGAGCATCCCCTGCGCCGCGGAGAGACCTTCTACCTCCACGGACACAGCTTCCATCTGCTCAAAAATGTGCGCAAGACCACCGCGCACGTGCTGTGGGTCTCGACCCCTCCCCTGTTCTGACTTCTATCGATATAAGGAAAGGATATTGGAACCATGCCTGAACAGAAAAAACTGATCCAGTTCAAGAATATCGTCAAGAGCTTTGAGGACGGGCAGGTCGTCCTCAAGGGCGTCAGCCTGGATATTTACGAAAATGAGTTCGTCACGCTGCTCGGTCCCTCCGGCTGCGGCAAGACGACGCTGCTGCGCATCCTCGGCGGCTTCCTGCAGCCCACCGAGGGCAAGGTCCTCTTCGACGGCGAGGATATCGTGAATGTCCCGCCCTACAAGCGCGAGATCAACACCGTATTCCAGAAATACGCGCTCTTCCCGCACATGAACGTCTACGACAACATCGCCTTCGGCCTGACCATCAAGAAGGAGCCGAAGGACGTTATCGCCCAGAAGGTCATGCGTATGCTGCGTCTGGTAAGCCTTGAGGACTACGCCGACCGCAACGTGACCGAGCTCTCCGGCGGTCAGCAGCAGCGCATCGCCATCGCCCGCGCGCTCGTCAACGAGCCGAGCGTGCTGCTGCTCGACGAGCCGCTCGGCGCGCTCGACCTGAAGCTGCGCAAGGAGATGCAGCAGGAGCTCAAGTACATTCAGCAGGAGGTCGGCATCACCTTCATCTTCGTCACCCACGACCAGGAGGAAGCGCTGACCATGTCCGACAAGATCGTGGTCATGAACGCGGGCGAGATCCAGCAGATCGGTACGCCGACCGAGATCTACCGCTACCCCGTCAACGAGTTCGTCGCCAACTTCATCGGCGAGACGAACATCATTGACGGCGTGATGCAGGGCGACGACCTTGTGGTCTTCGAGGATAAAAAGTTCCCCTGCCGTGCCCGCGGCTTCAACAAAAATGAAAAGGTGGACGTCGTCATCCGTCCCGAGCATCTTGACATTGTCCCCCGCTCCGAGGGTATGCTCAAGGGCGTGGTGAAGTCCCAGCTTTTCAAGGGGATGCACTACGATACCGTGGTCGAGACCCGCGTCGGCACGACCATCACCGTCAAGATGCAGGTCTCGCAGGACCGCCCTGTGGTCAATGCCGACGCCGGTGAGAAGATCAGCGCCAGCGCCTTCCTCATTGACGTCGAGGACGTCGGCGAGCTGGACGACGCCAAGGTCGTCGCCCTCGCCTCTGCCGAGGCGTGGGACGTGGAGACCGAGGAGCCCATCTCCATCAAGAACGTCGAATACGACATCAAGCCCGAGGTCGGCAGCTACTCTGTCACCTTCACCACCGCCGCCGGAACGTCCATCACGGTCAAGGCCGCGGTCATGGCGGAGAACCGCGTGGAGAGCAAGGTCTATCAGGAAGAGATCTACGCGATGAACTTCTTCAAGAAGGTCGAGGACATTCAGGAGAGCATCGCGCTCGACACCGATCTGGAAACGTGGGCGAGCGCGTCCGCGTGGTCCCTCGAGGACGGCGAGCAGGTCGAGATCTCCGATGTCAAGTACGATTTCGACCCCGAGACCATCGAGCCGGGCGTCTACGACGTAACCTTCTCCACCGAGGGCTATGAGTACAAGGTCTCCACCACGCGCGCCTGCGAGGAGGGCGCGGAGGTCGGCCTCATCTTCCGCCCCGAGGACATTCACGTCATGAAGAAGGAGGGGCAGTGGTGAAGCAGTTCCGTTCCATGACGTACCCCTACGTCGCCTGGATCAGCGTGATGATCGTGCTGCCGATGCTGCTCATCGTGCTCTACGCCTTCACCGTTTCCGGCAATGAGGTGCTGACCTTTCAGTTCACCTTTGATAACTTCAAGCGCTTTGTCACCGACACCGTGTTCATGGAGGTGCTTGGCCGCTCGCTCTACATCGCCGTGCTCACGACGCTCATCTGCATCGCGCTCGGCTACCCCATCGCCTATGCCATCGCCCAGATGAACAGCCGCTCGAACACCATCATGATCCTGCTCATCACGATGCCGACATGGGTCAATATGCTCGTGCGCACCTATGCGTGGATGGGCATTTTGCAGGACGAGGGTATCCTCAACACCATTCTCGGCTTTTTCGGCATTGGGCCGGTCTCGATGATCCACACGAGCTTCGCCGTCATTCTCGGCATGGTGTATAACTTTATTCCCTTTATGATCCTGCAGATCCACACCTCCCTCGCCAAGATGGACAAGAGCCTGCTGGAGGCCGCCAACGACCTCGGCGCCACACCCGTGCAGGCGTTTCTGCGCGTGACGCTGCCGCTCTCCCTCCCCGGCGTCATTTCCGGCATCACGCTCGTGTTCCTGCCCGCCGTTTCCAGCTTCTTCATTCCAAAGCTCCTCGGCGGCGGCCAGTTCGTGCTCGTCGGCAACATCATCGAGTCGCAGTTCCTCACCTCCGGCGACTGGAACTTCGGCAGCGCCATTTCCCTCATCATGGCGATCATCATCATGCTTTCGATGTGGCTCACGCGCAAGGTCGACGTGCAGCCCGCCAGCCGCGGAAAGGAGTGACGGACGATGAAAAAGAAAACCTCTGCCGCCTCCAAGGTCATTCTCACGCTGACGCTGCTGTTCTTCTACCTCCCCATTCTCTACATCATCGTCTTTTCGTTCAACGATTCCCGCTCGCTCACGAAGTTCGGCGGCTTCTCCCTGCGCTGGTATGAAAAGATGTTCGCGGACTCGACAATGATGGAAGCCGTGCTCTATACGGTCGTCATCGCCATTCTTGCTACCGTCGTTTCCACCATCGTCGGCACCGTTACCGCCATCGGACTGTCAAAGTCGAAGAAGGTCCTTCAGGCGATGGTCGAGCGCGTGAACGATCTGCCCGTGATGAATCCCGATATTGTCACCGGCATCAGTCTGCTGATGTTCTTCAGCGTGCTGGCGGCGAAGAAGGGCTTTCTGACGCTGCTGCTCGCGCACATCATGTTCTGCATCCCCTACGTCATGCTCTCCGTCACGCCGAAGCTGCGCTCGCTCGACCCGAACCTCATCGACGCGGCGATGGACCTCGGCGCTACGCCGTTCCAGGCGCTCACCCGCGTCATCGTGCCGCAGATCCGTCCGGGCATCGTCTCCGGCGCGCTCATCGCGTTCACCATGAGCTTTGACGACTTCGTGATCTCCTACTTCACCACGGGCAACGGCGTGAATAACATTTCCATTCTGGTCTACACCATGTCCAAGCGCGTCAATCCCTCCATCAACGCACTCTCCACGCTCGTCATTGTCGCCATCACGCTGGTGCTCGGCATCGTCAACCTTGTCCCGATCCTGCACGAAAAGCGTGAAAAAGAAGGAAGTGAAAAGGGAAAGTCCTTTGCGCAAAGCCGCAGGCTGATGGCCGCTGTCGCCGGCGTGCTGGTGCTCGCCATTCTCGGCGGAACGGTCGGCGTCAGCCTTTCTCAGCAGCACAAGAACGCTGCCGCCGTCGAAAAGTACGGCAGCAACGTCCTCAAGCTTTATCTCCCCGGCGAGTACCTCGGTGAGAACGTCATCGGCGACTTTGAAAAGCAGTTCGGCGTGCGCGTCATCGTGGAGAATTTCGACTCCAATGAGATGATGTACACCAAGCTCATGGCGGGCGACAAGTACGACGTGGTCATTCCCTCGGACTACATGATCGAACGCCTGATGAAGGAGAATTATCTCCAGCCGCTCGATCACAGCCTGCTTCCAAACCTTGAGAACATGGACGACGCGGTGCGCGGCATGAGCTACGACCCCGATAACGAGTGGTCCGTTCCCTACTTCTGGGGCAGCGTCGGCATCGTCTACAACCACGAGAACGTCGATCCCGCCGTGATGGAGGAACAGGGCTGGGAGGTGCTGCGCAACACCGACTACGCCGGCCATCTCTACATCTACGACTCCGAGCGCGACTCGTTCATGATGGCGTTCAAGGCGCTCGGCTACTCGATGAACACCTCCGACCCCGACGAGATCAACGCCGCCTACGAATGGCTGCTGCAAATGAACGACACCATGTCGCCCGTCTACGTCACCGACGAGGTCATCGACGGCATGATGAACGGCTACAAGGATCTCGCGGTCGTCTACTCCGGCGACGCCACCGTCATTCTCGACGAGAACGAGGACATGAGCTTCTATATGCCGGAGCAGGGTACGAACATCTGGTGCGACGCGATGGTCATTCCCGCGAACGCGGAAAATCCCCTGCTCGCCCACGAGTTCATCAACTATATGCTCACCTATGAGGCCGCATTTGACAATACGGAGACGGTGGGGTATACTTCTCCCAACGCAGAAGTCTTTGAGGAGATGACCTCCTCCGAGGACCTTTACGCCGAGAATGCCGCCTACCTTCCCCGCTCCGGCTACGAGAAGGACGAGATGTTCCACGACAACCAGACGCTCATGCGCGAGCTGAGCAAGCTCTGGATCAAGGTCAAGGCAGCCAAGTAAAAACATCGCACGAAAGAAAGGAATCAAACCCATGCAGATCGGAGACACTTACGAATACAAAAATGTCGTCACCAAGGAGATCACCGCCGGCGCGCTCGGCTCGGGCGGACTGGACATCTTCGCCACGCCCTTCCTCATTTGCTGGATGGAGGCCGCGGCCTACTACTACATGAAGGAGCAGCTTCCCGAGGGCAAGAGCAGTGTCGGCACGATGGTCAACGTCCGCCACGTTTCCCCCTCCCCCATCGGCGCGGAGATCACCGCCAAGGCCGAGCTGATCGCCATTTCCGAGAACGGCAAGATGTATACCTTCAAGGTCGAGGCATACGATAACAAGGGCCTCATCGGCGAGGGCACGCACGAGCGCGCCATCATCGACTGCGAGCGCTTCATGAAGAAGTGCCTGGCCAAGCTGGAAGACTGAACAAGCAAGGAGGAAGCCCATGCACTACTACGGAGCCGTCTACCGTCCGCCGAGCGAGGCGTACAGGCTGCAGCCACAACAAATGTGCATTCTGCAATATGTACAAGGATAAGAAGTTCTCCATCCGTCCGGTGGAGGAGGTCCTGCGCGACCTCGCCGAGGCGCGCAGCTACGAGCGGCGCATCGAGCGCATCTTTCTCGCCGACGGCGACGCGCTGATCCTGCCGATGGACTATCTGCTGCAGGTGCTGGACTTCATCCGCGAATACTTCCCCGAGTGTACGCGCGTTGCCGCCTATGCCACCACCAAGGCCATCGAACGCAAAACGGACGAGGAGCTGCGCAAGCTGCGTGAGCACGGGCTGGCGCTCGTCTACATCGGTCTGGAAAGCGGCAATGAGGAACTGCTCTTGAAATTCAACAAGGGCGTCACCGCGGCGGAGACCGTGAAAAATGCGCTGCGCTGCAAGGCGGCGGGCATCGCCATCTCCGTCACCGCCATCAACGGCATGGCTGGGCTCAACGGCGACTGGCAGGCCCACGCCATCGACACGGCAAAGGCCGTCAGCGCCATGAAGCCGGAGTTTATCGCTTTTCTGACGCTGCGCGTCTACTCCGGCACTCCCCTGCACGATTGGATCGAGGCGGGCGAGTTTCAGATGATGGGGCCCGTCGATCTGATGCGCGAGACGCGGCTCTTCCTGGAACACATCGACTCCGAGGGCAGCGTGTTCCGTTCGAACCACGCCTCAAACTACCTTCCCCTCGGCGGTACGCTCAACCGCGACCGCGAGGCGCTGATCCAGACCATCGATGCCGCGCTGGACGGCAAGGTGCGCCTGCGCCGCGCCGTAGAGCTGGGGCTGTAACACATCTTTTGCATTGCTGCATGAAAAAACGCAGGGCCTGCCAAGTGCAGGTCCTGCGTTTTTCTATTGTGGAATTTCCTCCGGCTTCGGCTCTCTGACGTAGCGGAGCATCGTGCGCGCACAGGCGCTGAAGCTGCGGTAATTTTCCTGCGCCGTGCGGAGTGAGATGCCGTGATTTTCGTCGTTCGGTTCATCGTCCGATGTAACAAACACATCGTTCTCCCAAAAGCAGACAGGGCAGATATAGGCAATCGCATCCTCCCGCGGCACCGGATAGGTCAAATATCCGCAGCATGGGCAGGGATACTTCTCCATCTTCCCCTCCCCCTATTTATCCGAACAGCGTGAGCTGGCTGGTGTCCGCCATGCCGGCAAACGCGCCGAGGGCGCGCAGCTGCTCGATGTGCGTCTTGGAGAGCTTATTGCAGCACATGGAGAACTCCTCGACCGAGATGAACTCCTTGCCCCTGCGTTTTTCCACCGTGTCCAGCGCCGCGGCCTCACCGAGTCCGTGGACGGAGATGAACGGCGGCAGGAGGCCGCCTTCGGTGACGGTGAACTTTGTCGCGTCGGAGCGGTAGATGTCGATGGTGTCAAAGTGGAAGCCGCGGCGATAGAACTCGTAGCAGACCTCGAGCGTGGTCATCAGATCCTGCTCGACCGCCGACGCGTCCTTGTTGTTCTCGATCTCACGGATCTTACGCTTGACCGCGTCCAGTCCCGCGCAGCAATATTCCGCGTCGAACGCCTTCGCGCGTACGGTGAAGAAGGTCGCGTAGAACGCCAGCGGCTCATGCACCTTGAACCACGCGATGCGGAACGCCATCATAACATACGCGACCGCGTGCGCCTTCGGAAACAGATAGCCGATCTTGGCGAGCGACTCGATGTACCATTCCGGCACATCGTGCTCCTGCATCGCCTCTACCCAGCCGTCCTGAAAGCCGCCCTTTTTGACCTTGCCCTTCCGCACGGCCTCCATGATCTTGAAGCTCATCTTCGGGTCAAGCCCCATGGAAATGAGGTAGAGCATGATGTCGTCGCGGCAGCCGACCGTCTCCAGAACGCTTGCTGTGCCGCTGACGATCAGCTCGCGCGCGTTGCCGAGCCACACGTCCGTGCCGTGCGAGAAGCCGGAAAGACGCACGAGGGTGTTGAAGTCCTTCGGCTGCGTGTCAATAAGCATCTGGCGCGTGAAGCGCGTGTTGAACTCGGGAATGGCGACCGCGCCGGTCGGGCCGAGCAGGTCGTCGTTCTCAAAGCCCAGCACCTTCGACGAGGTGAAAATGCTCATCGTATCCGGATCGTCGAGCGGGATTGTGCGGGCGTTCACGCCGGTGAGATCCTCGAGCATACGGATCATCGTCGGGTCATCGTGGCCGAGCATATCGAGCTTGAGGAGGTTATCCTCCATGCAGTGATATTCAAAGTGCGTGGTGATGGTGTCGCTGTCCTCCGCGTCGGCAGGGTGCTGCACGGGGCAGAAATCCTCGATCTCCAGATCATCCGGCACGACGACCAAGCCGCCTGGGTGCTGACCCGTCGTGCGG
>OHKL01001037.1_pt1 | contig 11315 bp, 10 predicted proteins | sample 1568721 | NCBI WGS metagenome assembly OHKL01 (sample SAMEA3879543, study PRJEB24766) | human gut metagenome | biome: human-associated habitat; feature: feces | place: USA | collected 1985/1987 | reverse complement strand
TCCGAAAACGGCAGGGACCCGGACAGCCCAATCGAATTTATAACACAATGATTACTTTTCACCGACAGTGAAAAGATGGCTGAACGTTCTGTTGATCTCTTTGAAAAAATCACACAAGCAAAAACGTCATAAATAAAAAAAATTGGGAGTGATCCGCTGATTGTTCAGCGTGTTCACTCCCTTTTCTTTGTTCAGTGATGATTTTAAAAATTACGGTGGCAAATGGGTGGCAAATAGACTGAATTCCACTCATAAAAGCCTGTAAAACCGCTTATTTACGTGATAATAAGCAGACTGTTTCTATATGGACCGTCTCCGGGAACTGATCCACTCCCCGCACTTTCCTGATCTCATACCCATTTTCACACAGATACTTCAGATCCCTTGCCAGGGTCGCAGAGTCACAGCTTACATACACAACTTTTTCCGGCTCCATCTTCACGATCGTCTCAAGCAGCGTCTCATCACAGCCTTTTCTCGGAGGATCTACTACGATCACATCCGCACGTGCCTTCTCGCCACCATGAGTTTTAGCATATTCTTCATAATAGTCCGGCAGAACTTCTTCTGCCTTTCCAACATAGAACGCTGCATTATTGATCTCATTGATCTTCGCATTATTCTTTGCATCTTCGATTGCCTGCGGCACGATCTCAACTCCATAGACCTGCTTTGCCTTCTGTGCAAGGAAGAGAGAAATTGTTCCGATACCGCAATACAGATCCCATACAGTTTCCGTCCCTTTCAGATCTGCATATTCCAGTGCAAGTCCGTACAGTTTTTCAGTCTGCACCGGATTCACCTGATAAAAGGACAAAGGAGAAATCTGATACTTTACATTTCCAATATAATCTGTGATAAATCCCTGTCCCCACAGTACTTCATAAGAATTTCCCATGATGACGTTATCCCTGCGTGTATTCGGACTGAGCGTAATACTTGTCATTCCTTCAAGCTGAGTCAGTTTTTTAATCAGCCGGTCCGCTTTCGGTAATTTCGTTCCGTTGATCACAAGACAGACCATGATCTCTTTTGTTGTAAATCCATAGCGGATCAGTACATGGCGGATCAGGCCTTTGCCTGACTTTTCATCATACGCTGCAACACAATTTTCTTTCATATACTGCAAAATAATTTCGAGAATCTCCCGATTCTGCTCAACTCCCAGGATACATTCTGTATTGGCAATGATATCATGGGTTCTTCCGGCATAAAATCCAGTAACAGGATTCCCCTCTTTATCTGTACCAAAGGGGAATTGTGCCTTATTTCTGTAGCGGAATGGTTCATCCATTCCTTCCACCGGTTCCATTACTGCATCGATCTTTCCCCTGTCAAAACCACCGATCCGTTCCAGATTGCCACGAATCTTCTGTTCTTTGAAAGCAAGCTGACGCTCATAAGACATTTCCTGGATCTGACAGCCACCGCACTTTCTTGCAAATGCACACTTCGGTTCTACACGATCTGCCGACGGATGGATAATCTCCATCATCCGGGCATAGCCATAATTTTTCTTTGCTTTCATCACTTTCGCTTCTACTACATCCCCGATGATCGCATCTTTAATAAACAGGGTATATCCATCCACGCGGCCGATTCCTTCACCGCCCACACCAATATCCGTTATTTCTACTGTTACAACGTCATTTTTATTCAGCATTTTATTTCTGTTCCTATTTCTATTCTTGTTGAAAGCCGATTCTTAAATTGATGTTGGGGTCAAAAGCCCCCAACAATGATGCCAACGGATTGTTTCGTGCTACGCACTCCCACAATCCTACCCGCTATTCGCATATCATGGTGCTTACGCCCCACTTTTATGCTCATATCGGGGCGGGGCTCAAGGTCATTCTACCACCAGTGTGCAAGCACACGTGGTTTCAACCCTTTTGACCCTGACATCTCTAAATTTATTCTAGCACATAATTGTGACGATTTAGTTTCGGATTTTTAAGAAATAAGAATGAAAAATCAAAAGAATAACGAAAGATTGTGCAGGCAGACAAAATGTCGAACGCATTTGACAGTAACTGCTAAAATCTCTCTGAATCAATATGTTATTCTTTCTGTAACGCCGGGAAATGTAAATCAATGAATCAGTAATGTCAGGAAGGTGAAAATAAATGGAGAGACAAATACCGAAAAATGTCCGTCAGATTGGAAATGTGAGTGACAGTCCGAAAATTTATGTAGAAGATTATGTAGATACTTTTTTTGCACAGTTATCAGATAAATACAGAAACGACCCACAAAAGCCATTGGGTGCATTCTTGATCGGAGATTTTCAAACATACGAAGGTGAAGATTATGTCTATATTTATGGTGCGATCCAGATGCAGGAACTCAGGGTATCTGGGATGGAATATCTGATTGATGATGAAACGTGGAAACGGGCATATGAAGAATGTAAACAGTTTTTTGAAGAGGGGGAACTGATCGGCTGGTTTGTGGTGAGAGATGATGCGGAAAAAGCACCGGGAAATTCTACGGTAAAACTGCATAAGAAATCATTTCCGAAAAAGAATACAGTCTTTATCATCTGTGATCCACAGGAAAAAGAAGAAACGTATTATGTACATAAAATGAATGATTTAATGGAGATCGGAGGGCATTACACGTATTATGAAAAAAATCCGTGTATGCAGGATTATATGATCTCGAGTCGAAAAAAAAATGGGGCGGTGCAGACGGAAGTTGTGGAAGACAAGGCTGCACAGAACTTTCGTGATCTGGCTAGAAAGCAGGGAAGACGAACCCGGCAAAAGCATCAGGGAAATTTTGTTTATGCGATGAGTGTGGGACTTGTGCTGGTGCTTGTGATCATGGGAGTTGCCATGCTGAACAATTTTAATAAGATCAGAAAAGCTCAGAACCAGATAGAAGAGGTGGCAGGAACAATTAACACGGTGAAAGATTCTGATAATTCTGGAAGTAGCAATGAAGGCAATGATCCAAATGGTGGACAGGCAGACGGTTCGGAGGATGGTACAGCAGATGAAAATACAGGTGCAGAAAATGAGAACAGCACAGCCGGTGATGATGCAGATCAGGGAAAAACTGACAGTGCAGCCAATAAAAATACAGATACAGAAAAAAGCAACAGTGTATCCGATAAAAAAGCAGAAGGAGATGATGGTACATCAAAAAATGGCACAGATGGAACTGCTTCGGCCAACAGCAGTCAGGCAAAGAACAGTCAGTCAGATGAAGTAGTTGAAGCATCTGCCGTACCATCATCATCAACAAATGGAAGTGATGGCGTTTACGTGGTAGAAAAGGGCGATACACTGGCGATCATCAGTAAAAAAATGTATGGAGATGTCACGCATATCGATGCAATCTGCAGGATGAACGGATTATCAAATGGCAATCTGATTTACATCGGGCAGAAATTGCTATTGCCTTAAAGACGTGTTATACTTATCCCAACCGGGATTGGAGCAATCCCTGATTGAAGAAAACCGATGATAAGGGGAAAACCTATGGCACAAAGAAAAATTCCGTATCTGAAGGTCGTAGAACCACCGGAAAATCCAAAGCAGCTTAAGAAAGCTGAAAGAAAGGTACGCTGGAAAAAATGGGAAGGTGCAGTTTCCATTTTGATACTGGCAGTACTGGCAATCTGTGGAACTTATCTGCTGTTGGATAATAAGACGTATGGAACAGCGAGAGAAGCGGCAAGTTATACGAAGGAAATTTCAGATACAAGCAATTATGTACAGTTTGCAAAAGGAATCATAAGATATAACCGGAATGGAGTAGTCTATCTGAATAAAAAGAATGAAGAAGTGTGGATCCAGCCGACGCAGATCAAGACGCCGATGATCGAAGTAAAGGAGAATGCATTTGCCGTGGCAGACAGAGGCGGAAATAGTATTATGGTATTCACGAAAGACGGACTGAAAGGTGAGATAGAAACGACACTTCCGATTGAAAAGATTGCAATCTCGGATCAGGGTATTGTAAGTGCAATCCTGAAAAATGAAAATTCTCCGCAGATCATTTCTTATGATGCGGCAGGCAATATTCTTGTAGAGCAGCAGATCACGCTTGGAACGACAGGCTATCCGGTTGCCCTTGATATGACAGATGACGGTATGATGCTGGCGGTCTGCTATCTTTATACGGACAATGGAGTTGTAGAGTCGAGAATCGGATATTATAATTTCGGAGCAACCGGAAAAGAAAAGACAGATAACCGGGTGACGGCAGATCAGTATGAGGGAACGATGCTTGCGGATGTATTCTTCATGGGGACTGATCGGTCGATTGCGGTAGGCGATAATGCTTTTGAAATTTATTCCGGAAAAGATACACCAAAGCGGCTGAAAGAAGTGAAGCTGGATCAGGAGATCAGGAGCGTTTTCCATTCTGATCAATATTTCGGGATGATCCTCGTAAATAAAGAAAAGTCAGGAAATGAGCTGAGGGTCTATAATCGATCGGGTGAATTGATTTTCAGTAAAGAGTTTACGGGCGAATATAAGCACGGGAAAATTGATGGAGATGAGGTCATTCTATATGAAGGAAGACGGTGCAGTATTTATAAGATCAATGGAATCCTGAAATTTGAAGGCAGGATGAGTGCGGATATAGAAGAAATCTTCCGGGCTGTGGGAGTGAACAGGTACTATGTGATGAGTTCAAATGAACTGAAAGTCGTTTATTTGACGAAGTAGGAGAGCGTATGGATAATTGGTTGTTGATTGTAGTAGCAGGCATTTTTCTGATCTGCATTGCAGTAGGATATATCAGGGGATTTTTGAAGTTTGGACTTTCTCTTCTTGCAACCCTGATCACTATGATTCTGGTGACATTTCTGTCACCCTATGTATCAAATGCACTGGTAAAGTATACACCGATTGATGATGTGATTGAGAAAAAGTGTATAAAAATGTTCATGCCGGAGATTTCTGCGGACGATTTGTCAAAAATAAATTTAAGTGGTACACCGCTTGAGAATCTGACACCGGAGCAGATCGCAAGTCTTGGAGAAACGGACTGGAGCAAATATGGTCTTTCAGCAGAAGACATTCTTTCCGTCATAGGAGAGATTCCGAGAGATGAACAGATTAAAATTATTGAAAATTCGCCGGTACCGGAATTTTTGAAAAATATGCTGCTGGAGAATAATAACAGCACGATCTATAAAGAACTGGATGTCACAAGTTTTCCATCCTATGTGGCATCATACATCTCAAGGCTGGTGTTGAAGGTAGCCTCTTTCCTGGTTACATTCTTACTGGCGATCATCATAGTCAAGGCATTGATGGTTGCGGTAAATATTATTGGAGAATTGCCGGTGCTTGGATTTGTAAATCACCTGGCAGGAGGTATTCTGGGACTGCTCGCAGCTTTACTGATTGTATGGCTGATTTTCCTGGGACTGACTTTGCTGTATTCCACATCCGTCGGACATACCTGCTTTGGAATGATTGAAAAAAGTGTTTTTCTGAAATTCTTATATGATCATAATCCATTTTTGATCCGACTGCTCGCATTTTAATAAAAAAGTGTTGACAGGTTTGTTCTCATATGATATTCTATAGAAGTTCTGATTGAGGAACAAGCCTTTGGGGGATTAGCTCAGTTGGGAGAGCGCCTGCCTTGCAAGCAGGAGGTCACGAGTTCGACTCTCGTATTCTCCACTTTAAAGAATCCGGATTCATTATGAACCCGGATTTATTTTTTTAAAAAATTACGGAAACCTATTGAAAAAGAAGGTATATTGTGATAAAATATCTTTCGTTGATAAGAAATCAATGAAAAGAATATTCCTCGATAGCTCAATGGTAGAGCACACGGCTGTTAACCGTGGGGTTGTTGGTTCGAGCCCAACTCGGGGAGTTCAAAGGACATCTTGCAGACGTAACGCTGTAGGGTGTTTTTTCTTTTTCAGAGTGCTTTAAGCCTGCACATTCTGCTTAAGGCAGGTTTTAATATCGTCTTCCGGGTTGGTGATCTTTCTGAGGTGGAATGTATCGACAAGATATTGAAGTACATTCGGACTTAAGAAAGCAGGAAGCTCCGGTCCAAGATAAATATTACGGATGCCCAGGCTTAAAAGTGCAAGAAGATCGGCAACGGCTTTCTGTTCATACCAGGAAATGATCAGAGATAACGGAAGTCCGTTCACATCCGTGTTAAATGCATCAGCGAGGGTGGTTGCGATGCGGATCGCTGAGTACACATCATTACATTGTCCAATATCGAGAAGTCGCGGCAGTCCTGCCACTTCCCCGAAATCCATTTTGTTAAAGCGGTATTTTCCACAGGCAAGAGTGAGGATCATACAGTTCTTTGGAACAAGCTGTGCAAAATCCGTATAATAGTTTCTTCCCGGTCTGGCACCGTCACATCCTCCGATCAGGAAAAAGTGTCGCAATTTTCCACTTTCCACAGCTTGAACAATCTTGTCGGCGTAAGAGAGCGTTGCATGATGACCAAATCCGACGATGATCTCGTGTGGCTCGACATCCTGCGTAAATCCGCCAAGTTCCAGTGCATGACGGATGATCTCACTGAAATCTTTTGTTCCATCCGGCTTTTTCGGAATATATTTTACACCTTCCCATCCAACAACATTAGTACTGTAGATACGATCCTTGTAAGATTCGCGTGGACGCATGAGACAGTTGGTTGTCATCAGAATACAGCCGGGGATTCCATCAAACTGCTTCTGCTGATCCTGCCATGCTCCACCAAAATTTCCAACGAGATGGGGATATTTTTTCAGCCCCTCATAACCGTGGGACGGCAGCATTTCTCCGTGAGTATAAATATTGATTCCCGTACCCTCGGTCTGCCGGAGCAGCATTTCCAGATCTTTCAGGTCGTGACCGGATACAATGATGAACGGTCCTTTCCGGATATGGACATTGACGGTGTGAGGGGATGGATTTCCGTAGACAGAAGTATTTGCCTCATCTAAGACTTTCATTACTTCGATCGCAGCTTCACCGGTTCGCATTGTCATGCGGATCAGTTCTTCGACTGTGAGCCGGTCATCGGTCAGTGATTCCAGTGCGGTAATATAAAAAGAATCGACCTGATCGCTGCAATATCCAAGCTCCCGTGCCTGATGTCCATAGGCACTGATCCCTTTTAAGCCATAGATGATTGTCTGCCGGAGCGAACGGATATCGGGGTCAAGTGACTTGTCATACATGATCCCGGCAATGGGGGCATCGTGGAGCATTTCAGATTTTGTAGAAGGAAGCCGGTACTGAGCCTGAGCAGTATGACAACTGCAGTAGTCGGAGTCATGAAGATTGGAACTGCCTTCAGAAGCAGACACTTTTTCCCGCAGAGAGTCTTTGATCTTTTGAGATTCCTGCAGAAGCTGCACATGCACTTCTGCATCAAAATTCACATTGGTCAGGGTTGTAAAAAGTACAGATTCAATAAAAGCGATCACTGCTTTCTCAATTGGATGTCCAAGCTCTGAGAGAACTTTTCCATAGCAGCTGATGCCTTTGACCTGATAGATAAGAAGATCCTGAAGATTGGCAATTTCCGGTGTCTTTCCGCAGACACCGAGACGGGTACAGCCTTTGCCGTTGGCTGTCTGCTCACACTGGTAGCAGAACATTTCATAATCGAGATCCATATTGTTTCCCATGATAAACCTCCTGAAAAATAAAAATAGTCAGGAATAGGATGTGCGGAAAGAGGGGAAATATGTAAAATATTTATCTAAGTTCTTTGTATTGTTCAATTAAATCACGCAGTATTTCTATAGCTTCAGTTGTCGTATAGAATAAGGCATCATCCAAAGTTTCACAGAAATCCCAGAAAGTATATAAAAGTCCGGGTTCTTCAATATCCAGATAGATCAGACGGTGATCCTGTGGAGTTGAGAACATAATATATCCCATCGGCTGGGTGACCTGAAGAAAAATCTCATTATCCAAATGCCCGATATCTTTCTTTAACACCCGGTAATTCTGGATAGGAAGATTCAGCATCAGTTTGCGAATCAGGTGGATTCGGTCGGTCATCTCCAGAGGATGATAAATATCATAAGGATATTCACTGACTCTGCCAGTGTCTAAAAATTTCTTTACCCCGTTTAAAGAAAAAATGTATGTGATATTATCGGGTGTCATATAAGAGGACAGAAATACTTTAATATAATTGTCCATTGCCTGAATAAATTCAGAACGGTTTGGAAGTTCCTGAATAATATATTTGTCCAAAATGTCATGCGTCAGATAAGGAGTGAGGCATGGAACCATCTGGAAAGAATAGCCTGAACGGACAACATGGCTTATATTATTCAGATAGCTGATCTGCTCGGTTACATCATTGATCGGACGCAGCAACGGTGATGCCATGGACAGATACTGATTGAAGATATCCTTAAATAAAGTTAAAGACTCCGGGGCGTTTGTCAGGATCCCCTGTGTCATATCCCCTGTCAGCAGACAGGCAAACTGACTGGTAATGATGACATAAGGAAATAAAGTAAATTTACTGCATTTAGAATCAATATGGTCGTAATAATAAAAGCAGTTATATTTATCCACGTTACTGTATAACGGAAGAATCTTTTCCAGACAGTGCAGATTATAGTTTGGATAGGTGCTGGATTCTGAGGTACTGTTATTGAGACAGATGATATGACGGATCGTAGTCTGTGAGCAGTCATAATTCTCAGCAGCAAGAATATTCATCAAAAAATCGCAGTCCGGCTGTACGAGAAGGTCGATCGTGCCGTTGGATTTTTTTGCTTCCAAAGAAATAATATACAGAAGCGAACGGTTCACTTCTGCCATGGTATTCAGCGTAACAGATCCTTTTTCAAATAATATTTCCGTATTAAGTTCGGATAAAACCGGCAGATTCAGTTTAGACAAACGGAAATTATTAAAAAAATCAATGACAGCTTTTCTGCGATAGTAAGTGTCATGCCCAATCAGAGTGATCTCATAAGCCTGTTCCATTTCCTTTTGTTCGGCATGGGAAAGCTGCATAAATTTGCATATCTTTAAGACCAGCTCCCGTGAAGACGGTTTCCTTTTTCCGTTAATGATTTTGTACATATTTGACCGGTCAAGTCCACAGTATTGTGCTAATGCATAGGTCTTAATATCCTTACTGTGGATATGACAGGAAAGTAGTTGTGAGAAATCAGACATAATTTAACATCCTTGTTATCAGTATTTTGTTTTTGAAAAACACCACAAAAACGCCCGTTAACAGAAAATGATAGGCGTAACGGCATAATTATAGAAAGAGATATATAAAAATACTATAAAAAGTATGAAAATAATGTGACCACAAATGATGACACGTATTGGATGATAGGTCGAAATTCATTAAAATACAAATATCAATTGTTATTTGGGAGGCTTTATGAGAATTAGGGTAGCAATTATAGAACAAGATACGGGATACTTAGAAAAAATTACAAATGTATTTAATACCCGTTATACAGAACAGGTAGAGATACACGCATTTACGGTTATGAACAGGGCAATAGAATTTTTGCAGTCAAACCGAGTTGATATGATTTTAGTAGATGAGCAAATAGAAATGCAATTAAAAATGTTTCCTTCAAAATGTAACTTGGCATATCTGGTGGACTCAATGGGGATAGAAAGTGTAAAAGGCTATCCGGCAATCTGTAAATTTCAGAAAGTCGATTTGATCTATAAGCAGATATTAAGTATTTATTCAGAAAATTCACAAAGTGTTTCAGAATCTCATTTAAATTTAGGAGGAAGTAATGTTATTGCATTTATGTCTCCGGCTGGAGGAACAGGAACGTCCAGTATGGCAGCAGCATGTGCGATGCAGTGTGCCGGCAGAGGAAATAACGTATTGTATTTAAATTTGGAAAAATTTGGCTCAAGTGATGTTTTTTTTTCAGGAGAAGGGCAGTTTACTATGAGTGATATCATATTTGCACTTAAAGGAAGAAAAGCAAATCTGGCAATGAAATTGCAAAGCTGTGTAAAAAAAGCTACGTGTGGGGGAGATTTCTTTTCAACATCACAGACGGCATTAGATATAGACAGGGATATTTGTTGGGGACACTTTTGTCGTTGGCTGAATCATATAAAAACGCTTTTTACGTTAAAAAAGTGCTGTGATCACAAGGCTTTTTGCAAGCAAAAATGAAAAGGCTATATATAGGTAGCCTGTGAAACTGGAAGTGCCCATTTTGGGCCTGATTTAAAGAATAATGTTCTGACAGAGACCAATGGAATGACTCTCTGCTGGGGCTCCAAAAGAAAGGAAAAATGATTATGGAAAAAATGATGAATACAAAAACAGAGGGTAACACATTTACAAAGAAAATCGGGCAGACAGTCTATGTTGTCCGTTATCATTTCAATGAAAATGCAAAGGAAACAATGCAGGAGAAGATTAACCGGATGCTGGTTACAGAAGCAAGTCGACAGGCAGTGTATTAAAATTAGGTGGATGTAATTGAAGAAAAAATATGATATCATGTGAGTAACAAATCGGGATTTGGCAGATGTAAAAGGATTTTGACACGCATAATAAGTGATGTCAAAGCTATTTTGTAGACAATAGTGAGTGTTTTTCCTACAATAAAAGTGCAAGGAGGTATAGTGGCATGGAGCATGATATTGGATGCAAAATCAAGGCAGCCCGAATTGAAAAAAAGCTGACGCAAGAACAGGTTGCCGAATTGTTGGGTGTGAGTCGTCAGACCATCTCAAATTGGGAAAATGAAAAATCCTATCCAGATATTATCAGCGTCATTAAAATGAGCGAATGCTACGATGTCTCTCTTGACTATCTATTGAAAGGAGAACAAAAAATGAAAAGCTATTATGATTATCTTGAAGAAAGTACGAATGTTGTGAAAAGCAATGCCAACAGAAACAAGATTATTACGATTCTCTCCTATCTCTTGATTTGGGCGTTTGCAATGATAGTGTTCTGGTTTTTTACAAGTGGAAGTGACGCTATGGGTTACAGTTTGATGTTTCTTTGGTTTATTCTTCCTATATCCACATTTATTGTATCTATTGTTATTGGTAAAAATAACTTTTGGGGAAAAGGAAAATGGGCATTCACTCTTTTCTTTGGCGTAATGTATATGCTTGCTGAATATGGCACATTCAAAATGGCAAACAACATTGCTTTTAACAAACTGAATGCCCCTGACTTGGGAATGATTGTAGCCGGAGCAATAATCTCTGCAATCGGTATGTTGGTAGGTTCACTGTGGAATAAGAAACGCCACAATCAAAAAAATAAGTAACAAGAAAAATTCTAGTTTGTCGAACTGATAAAATCCCTTTAGGAACTAAAGGGCGCACTTCTATACTCTC
>OHKL01001034.1_pt1 | contig 11331 bp, 12 predicted proteins | sample 1568721 | NCBI WGS metagenome assembly OHKL01 (sample SAMEA3879543, study PRJEB24766) | human gut metagenome | biome: human-associated habitat; feature: feces | place: USA | collected 1985/1987 | reverse complement strand
AAAGCAAATTGCCGAGTTTTTTACTTCTCTCGACAACCTTATCACCCTTCATCAGCGTGAGTTAGAAAAACTGAAAAATCTTAAAAAAGCGTGCCTTGAAAAGATGTTTGTTTAGGAGGAAAAGTAAATGGGAAAAATTATTTTATATCACGGCAGTCCTAATAAGGTTGTTGTGCCTCAATTCGGCTTTGGTGAAGGCAAACACGATTATGGAAAAGGTTTCTATCTAACAGAAAATATTGAACTTGCTAAAGAATGGGCAGTTTGCAGACCCGACGAAACGAATGGTTGGGTTCATAAATATGAATTAGAAACGGATGATTTGAAAATTCTGGATTTTCAAGAACACAATATTCTGTCTTGGCTTGCAGAATTGATGAAACACAGAGGCGCTTCTGACTCAAGGCGTTATAAAGTTTTATCCAAAAAGTTTATTGCTGAATATGGTATTGATACAAGCGAGTATGATGTTATAAAAGGCTGGAGAGCCAATGCCTCATATTTCTATATCGCAAAGGAATTTGTAAGAGACAATATCGATATGGATATTCTTGAAGAATTGCTGTCTCTTGGTGGATTGGGTATTCAGTATTGTATAAAGTCCGAGCTTGCTTATTCAAAACTTACAGAAGTTGATGACGGACTTATTAGCGTTGATTATAGCGAGTTTAACGAAAAGTATAATGAAAGAGATATAATTGCACGAAAGAAGATGCGTGAACTTGTTGACTCCGACGCCAATAAAGTAACAAATGTGTTCAGCACATTATTTGAGAGGTGATTATAATGCCGGCATATCCGGAAGCATATTTGAACGATGTTGTTGAAAATCAAGGCAAACTTTTTGACCTTGTATCACAGAATTATCCAGATAAAAATACTTTGGACTTTATCAACACCTATATGACAAGTAAAACAAGAAAAAGTATTGATGAAGCTCAAGCCTACGTGAATACAATGAGTGCTCCCGAATTGTGGGATTATTTCTGCAAAACCGATAGATTTGAACTAAAAAACGGCAAGGCTATTGAGGGTTTTATGCCTGATTGGATAGGTGAATTTTATGCCTATTATCAGTGGTATTACAATATTCCGAGCAGTGAAGTAGTCAAAAAAATTCCTGTAACATTTTTGATGAAAGCGTACAGCGGACTTCACGATTTGGAACTCGATTTAGCCGTTAAAAAAGTCGGTGCGGTACAATGAAAATAGTCTACTTTCATAATCCGGATGAGGAAAACGGATATTTAAGTAATTGGTATCCGAGTAAGTTTATAGTGAATAATGTAAACTTTTCCTCAATGGAACAATATATGATGTATAAAAAAGCCGTGTGCTTTGGTGATAAGAACACGGTAGATAAAATACTTGCAACGGATGATGTTGCCGAGATTAAAGCTCTTGGCAGGCTTGTCGCAAATTATAACGAAAGCTACTGGAACGGCGTTCGCCAAATTGTTGTTTTTGAGGGATTGCTTGCAAAGTTTTCTCAAAATGAGGACTTGAAGAAACAGCTTAAAGCAACAGGAAATTGTATTTTGGCTGAATGTGCAGTAAAGGACAAAATATGGGGTATCGGTTTGTCAATGAAAGACCCAAACAGGTTTGAAATTGACAAATGGAATGGGCAAAATTTGCTTGGATATGCTCTTATGATGGTGCGTGAACGGTTGTAATTGTCTTTTTCTTGGGAACAGCGTAAGTTGGGTGAGTGCTTTTCTGAAAGAGTTGAAAGTATGCCTGATGGAGAGTTAATCTCTGTTACTATCAATGATGGAATTAAGAAGTTTTCAGAACTTGGAAGGCACGACAACTCAAATGATAATAAATCTAAATATAAGAAAGTGTGTGTTGGTGATATAGCTTACAATTCGATGAGAATGTGGCAAGGAGCAAGTGGATATTCACCTTATGAGGGTATTGTAAGCCCTGCATATACAGTTCTTTCGCCAAATGCAGGAGTTTTTTCAAGGTGTATTGCATATCAATTCAAATTACCACAAATGATACATACTTTTCAGATTAACTCACAAGGAATTACATCAGATAACTGGAATTTGAAATATCCAACTTTGAGTGAAATAGAAATTTACATTTCCAAAAATGTTGCAGAACAAAAGCAAATTGCCGAGTTTTTTACTTCTCTCGACAACCTTATCACCCTTCATCAGTGTAAGCGAATAAAAATGTTGTGTTTTTTATTCATAAGTTATACAATGCAGGTTTTACAAATAAGGTGTGTCTAGCCTAATTTAAAGCTAAAATTAAGTATCAAAATAATTTGTAAATTTTATTTCAAAACACATCAACAAAACTTGAATTTTTCTCCGTATTATAGAGGGGTATTTTTTCTATGGTGAAATCAAATGTAAACAAGATGTAAAGAATTTTGAAAAACACCCGAACAAAATGGAAATTTTTCTCCGTATAGTAGAGGGACTTTTTTATGAGTGAGTTTTTGTTTTCAAATTTACTAATGCTTTTTTCTTTTTGAAAAAGTATCTCTCGAATAATACGAAAGGAGGCAGCGCAATGAAAGAAAGCTACAAAAGTTTTGATGAGCTACCGATGATGTTATCGGTGTCGCAGGTTGCAAAGGTGCTTGGAATATCTCGCACAAGGTCATACGAGCTTGTCAATGAAAAAGGTTTTCCAAAAATAAAAATCGGCACAAGAATTGTTGTACCGAAAGATGAATTCAAGTTGTGGATTCAAAAACAAATTAAGAAAGGATAAAAATAATGTACGCAAATAAAAATTACAAAACCGACGGCAAGGTTTACTATATGCCGAACAAAATCTTTGATGAAAACTTTTCGCCGCACGAATTTATGATTTACTGTTTTCTTGTTTCGGTTGGCGACAGCAAAGGTGTAAGTTTTTGGTCTGTTCCGAAGATGGCAAAGAAGTGCAATATGTGTCCAACCACTTGCAGAAACACGCTCAAGTCACTCGAAGAAAAAGGTTACATAGATATTACTCAAAGATTTTTTGAAAACGCACAACAAAGTAATATCTACACAGTTCATCAAATATAGTGTACCCCACTGTAAGAGTTGATGACAAATAATCTAAAAGCCTAAAATTTAAAAAACAGCGGTTTATCTTTTGAGTTTTTTTGAATTGATTTTTGATGCGTTTTGGATGAAATTTCGGCTCTTTTGAGTAGATTTTGAGGTGGATTTCAAGCCGTCGATTTTAAAGCAGGATAAAGGGGTATGATTTTCGGGCGTTGAAATGCCCGAAAACGCCGTCCGGCAAAGCCTGTCGGCTTTTCAAATCGTAATACTTTTGCGTATGATTCCAAATTCGTATGCAGTAAGGGGTGTTTTTCGCAGAAAATCAAGGCTTTTGCGTATTCAATTAATTATTGCGGTATGATGATTAAAAATCAAAGAATTTTGGCAACGCTGTAACCAAAAATTGACGAGTTCAATCTAAAATAGAGTAACTCGTCGGACTAAAACTAAAAACGACTTACAGGCGATTTGTGACGGCTTTTTGAAGCTAAAACAACAAAAACAAACACACAATCTTTGGTCTGGATATTGAAAAAGGTTTGTGATATTGTGTGTGCGAAAGGAGTGATAAAATGCAAAAACAACTGCTGACAAACGGCAATGCATTCAAACGAACGGACGGCAGATGGGGTGGCGTGGTTTGGTACAAAGATGAGAAAGCCGAACGAAAACGCAAGAGCTTTTCCGGCACGACCAAAGCCGAAGTCAACAAGAAAATGACCGACTACATAACCAAGTTCGAAGAAGAAATCATTGATGCCATTGAGGGTAACAAGACTGTAAAAGACAGCCTGTTAAATTACCTGCAAGTGTTTAAGTACCCGAATGTTGAGCGAGTAACCTATGACCGCAACGAGCAGATTTACAAAAATCAAATCGTCCCTTACATGGGTAAACTCATTGTTTCTAACATAACAGGTGCTGACATTAAGCGATTGATTAGCACGCTGACCGACAAGGGATATTCATTCTCAACAGTCAAGCAAACATACAATCTGCTCAATGAATACTTCGATTATCTTATGCGTGAAGAGTTCATAAAAAAGAATCCGATGAAAGCTGTGCCGACAATAAAAAAATCAAATTATCTTGCAAAACAAAACAAAGAAGTGCTTCCCGTATGCGAAACGATAACCGTATTCACCGATGAAGAAATTGAAAAATTCAAAGCGGAAGCGTACAAGAAGTACCCTTCGGGCAAGCCAAAACATAATCAAGCATCAGCATATATTCTTATGCTGAACACAGGACTCAGAACCGCTGAAGCATTAGGTTTAATCAACAGTGACATAGACCTTGAAAAGAAAGTGATGCACATTCAAAGAGGTGTTAAAGAAGCGCAAAAGCGTGACGGAACAGAGCGAAAAAGCGGACGAGAAATTATTGTAGGCAAGCTGAAAACCGCTTCAAGCAAGCGTATCGTACCCTTAAACGAAACGGCTATTCAAGCGATTATTGAGTTACGCAACGAGCGATATTTCGGTGAGGATGCACCATTGATACCCGATGCAGACGGCAACTTTACAAGACCGTTGAACTTGCGAAAGCGGTTTTATTCCATACTCGATGCGGCTGGAATCGAGAAAAAAGGCTTACACAGTTTGCGCCACACCTTCGCAACAAAGCTTGTAACAGGGGTGCGAGCAGAGGACGGAACGGTAAAAGCATTAACACCGAGGCAGGTGGCAGACCTACTCGGACACACAACTTCGGAAATAACCGAAATGTATTATGTCAAGCGAAACACGGATATGCTGTTGGGCGTTACAAACGGATTTGAATTATGATTGATGCTTTTTTGATGATGTACCAAACGGATTGCGTGGATTGTGTGGCACAAAGTGAACAGAAAACGGTGTGAAAATGAAAAAGCGGCGTACGGAAAAAACCGTGCGCCGTAGTTTTATCTATATGGGAAAAGCAAGTAAAATCGCCGTAAAACTAAAGCGATGATTATCCCCACAAGATTGCCATGGTATACAAACGGACTTGAAGTTGCTTCGCAACCCCTCTTGCGGTGCCCAAAATATGGCGGTGTTACGCCATATTTTGACCGCTGCGCCATCCTCGCCTCGCTGCATCTTCCACCGGCAGCGCTCGGCGACGAAGCCCGGCACGCGGTTTTGGAGTTGCTTACTGTATTCTTTACAATATGTTATAATGATTTGCTTAATCACTTGTAAATCCTTGATATATCAACGATTTTTAGTGCATATACTAAAAATTCAAGCTGTATCAATCAACCACAGAAAATTAAAAGGTGTTAGAAAAAATGTTAGAAAAAGAGCAAAAAAAATAAAGCCATATACTACGAAATGGCTTTATATCAATGGCAGGGGCAGAAGAACTTGGTCTCGCCTGCCGGCTCGGTCGGTGCTTCTGCACTTCGTGCAGAGGTCTCCACCGGAGACCCGCACCCCTCAACACGCTCCGCGTGCCTCGGAGTCTAAATCATTTTACTCAATGCCAAAACAAAAACGGTCACCTTTCGGTAACCGTTTTCGATTTGGCAGGGGCAGAAGGACTTGAACCCTCGGCACGCGGTTTTGGAGCGAAAAACACGCTTTCAGTTAAGCCGCGTGTTAAAATACAGTCCCCCTAAAATTCCGCATAAAAACAGCACTTTCAGGATTTGAAAGTGCTGTTCGTTTTTGTCTTTATAGTTTTTGCTGAAAATTGATGCTTTTTTGATGCTCTTGAAAAATGAACTGCATTTAGAACGCAAATATAATGCACCCCACTGCAAGAGGCAGTGACAAATAATAGTAAAACCCTCTTGATATGGATTTACTATTTGTATGTTTATTATAGCATTTTGATTAGAACTCGTGTTTATGTTTATTTATTGATAGATAATAAATTGAAAAGTCAGAGGCTTAATTATAAATTCTCTCATTCCAAAGTGACGTTAGAATTGTCACTTTGGATGTCACTTTTAATTTACAAATAATTGTAGTATATCGCCCTTCATTAGCGTAAGCGGTTGTCGTCAATTCAAACTTGATAACGAACGCATCACCAAATCTACATCCTTGTTTTCAAGTTCCTGAATGATATGAAGATAAGTTTTCTGCGTGGTTGTCATACTTGAATGCCCTAATCTTTGTGCAACACTTGCTATTGATACTCCAGCAAACAAAAGCAGTGAAGCGTGTGTATGTCTGAGTCCGTGAATTGATATTATTGGAATTCCGGCTTTCTTACAATGTCTCGTAAGAATATCATTCACGGTAGAATTATATACTTTTCCCGAAATAAAAATCGGTTCATCTTGGGGCAGGTCTTTAACTAATGTCGAAAACTGAATTATCAGTTGCCAATCTATCTGTATTCTTCTAACAGAAGATTGGTTTTTAGTTGGCATAAAGCCTCCGTTACCCTTATAATCCCAAGTTTTGTTAATTGATAGCGACTGCTTCGAAAAATCGAAATCGTTTGGTGTTATTGCTAATGCTTCCGAAAATCTCATTCCTGTTTTCGCCACTAATAAAATAAACCAATCCCAATTAAGCTCTTGGTTAAGCTCCAGTACTGACAATAATTTGTGCAACTCAAATTGATTTAGATACTTAATCTTCTTATGTCTCGGTTTTTTCCCTTTAATGATAGCTTTTCTTGTCGGGTCTCGTTCAATAAGCCCCTCATCAACAGCGTCCAATACAGCCCCTTTTAGTTGATGATGGAAATCCATCGTTGTCTGCCTCTCGTGTTGCTTCGCATAATCGTTAAGCAACTTTTGATATGTTATTCTTGAAAGCTCGCATACTTTCAATTCCGGTGCTAATCGTTTTATCCACGAAAGCGTAAGCAGATATTTGTCCATCGTGACTTTTCTTATCGCCCCTTCCTTATACACTGTTATCCATTGAGCGTAATAATCATAGAATAAGTCTGTTTTGTTTATGTTATTCAGCATAATTTCCTCCAATTATTATAAGGGCTTACGCTGATGAAGGGTGATAAGGTTGTCGAGCTGACGAATAAACGCCCCGATTTGCTTTTGTTCTACAATATCTTTAGGTACAGAAAGGTCTATATCAAAGAAATCCTCGGCAGAAATATTGAGAAGCCCGTGATTCCTTGCACCCTCGGCAGCTCTCTCAGCAACACCTTTGTGCCACCTATCTGTATCGAAGAAAACTGTCAGAAAATCCGAATCAATCTGTTGCTCTTTCTTGGGAGTAAAAACGATGTAAAGCGTTGATAGCACGCCTTTTTCGTACAGGTCAAGTCTTTTGACCGCACCAAATGGATAGCCATCAGAGGTGCTTTTGTTGTAGGCAAATTCGCCATTCAGCACCAAGTAATAATTGCTTACATCTCGGCTTGCAACACGGTTATTAAAGTATGTGATTTGGTCAACCAAACCATATTGTGCTGAAATTGTTAATGGTAGCGTAGATTCGTTGTTTGTATTCTTGCGAACTACTCTATCAACGAGTTCACCCAACTTACGCTGTTCCCAAGTGTCTGTAAAGCCCTTAAATCTAATTGCCGGAGTGCTTAAATTTTTCGTCATTTTGCACAACCTCCAAGCAATTTCTTCAATTCTGCCAATCCAAGCATATCAAATTCACTGCCGTCAAGGTCATCAATCATAGCAGAAAGAGATTTTTCCGTTTCTTCAATTTGAGTTTCCACCTCGGCAAATGTTGTTTCATATTTTTTGGCAAGTGTTTCAAGTTTTGCAACCAATTCAGCTACAATGCTGTCGGGTAGTTGCATAAGATTGTCAATAAGCGGCTTAATCCATTTCTCTTTAAGAAGTTCAATAACCTGTTCGTCGGACAATCCTTCAATAGTATCTTTGGTTTTCAAGTGAAGTTGTGCTGCCTTTTCTTTAACAGCCTTTTTCAATTCTTTTTCTTCTGCAATAAGAGCATTGGCTCGAACAACTATGTATTCATAACTTCCTTCTTCAAAACTCATTTTAGACTTAAGAGCAGTAATATACTTGTTTAATTCAGCCTTTCCATATGTGCCATTTTTATTTGCCGACATACTTTCCCAAGCAATTTCTTTATGCTCTTCAGCAAAAGATAACTTATCTTTCGCTTTAGACAAAGCAAGGTACTGTTGTAAAATCTCTATTTCTGGAGTTGAAATATCAGCAAACACCTCCTTACAGGCATTTGTGACTTCCTTAGCTACAAAAGAAGTATTATCATCATCCAATAATTTTTGTTTATCATCATCCGAAAGAGCATCCATCAATTCTTCATATTCTGATGCTATTTCATTCATTCTATTTTCATCTATACCTAAATTTTTAACATCTTCATTCAATAATTGATGTTGTACTAACTCAAATGGGATAATATGACCTTTCCAGCCTTCTTGAACTTCCTGTTCTTTTCCGTCTTTTTTCTTAATTACCATATTAGGGTCAACGACTTTGGTAGCACTAAAGCCTTCGGTTTGTATAATTTCCAAATCTACCGCTATTTTAGTCCAATCATCGTCAAGAAGTTGATACGCTTCATACTTATCAACTAACGGAATATCGGTCATTCTTGCAAAAATGTTGTCTGCCAAAATTTCTTCTGTCTTGGAAATACTCAGGCTCTCCATTTTTGCAATCAATTCGTCATATAAATACTTATCAAAATCGCCGAAAGCAGTCTGAAATTCACTTTCAAAACTCTTAACATCAGCGTGTTCTTTAATTGCCTTTTTAATATCATCAACAATGAGCCTGCAATACTCTGAAGATGTATTTTCAAACAAGGCAGAACGGAGTGCGGGGAACGCTCTCCAATATTCTTTAAGTTCATCTATTTCGGAAATTGGAAGTCCGCCGAACATAGAAGCGTAAATATCCCAAGACTCGGCAGCCTCTGAGGAGTCAACATATCTCGGAATATTTAAGTTATAGTCGTTTGCTCTGATTTCATCACGGCTGACAACCTTTGAATACTTGTCCACGCTTTCTCTGCGTGTTACAACATCGACTATTCTCTTAATATCGGAAGCCCGAAGTTTATTATTTTTACCTTCTTTAACAAATCCTTTTGAGGCATCAACAATTAAAACATCCGTGTTGGCTCTCTTTTGTTTCAAAACCATAATTATGGTCGGAATACCTGTGCCATAAAAGATGTTTGCGGGCAAGCCAATTATTGTGTCAATTTTATTCTTTTCAATTAAGTTTTTACGGATTTCGCCTTCTTCACCACCACGGAATAAAACTCCGTGAGGAAGAACAATAGTCATAATTCCGTCAGGCTTAATGTGGTAAAGGTCGTGCAACAAAAAGGCATAGTCTGCCTTACCCTTTGGTGCAAGTCCGTAGCCTGCGTAACGAGGGTCAGTTTCTTTATCTGTGGGATTCCAAGCCTGAGAATAAGGAGGATTAGAAACAACAGCGTCAACATAAAGCGGATTGTATGTTCCTGTTGGGTCGTTTTCATCGAAATACGGCCAGTCATCCTCCAAAGTGTCACCGTTTCGAGTTACAATATTATCGGCTTCAATACCACGCATAACCAAATTCATACGGGTAAGATTATATGTATTTTGCTTTAATTCCTGAGCATAGTATTTGACTTTATTTTCTCCCTCAATATATTTAGAGGCACTTTTACCAATGTTAATAAGAAGTGAGCCTGAACCGCTTGTAGGGTCAAATATTTCGATTTTTTCTCTGTCCTTCAAATGATTAGCAACAATCTCGGACATAAGTAAAGATACTTCGTGAGGAGTATAGAATTCACCGGCTTTTTTGCCTGCGTTGGCAGCAAATTTCTCAATCAAATATTCATAAATAAAGCCAAGAACGTCATAGCCTTGCTTACCGTCCATAGGAATATCTTTGATAAGCTGAATAAGGTCGCTGATAGATTTAGATTGGGAAGCAGCGCTGTCGCCCAATTTAGACAAACCTGTTTGGAGTGTATCAAAAACGCCTTCGAAAACTTTTTTATGAGTAGGATTGATTAAACGGCTAAAAGCAGAAAGAGCATCACGAACATCTTGAACGCTAAAATCACTTCCCTTTGCAAGCCAAGTTGAAAACAAGTTGTCATAAGAAATAAAATAGCCTAAATTCTTTTGAATGCTTTCAACAGTTTCTGTATCTTCTTCAGTCAATTCCGGGAGATACTCGTCTGTCCAGTCATTTGCTTTAAGATATTTAACTTCTTTTTCAGAAAGAAATTTATAGAAAATAAAGCCTAAAATATAGTCTTTATATTCGTTAGCTTCGATTTTAGAGCGCATTTTATTTGCAGACTCCCAAATCTTAGCGGCTAATTGTTGTTTGTTCATTATAAACCTCCGTATAAAGCTAATTATTTTAATTTTATCAAATGCCGTGTACTATAAGACGGACTTAGTTTTGTTCTTCCGGAATAAAATCCATAATATCTTCTACTTTACAATCAAGTGCGTTACATATTCTGCCAAGCACCTCGATATTAACATTTTCATCTCGGCTCATTTTACTCATTGTGTAATGACTTAAGCCTGCTAAGTTTTCCAAGTCTTTTTTCTTCATATCTCTATCAAGAAGAATATGCCACAATTTTTTATAACTAACAGCCATTTATTGCACCCTTTCTCTGTCAAAGTGTAAGTGTAAATATTATACCATAGAAATCTGATATATTCAATAAATATGCGTTTTTTCAGCCAAAAGTACATTTTTTCGTACTTGTGTAAATCGCTATGTAAAAAACAAATAACAGCAAGTTACAGTCTTTCTTGGGAACAGCGTAAGCTGTGTGATGTAGTCAAAGAAATAACTCGTAATGACCCCGAATCGGAAGCACCCATAATGATGATTACGGCAAACAACGGCTTCATTGAGCAATCTGAAAGATATGCTTTTAATAACGCCGGAGAAAGTTTGAAGAAGTATATTCTTCTCAAAAAAGGTGAGCTTGCGTACAATCACGGGGCTTCCAAGTTGCGTCCATACGGTTCTTGTTTTACATTGACAACAGCAGAAAACGCCCGTATTCCCTTTGTTTATCACTGTTTTTCTGCTGAAAATCAAAATGCGGAGTTTATGTCAATAGAGTTAAATGGTGCTGAGATTGAAAACCAACTTCGCAAGATTGTATCATCCGGTGCAAGAATGGACGGCTTGTTAAACATCTCGTTTGATGAATACACTTCCGTGTCAGTCTTATTGCCCGGTATTGAGGAACAAGACTGTATAGCCGACTTCTTTCGCCAACTCGACAACCTTATCACCCTTCATCAGCGTAAATGGAAGCGTATAAATTTTCGCTGTTCACATTGATTAGACAATAACTTGGGAACAGCGTAAGCTGTGTGATGTAGTCAAAGAAATAACTCGTAATGACCC
>OHKL01001033.1_pt1 | contig 11341 bp, 9 predicted proteins | sample 1568721 | NCBI WGS metagenome assembly OHKL01 (sample SAMEA3879543, study PRJEB24766) | human gut metagenome | biome: human-associated habitat; feature: feces | place: USA | collected 1985/1987 | reverse complement strand
GGAATATTTTGGGAAATTCAGCGTATGCCATTAATTTGCAAGGGATAAATATCATTCTTAATATATTTTTTGGTCCATCAATGAATGCGGCCCGGGCAATAGCAATGCAAATAGGTACAAAGATTGACGAATTGTCCGGGAATGTACAAATGGCATCCAATCCTCAAATAGTTCATCATTATGCAAAGGGAGAGTTTGAGGCTCTTCAATCATTAATGATGAATAATTTCAAGTGGAATTTTTATTTGTTGTGGATAATTGGATTACCTCTTTTTCTTGAATTGGATTATGTGTTGGAGGCATGGCTTGGCATTGTTCCTCAATCTACATTACTTTTTACTAGTATTATAATAAGTCGATGTCTGATTAAAAGTTTTGAGAAACCATTAGTGTCAACTATATTTGCTACTGGACGTACTAAATATATGATGATAGGTGTTTCGATAACCATATTTATCGAATTATTGATTGTTTATTTGGTTTTGTATTTAGGTGCGGAAGCTTATTGGGCTTTTTTTCTAGAAGCAGGAGCAGTATTTGTTTATGTTATTTTTTATATGATCTATCTTAGAATTATAGGACTTTTCTCATTTCAGAGGTTTATGAAGCAGGTTCTATTTCCGCTTTTGTTGATATCAATACTCTCATTGCCGTTTACTTACTTAGTATATCAATTTCCAGGAAGAAGTTTTTGTCATTTAATTTTAACTTGCTTGACTTCTGTCATTATAACTTGTACTTGCATCTTTTTTATAGGATTAAATAAATTGGAACGACAACAAGTAATTTCTAAAATACGCGGATATGCAAAATAGAGGTAAGTGCTTATTAGTATTGTATTCATTTTCAATACTAATAATATATTTAGTTTATAATAAAACAGATGGATGTGTATTGTAATTATTACCTTTGATAATCAAGGTAATAATGTGTATTGTATAATAATAAAGACAAATGAAGAAAAAAGTTTTGTTTTTTCTCCCTTCAAGTTGTGGTGGAGCTGAAAGAATGACTATCTTGATAGCTAAATTTTTAAAAGAAGCTGATTTTATAGCATCTTTTGTTATTGTAGGTAGGGAAAAAGGAGATATCTTTAAATTTATACCGCAAGATATGCCTGTTCAGTTATTAAGAGTATATACTATTTGGGAACTTGTAACATTAAGATTAATAAAAATAATAAGAAGTGAGAAACCGGATATCACTTTTTGCTCTTTGATGTATCTTAATTCAAGAGTTATTTTTGCCTCGAAAATAAATGGATGTAAGACTGTAGTAAGGTGTGATAATTCATTTAAAAGTTTACGTTTTGATAACAAATTATTAATAAGACTTTCTTATCCTTTTGCTGATAGAATAATTTCTCAAACGAAGGAAATGAAAATAGAATTTGTGAGTTCTTGTAAAATTTCGCCATGTAAGATTGAGGTGATGCAAAATCCTGTAGATGTTAATATTTTACTTGAAAAGGCAGAAGAATATAATCCTTATACTTTTTTAGATGAATTGAAATATGTTGCGGTAGGCCGTATCCATCCTTCAAAAGGGTTTGATATTTTGATAAAATCATTTTATCTGGTAAAAAAAAGAAAACAGAATGCCCATCTTTACATTGTGGGGAAAATATTTTATAATGGTGCTGGTAGATATAATGAATATTATAAGAAACTGGAAGCTTTAGTGAAATTTTACAAATTAGAAACTTCAGTTCATTTTGTTGGTTTTCAGGAAAATCCTTATGTGTGGATTAGATATGCAGATGTTTTTGTATTGTCTTCACGTTTAGAGGGACTTCCAAATGTTTTAATTGATGCTATGTACTTACAGAAAAAAGTAGTAGCTATAACATGCGTTCCTATAATAGACCGATTGATACAGGACGGTATAAATGGTTATAAATCACCGGCAGAAGATTATATTCTATTATACGAAAATATGATAAAAGTACTGAGTTTAAAAGTTCAACTTGTACCTTATATTTGTTCAACAAAAAAAGAGTTTATTGAATTATTCCTTTCACTATAGATATATGCAGTGGTATAAAAAATATAGCCTAAATCGCTTTTTGTATTTCTATATTCTGTTTTACTGTGTCTTTGGTGTCTTTCTTTATAATGCATTAGATTGGTCTTTGATTGATGAGTTTAGTGTATTTTTTATATTTATATTAGCTTGTTTTTTTAGAATTAGGAAGCTGTGTAGAAATAGAGAATTTATTTTCTTTGTATTATTATATATTTTCTATTTAACATATTCTCTGATAAGAAAAGTAAATCCATCTCTTTTAGGAGTAATATTAGATTCTTTACAACAAATAAAGCCATACTTGTTTTTTTATAGTATTTATGCGATAAATCCTCAATTTACTCAAAGTAATAAGAAATATATATGCAAAATATCATTAATATTATCAATTGCAGCTTTTCTGCTTATTGTAATATCAGGAAACCTTTTTTTCTGTTTTGGACATCCTACTCACTATTATAATTTGTTGATTAATTATGCACTATTGTATTTCTATTTTTCTGATTTTACCTTTAAAAATAGAAAAATAACCTTATTGATAATCCTATTAGGTTTAATAAGTTTAAAGGGGAAATTATATGGGGAAATCGTATCATTTTTTTGTTTTTTATTTTGCGTCAAAAGAAAAATAAAAATAAACTTAAGAACTGTCATATATGCAATAATTTTGATCCTTCTTACTTGTTATTTAATATGGGATAGAATTAATCTTTACATTATTTCTGGAGTAGATGAAGAAAATGGGATTGCCAGAGCTCTTTTATATCTGAGAATTCCTCAGATTTTAAGTGATTATTTTCCTTTTGGACCTGGGTTTGGTACTTATGCAAATTATTTTTCAGGTGAATATTATTCTCCATTATATGAAGAATATGGTTTACATAAGGTGTGGGGGATGCAAGAAGGTGAAGGATTACATAATTTCATTGCTGATGCATATTATCCGCAATTAGTACAATACGGTTTTGTGGGATTTCTTTGCTTCATTTTATTTTGGAAAAGAAGATATTATAACGTTGTGTTTATTTTAAGAAGAACAGGCTCCATTAAATCTTATGTCTTTTTTTGCTCTCTTTTGGTGTATATATTAATAGAATGTTCTACAGCACCGACCATACAGACAAACTTAGGCTTAATTCCTATGTTTTTATTAGCTGTTCAAGAAAATCAAAAAGTAATTTGAATATTCTTGAACAGAATGTCTAATTTGATATTTTTGCTTTTGGCGGCTTTTAAAGCCAAAGTTCTCATCAGTTTCTGAAAGAAAGTCATATTCAAGAACTAAATACACGAATATAGCCTATACATGTAATCGTATATTATTGAAACTGTTAGGTCTATGACTTATTAAAGCGTTAAAACCACATTCAAAATGGGTACATCAAATTGAATACCCTATTCTTTTACTAATTATTTTATAATAGATATATTGACATTTCCTTTGTGAAATCGAATACTGATTTTTATATTGATGTAAATAATATTTGAATTATGTTTAAAGTTTTGGTTGTGGCTACATCAAGAAAAACACGTGGGGGAATCACATCCGTAATTAATGCTCACGAGAAAGGAGCGCAATGGAAACATTTTCATTGCAGGTGGATTGAAACACATATTGATAAAGGTTGGGTATATAAACTGTGGTATTTTATTACAGGATTTATCCAATATTTGATTATGTTACCTTTTTATAATCTTGTTCATATTCATACAAGTGAACCCCCGTCAGCTTTCCGTAAATGCATATTTATGGCTTATGCTAAGTTTTGGCGTAAGAAAACAATTATTCATTTTCATTCTTTCTCACCTGATACAACAATTTGTAGTAAATATCGGTACTTATATCATTATCTCTTTAGAAAGGCAGATGTGGTGATTGTACTTTCAGAAACATGGAAAAAGGTTTGCGACGATGTATTTTTGTTAGGGGATAAGATAAAAGTAGTGTACAATCCATGTAGTACCGTGATGTCAGATAAAAAATACAATAAAAGACAGCAGATTCTTTATGCTGGAACTATAAATTCTCGTAAAGGATATGTTGATATGATTAAAGCATTTGCTCTAATTGCTAAAAATTACCCTGACTGGCAGATTGTTTTTGCAGGAAATGGTGAAACTGATGAAGGAAGAGTTTTAGCAACTCAATTAGGCATAGATAAACAAACATTATTTCTTGGATGGGTAAGTGGAACAGAGAAAGATAAAGTTTTCAAGGAGGCAACAATTTTCTGTTTACCTAGTTATGCGGAGGGTTTTCCTATGGCGGTATTGGATGCTTGGAGTTATGGATTACCTGTAATTACTACACCTGTCGGTGGCATATCAGATATAGCTATAGATGGACATAACTTGTTGTTATTTATGCCTGGTAACACGCATCAGCTGGCAAAGCAAATGAAAGAAATGATTGAAAATATAGAACTACGTAATTCCATTGCTAATGAGTCGATTAAGTTATCGAGAACAGTTTTTGATATGATGAACATTAATCATGAAATAGAAATGATTTATATTAATTTGTGTTGAGAATATAGTAGGTCTTAAAATTCTGTTGTGTCTGTATTGATAAACCTTTGTTTTTATTGGAATATATGAGTCCTTTCTAAAAAATCATTTTTGTCATTAAGTAACGTCGTCCTACAGATGTTTCTGAGAGAGGGTAAAGGTGCAAAAATACACTTTTTAAGGGGGCTCATATATTAATAATGAAAAATTAGGCGATAGTTTATGGAATGACAATTAGGTTCATTCGGCATTTCGAGTGATACGGCATTCGTGAAAAGTGCATAGAATCTTAGACAAAGATACCTATCATCTCTAAAACCATAAGCATTCCGTTTCATTACCTTTATTTTATTGTTGATGCCTTCTACTTTTGCGGTTGATATATGGCGTCATACCATACTAAGCCCCCCCTTTTATGAGCCATAATGGTTGCAGCCATTTTCATCGACTAAGGAACATTACTTTCTCTTGCTTGAGATACCCAGTTCAGTAGATACATATAATAGGGAAAAATGAGTTTCATGTTTGAACGTTGATGTTGCATAACAGGAAAAAATAGCTTTCTAATTAATAATAAAAATGTTTAGGCTGAAAAATTTAGTAATTTTAGAAAAAAGAGAAAATCTTGGTATTCTTCCAAAAAGAAAACTCCTGATCAACACCATCAACGCCCATTCCTACAATACCGCCCAGAAAGACAAGCTCTTTGCTGAAGCTTTGCAACGGGGGGATGTGTTAATCCCCGACGGGGCAAGCATCGTCAAGGCGTGCCGTTGGCTGGATGCAAGATCCAAACCCACAGAGCGTATTGCCGGCTGGAACCTGTTCGAGTTCGAGATGAACAAGCTGAATACTATCGGAGGAAAATGTTTTTTCATGGGCAGTAGTGAAAAAGTATTGGCATTGATAAAGCGGCGTGTAAAGGTGGATTATCCTAACATCGAAGTGGAAACCTATTCGCCACCTTATAAGCCGGAGTTTTCGGAAGAGGACAATCGGGCGATAGTCGAGGCTGTCAACAGGGCAAATCCTGATTTGCTTTGGATAGGGATGACTGCCCCCAAACAGGAGAAATGGGTGTACACGCATTGGCATGAGTTAAAGATCCATTGCCATTGCGGAACGATAGGCGCTGTTTTCGATTTCTATGCCGGAACAGTAAAACGTGCTCCCGCCTGGTGGCAGAAACATTCTCTGGAATGGTGCTACCGGTTATTGAAAGAGCCTCGCCGGATGTGGAAACGCTACATGATCGGCAATCTGTTGTTTGTATGGAATATATGTAAGGAGTAGCTTGATGAAAAGAATCTTATTGCTCGTTTGGGGGTGTTGTGTTTCAGTATGGGCTGATGCCCAGGCACTGCTGGGGACTACCGGACTGCTTCATGCTCCCACGGCCGATATGCAGCGTGATAAAACGTTCCTGTTCGGTGGTAACTATTTGAATACCCGTCCGTTGTCCACCCATTTTCATAGTAGTGAGGTGGGGTACACTTTCAATTATTACATTAACATAACGATATTTCCTTGGCTGGAGGTGTCGTATATCTGTACATTGGTACATGCGGATCATGGTTCTGCTTATTTCCCGGAACAGTCTTGGGGAAAATTCGCTAATCAGGACCGGGCTTTCAGTGCGCGTCTGCGTCTTTGGAAGGAAGGATGGTGGAAGGAGTGGACACCGCAAATCGTACTCGGCTTGGATGATCCCACTTCTCATGCCGATCATGGCGGCGGTGGACTGGTGTCTGGTAATACAAGCGGTTCCAATAACTACGCAACACGGTATTATCTGGCTGTAACCAAACATCTGGATTTTCAGAACATAGGTGAATGGGGTATTCATGCCGCATTTGTATATGGTAATGCCAAAGGTATGGAGCATTATAAACGTCCTTCATTCGGCACAAACTTCCGTTTTCAGCTACTCGGTGACCAGCCTTTGATTAAAGCTGTAAATAATCTTAACCTAATGGCCGAATATGACGCCCGCACAGTAAACATCGGGGCACACTACCAGCTTTGGAAAGACCACATCAACCTGATTGCCGAACTGAACAACGGGAAATACTTCTCTGGTGGCATTTACTTCAAAATCCATCTGAAATGATAAAAAAGACTATCCGATTAGGATCTCCGGAATAGATTCTGTTCCTTTATAAAAAAGGAGGATTTATGGTTGGAAATATAAGTATAACAGATGTGTATATGAGTGTATTGTCTTCACTGAGTGTAGATGAAAAACCGGATTTGATTGCAAAACTGACAAATTCCATCAGAAATACGTATACAAAGGAACAGAATATTGAAACAGAAGATCCTTTTGCTTGTTACGAAGGCGATTGGGGCGGAAATATGTCGGTTGAGGAATATGCAGATGATTTACGTAAGCCCTAATTTGAGGGTTTACCTTTCTTATATCCAACTGTTGCAAAGATAATAAAACAGCTATTCCGGGTGCAAAAACCGCCATAGAGGCAGTCTCCATGCAGAGGCGCTCTATGGCGGTTTCTCGTTTCTCCACGTTTACCGGGGAAAATTCCCGTTTCCGGGAAGTCGGGAGGTTACTCTTCCATTTTGAGCTTGCCCAGTTCTTTCAGAATGTGCTCCATGGCTTCTTTGTAAACCTCCGGTTTCTCTTTTTCCAGCCATTTCATCAGTTTGAAGTAAGAATTTGGAGTCACAATCTTTCCGTCTCGAATTTTGGTGGCGGTGGACCGGCCTATCGCACCTTTGTCGCCCAAGTTGTTGGGGTTTAAATCGTTTCTTCGCACGGCATTACCGATGCAGGTGCTGATGATCTCAAATTTTTTTCATGTTACTAAAAATTAAATTATTAAATAATGATTTGTAAACAGCATAAACATAGCTACTTACAAAATGTCTCGGCAAAGATAGGAAATGTTTATTAACAATTGCTTGTTTTTGTGAGCAACGCCCTATTTATATTTTGCGTTCCTTTGCGTTATATTTATACTAACACACAAAAGAAATGGATTATACAGAGCAGTTTATCCGGCTGAATTGCAGTTTGATGTCGGATTACAAAATGATGAAGCTGAATGCCGACATGAAATGCATGGGGCTGGGGTTGTATCTTGAAACGATATTGTTTCTGCGCAAACAGCAGGAATACAAACATGATTTTAACGAACTGGATTTGCTGGCCGATCAGTGGGGAGCTACCGTGGAAAATCTGCAACATCTTATTAAGGACTTCGATTTGTTTCTCATTACAGAGGACGGGTATTTCCGATGTCTGTATCTGGACGAGGTGATGGGATATCAGAGTAAACTTTCCGAGCAACGTGCCGCTGCCGGCAGTAAGGGAGGGAGAAGCAGTAAGAAAAGTACGGTGAAAGCATCTGCAAAAGCAACTGCGTCTACAGCGTCTGCAATAGGGAGGGGCAGAATCAACGAGGGGAAAAACGGTGATGCGTCCTGCGTGGATAATAACGGGGAAGTCTACATGAAAAGCGATGATACACCTTGCATGGATAATAACAAGGAAATCTATACGAAAAGCAGTGGTGCACCCTGCGTGAATAATAACAAGGAAATCTACATGGAAAGTGGTGATACACCTTGCGTGGATCGTAACGGGGAAGTCTACATGAAAAACGGTGATACGTCCTGCATGGATAATAACGGGAAAGCCTACCTGAAAAGTGGTGGTGCACCTTGCATGGATTGCAACGAGGAAATCTACATGAAAAGCGGTGATGCGTCCTGCATGGATCGCAACGAGGAAATCTACATGAAAAATGGTGGTGCACCTTGCATGGATAATAACGAGGAAATCTACATGAAAAGCGATGATGCGTCCTGCATGGATAATAATGAGGAAGTCTATACGAAAAGCAGTGGTGCACCCAGTATGGATAGCAAGGAGAGAATTTATATGGAAAGCAGCAATGTAGATAGTGACAAGGTTGTCTGCATGGATAACAGCAAGCCAATCCATTCGGATTATAATAAGGAAATCTACAAGGAAAACAGCACGGAGAGCAACGTGAAAAGTAGTGCGGAAAGTATGAAAAATACGACTGCAAAAAATATAAATGGAAATTCAGTCAAAAATGTGATTCAAAGTGTTGATAATGAGCGATATGGAAAGAATTTGCAAGCAAGCTTTAAGCAAAACTTTATAAGAGAAGAAAAGAATAGAGGAGAGAAGAAAAACAACAATAACAAAGAAAAAGAAATAATTGCTGTTGCTGCTGTTGATAAACTTCCCCGATTTTCCGAATTGTCCGAAACGATACCCCGATGGGAACAATGCATCAATGAAGCTTTCATTACCCAGAGTTGGCTAGAGGCTGTGGGGATGATGTCAGGTTTGAAGGAACTCTTTTTGAACAATCTTTCTTTTATTCGTGATCTGTTCAAGAAACATGTCGTGGCACAAGGAAACACAGGAGGAATCACTTCCGTGTCCGAAGCCGAAGCTTATTTCGCCAACTACATCCGCCGAGAAAGGCCCACCCGTCTTTTTCTGGAAGAAAAGCTGAAAGAAAGGAGCCGGATGCAAAATGAATCGATATCACTTTCACCCTACGAAACGTACAATCCGCTGACCGGCGAACGTTCGTACTGCGGAGTTCCTCTTCCCGGCAATGCACCACCGCGCCCCAACGGACGTGCCACCTGGGATAACCTGAAACAGAGCTGGATATGACGCGCGAAGAACATGCAGACTATGTGCGGTGGCTGAAAAGCCTGCCGCGCAGAAAGGACCATTTCCGTATGCCTTGTCCCGAATGTTCCGCAACGCGAAGCAATCCCAAAGATCCTTCGTTCAGTGTGCATATCACCCGTGAAGGGGGATGGGCGAAATGCTTTCATTGTGATTTCGCCATAGCGTGGAACGAGGACGAGATGTGGAAAAGAGAACAGAAACAACAAGACCGGGAACGGCAGAAACAGCAGAAGGATGCATCGCAGCACCATAACACGTCGCAGCACCACGATGCAGCATCGCAGCAACGTAACACGGCGCAACGCAAACCGCACATCCCCCTGCAACCGCCTGTACATTACGTATGCCCGGTAATTAATAAAAACAAACAAATTATGAATGGAGAAATGATGGAATACATGGTCGGCAGACGAGGTATTCCGATGGACGTCCTGACAAGGATGAAGATAGAGGAACGCTTGGAATTCCTGCCGCAGACCGGCAAGGAAGAAGCCTGCATCTGCTTCCCTTACCTGGAGGACGGAGTAATGAAAAACATGAAATTCCGGGATGCCGCAAAGCATTTCAAGATGGTGAAAGGAGCCGAGCTGATTCCTTGGAACATAGACGCCATAAAAGGAAAGGAAAAGTGCTACATCACCGAAGGCGAGATAGATGCCCTCAGCCTGATAGCCGCAGGACTGGAAGAAGTGGTGTCCGTACCCAACGGAGCCGGAGGCGCGAACCTTCAGTGGCTGGACCGCTTCGTGGAGTCGCACTTCGATGACAAGACGGAAATCATCCTGGCCATGGATACCGACAAGCGCGGAGTGGAGTTGCGCGACGAACTGGTGCGCCGCCTGGGCATGGACCGCTGCAAGGTGGTGGCCTGGGGAGAAGGCTGCAAAGACGCCAACGAGTATCTGTTGAAGTACGATCTTCCGAGGCTCCGCCAACAGGTGGAGCAGGCGGCGGAAATCCCGTTGGAAGGAGTCTTCTGCCCCATGGACGAATGGGATACGCTGATGGATATTTATTACAACGGAATGCCGGAAGGAGCCGATACGGGACTGGAGAATCTGGACCGGCTGATCAAGTTCGAGCGTGGTTTTGTGCTCACGGTCACAGGCGTTCCCGGTAGCGGAAAAAGCGAGTTTGTGGACGAAATTGCCATGCGCCTGCTCCTGCGCCACGATTGGAAGGTGGGCTATTTCAGCCCGGAGAATACCCCGCTGGCCTATCACTACCGCAAGCTGATACGCCGCGTGGTGGGCAAGCGTTTCGAACACAAAGGGATGCCGTTGCCGGAAGCTGGACAGGCCATCCGTTACCTGGCACAGAGTGTCTTCTCCATTATGCCGAAAGAGGACTTCTCGGTAGAGAGCGTGCTCCGCATTGCCGCCCAACTGGTAAGCCGGAAAGGAGTGAAGGTGCTGGTAGTGGACCCCTTCAACCGCTTCGAGCATCAGATTCCCGACTGGGAGACGGAAACGCAGTACATCAGCCGCATCTTCGACGAGTTCTCCAATTTTGCCGTGAAGCACAAGGTGTTGCTCATCTTGGTGGCGCACCCCACCAAGTTGCGCCGCGAACCGGGAAGCAAACGCTGGCCTGTGCCCACGCTGTATGATATCAACGGCTCGGCGGCCTTTTTCAACAAGACGGATTATGGAATGGTGATAGACCGTAACGATGAACTGGGGCAGGTGCTGGTGCGTGTGGCCAAAGTACGTTTCGACCATCTGGGCGGACCGGGAGATGCTTTTTTCGCCTTCAGCACTTACAACGGACGCTACACTCCTACCGAGGAGAGGACCTTGGATCATAATCCACCCGAACCGAAGTGGGAGCATACCAATTTCCTGACAGAGAAGCTGAAACCCGAACAGCAGGGCCTGGGGTTTAATGAGGGGGAATGAAGTAGTTGAATGTTGCTGTTCCTGAATAACTTGGGGATAGGAGAAGGGAGATGTCAAAACAAAAAGGACAGCCCCGAAAAGTTACAGATAGTAATTATAACACGTAAAAGGATCGTATCAAGCTCTGTATGGAGTAATGATACGATCCTTTCTTTAGTCTTTTAGGATGCTCAAATTTCAGATTGTAAGTTCATGTTTTCAAAAACTGAGT
>OHKL01001032.1_pt1 | contig 11342 bp, 6 predicted proteins | sample 1568721 | NCBI WGS metagenome assembly OHKL01 (sample SAMEA3879543, study PRJEB24766) | human gut metagenome | biome: human-associated habitat; feature: feces | place: USA | collected 1985/1987 | reverse complement strand
CACGGAAGCGTCTGGCACGGGCAACATGAAGCTGATGCTCAATGGCGCAGTCACGCTGGGAACATATGACGGCGCAAACGTCGAGATTACCGAGCAGGCAGGCCGCGAGAACGAGTACATTTTCGGTGCGACGGTTGAAGAAATCAACGCGCTGAAGAAGAACGGCTACGACCCGCGCGCGATTTACAAGGCCGACAAGGAAATTGCGCGCGTGCTGGACACGATGGTGGACGGCACCTTCCCCGACCCGGACGGCTCCATCAAGGAGCTGGTGTCCTCCCTGCTGCTGGGCGCAAGCTGGCACAAGCCCGACCACTACTTCATCCTCCACGACTTCCACAGCTATGTGGACGCGAAACTGGCGGTCAACCGCGATTACCGCGACGAGTTGTCCTTCGCGCGCAAGTGCCTGATGAACATCGCCAGCGCAGGCATGTTCTCCTCCGACCGCACGATTGCGCAGTACGCGAAGGAGATTTGGAAGGTCTGAGTTCTTCTTTCCCTATAAAAACTGCCCTGCGGGTTCAAACCGCAGGGCTTTTTGATGTGCTTGTTTGGGGAAATTTCGCATTGTTTCCAGATGAATTTGGAAATAGTATCAGATGTAATCAATCATCCTTCTCTTGCCCTGCGTGCGCAGCTGCTTCGGCGCTGTTCACGCAGGGCGTTTTGTTTTGCCATGCTATCCGGTCGCGCCCATCGGCGCGACAATGTGCAGGTTATGGGTAATGCTGATTGGGGGGCGCGTCTGCGGACGCGCAAAGATACAACCGCTGCGCTGAAAGCGCTTCGCTGTTCAGCGCTCGTGTGGCAGAATTGCGTGCTTTTCCATTACTGGTTGCACGACAAACGGTTGGGGCGTTGCCCCAAACCCCACCAGAGGCGCTGCCTCTGGACTCCGCAAGGGGGATCCCCCCTTGACCCCTCCGCGCGATTGAGTTGGTCTCACTCCCTTACTTCTTCCGCGTGTTTATCCTCTTTTGGCTTACTCTACAACAATCCCCTCACAATAATCATCATACCGCAGCTTCATCTGCTTCAAATTCGTCATCTTCTCCCCCAGAATCGTCACATTCCGCAAGGTCACATTCGTAATCCGATTATCCTCCCCATACCCCGACAATCTCGACGCCGGCACTTTTCCATCCAGCGTCCGCAGCACCGTCAGGCCATCAATCAGCACATCATCAATCGACCCAAACTCATCCTTGACCGTCGACCACGCCGAATTTTGCAGCGTCATCTCAATCAATTCCTTATTATTGCCGTTATCACCCTGCATGAAGGCGTTTTCGACGACGATGTTGCGGTAGACGATGGCGTGGACATACGCATCGTCGCTGTTATGGATGCTGATAACGGGCTTGTGGAAGTTGTACAGCACAGTGATGTTCTCAAACAGCACATCGCTGATTTCGGGGTCAAGCGTCCAGCCCTTGTCGGTTTCGTAGCCGATTTCCATGGACTGGGCGAGGTCCGTCCACACCTGCATGTTGCGGAAGGTGATGCCCTTGGTGGAGCCGGAGTAGTTCTTGATGACGAGGCTGTCATCCCATGTGCGGGCGAAGCTGTTCGTCACGGTGTGGTCGGTGCAGGACTGGAAGGTGAAGCCGTCGCCATTTTGACGGCCGGAAATGACCTTGACGTTGTTGATTTCCACATGCTTGGAGGAGTAAGAATTGACATTCCAGCAGTTGGAATTGGCGACGATAATGCCGTCGATGGTGACATCCTTCGCGTGATTGAGATCAATCGGGACGCGCGCATACGAGCCGGGCTGATTCCACGCGTCGTAGTCGCTGCCGTCGATGATGCCGCGCCCGCAGATGCGGACGTTCTTGGCGTTATTGACGGAGATGATGGAATGCAGCACCGCGCCGCCGGAGATATAGAGCGTCTGCCCGTCTTCCAGCGCGATGGCGTCCATGACCCACTCGCCGGAGGGGATATAGTAGACGTTCGGGTCGTCGGGATCAGGGACGTCCGTTTCCAGTGGATTGGCGAAGATGTGCAGCGCCTTGTTGACGTTATCGTTGAAGACAACGGTGTACTGCCCCGGCTCCGTAATCATGAAGGAAACTTTGCCGTCCTTGACTTCGGGCGCAATCCCCCACGACTGCGGAATGACGGCGGCGCTCTCCACTTTGTCCGGCAGACCGGGCATTTCAACCTCGATGCGCACTTTGCCCTCGAAGTCGAAATAGGTCATAGGCGTGGTCGTCGGCTGGGTGTTGGCGTTCCAGATGTGTTCGTGGTTGACCATCACGTCATAGACGAACAGGTCGTTGCCGTTCGCGGTAACTTTCGCCGTCGCGGAGGTCGTCATCGTCTTCGGGCCTTCGTAGAGGGTCAGCAGCGTCGGATTCTCTTCGGCAGTCGCGGGCATCATCCACGCGGTCAGCAGAAGCATCAGCACAAGCATCAGGATGGGGGTGGTTCTCTTCATCGTTCATGTCCTCCTTGTTCGCCGCGGTGTTTCCAGCATGTGGAAATTGTCCGCATTTGGTTAAGCGCTAAACCTATACCATGATTATAGCAGGAAATTTGGAAATGTGCAATGTGCCTGAAGATAAAAATTTTCAGAAAAAGCCTCTTTTCCCCTCTTGACATGTGGCAAATGGTATGTTATAATCATGTCAACGATAGGTTGAGCGTTAAACCTATCCACCCGTCAACATCATAAAGGAGGTATCCCCATGAAGAAGTTCCTTGCTTTCCTGCTTTCCCTGACGATGGTGTTCGCGATGGCAGCCGTTGCGTTCGCTGAAGGCGAAACCTACCTGTGGGACAACTTTGACGACCGTGACCCGAATGCCAAGCCTGAGCTTGCGCCCAACGGCGTGCACCTCTGGTGGGACAACTGGGCGAACCTGCGCGCAAAGAATGAGGACGGCGCGTTGAAGCTCGACATGCGCCCCAAGGCGTATGACCCGGAAGACTACGACAGCGAAGACGACTACTACGCCCATGCCGCCGACTGGATGGCGAACTGGGGCGAAGCCATTGACATGTGGGGTCTGGACGGCGTCTCCTACTGCAAATATCTGACCATCCGCATCAAGGGTGCGGAAGGCGGCGAAGAGAACAAGCTGATCATGGACTGGCATCCGGAAGACGCCAAGTTCTACGCGGCGCGCTTCTCTGACCTTGTGCTGGCGGACGGCACGCACCCGGTCATCACCACCGAATGGCAGGATCTCGTCATCGACCTCGAAGCGTCCGGCTTCCCGGGCATGACCAACGCCCTGCACATCCGCGCGTTCGCCAAGTGCGTCATCTACCTGGACGAAATCACCTTCTCTGAAGCCGTTGCGCCCATCGACGCTACCAGCTCCGAAACCATTCAGGCTGGTCTGACCGCGCCGGAAACCGGCAAGCCCGGCGACCTGCCGATTAAGGACTATCTGGCTGAACTGGAATAATTCCAAAACGTTCAAAAAGGGGGGACAGTTTCGGCTGTCTCCCCCTTCTTTTACGGTTTTTTCCAGAAACCGCTTGCGAACAACTTCAAAGACTGGTATACTTTTTATGATGCGCACGGACTTTGCGGACTTCGTCCGTTCTCTTTGATCCGCGCAGATTACCACGCCTAAAACACTGCATGAAATATGGAGCATCGCATGGTCACACTCAAAGACATTGCCGCCGAAGCAGGCGTAAGCATTACAACCGTTTCCAACGTGGTGCATAACCGCAAAAGCCGCGTTTCCGAAAAGAAGGTTGCAAAAATCTGGGAGATTATCGAGCGCGAACACTACGTTCCCAGCATGTCCGCGCGCTCGCTGGCGAACGACCAGTCCGCCATCATCGCCATGGTCACTTACATCACGCCGCGCACCACCGGCAGCACCGTCAGCGACCCCTTCATGAGCAGCGTCGCCGCCAGCGTCGAGCAGCGCACCCGTGAAGCCGGCTACTACCTGATGCTGCGCTCCGCCGAAAGCGTCGCCGCGCTGGAAGGGTTGATTCACAGCTGGCGGCTCTCCGGGCTGATTATGACGGGGCTGTTTCAGGATTCGTTCTTCGATGCCGTAGCAAAGCTGGGCATTCCCGTCGTCCTCATCGACAGCTATGTGGACGACCCGAACATCTGCTGCGTCGGCTTGGAGGATGAAAAAGGCGGCTACCTTGCCACGAAGCACCTGCTGGAGAACGGCCACCGCGTGATTGCGTTCGCGTCGCCGCCGATTTCCCCCGCGGGCGTTATCGAACTGCGCTTGCAGGGCTATCGCCGCGCCTTGGCGGAATACGGCGTGCCGTACGACCCGGCGCTTGTCTTTACGCAGGAAATTTCCGTGCAGGAGGGCAAGAAGCTGGGGCATCAGCTCAGCACACACCCCGAAATCACGGGGATTTTCGCCTCGGCGGATATTCTGGCGGCGGGCATCATGTCCGGGCTGCATGAGTGCGGGGTAAGTGTGCCGCGCGATAAGTCGATTGTGGGCTTTGATGATCATTATATTTCGCAGCTGGCGATTCCGGGGCTGACGACGATTCATCAGGATTCGGAGAAGAAAGGCACTTTGGCGACGGAGATGATTTTGGCGCAGCTGCGGAAGGAAGAGATTGCGCAGAAGAAGGTTATTTTGCCGGTGCACCTTGTGGAAAGGGGCAGCGTGAGGAATATAAACGGATAAAGAAGGAAAAAAGAGGATAAAAACGTATCTTTCCTTCTTTGTCGATTCCGTGATGAACCAATTCGGAAATAGTATAAAGAGGAAATTTGTCATCTTGCGAACTCACAAAAAATCATCGGCACAGCGTCAAATGAAAACTTGGCGCTGTGCCGATGCTGTTTAAAAGAGCGTATGCAGGTTCAGAAATGGCAAATCATCAAGCAAAGCCTTCCTTCGCTCCACCGTTCAGAGGCGCTGCCCTTTATCCCAGCGTGATGCTGACCGCGCCATCCGGGCTGACATTCAATTTCATGCACAGCAAGTATCGCTTGTAAAACGCTTCCTTCTCCTTGTCCGTCATCATGATCCACGAGTTTTGCAGCGCCGTCTCCATCATCTCGCGAACGTTGAATGGTTTCGTGCTTTCTCCCGCCAGCTGCTGATTGATTTGCTCCTGAATTGCATTGATCAGCGTACTGGTTTTGATGTTGTACGACGCCGCCGTGCAGAAGTCGTCAATGAAGCAGAACGGGATTTCATGCCGCGCCAAGGTGTCCATGATGGCCATGCCCGTTTTGCCCTTCTCCAGCATAACAAGGAAACGGACGCTGTCCAGCTGGCGAATCATCGCCCAGTAGTCGCTGTCCGACGACACGGAGGTATACACTTCGCGGCTTGTCCGCACCGCCAGCGCCATATCGCACTGCGATTTGTTCTGGTTCAGCCGCTCGACCTTAATATGTTCCAGCTCAAGGTTCGCTTTTTCATCCACCGCCGTAGAGAGCGTGCGGTCAACCAGCGTTTTCCACTGTGCCGTTGTATACTCGCTGTCAAACAGAATCACCTTGGATATTTTGCCCAGCTGCTCGGTCGGGAGGCTGCTCAGCGCCGCCGCGAGCTTCACGGCATCCGAATTTTCGCAGTCCACCGCAATCAGGCATTTTTTGCACTGCCCCAGCAGCCTGCCCAGATTGCGCATCGTGCTGTTGCCCGCATCACGCACCAGCGACAGATTTTCAAAGCGGTCTTCGTGGCGCTCATAGAGAATCGTTACGAATTTTTCATCATTATAGAGGATGTTCCCCTTGCTCTCCGGGCTTGTGGAAACGGCATCCCAGTTAATCCAGCAGTGGAACGGATAGCGGCGGGTATCGCTTTTATAGTATTCCCCTGCTTTTTTGATACCATCTTTTTTCGTCCCGTTCGGCATCAGGAAAATGGGTTTCACATAGTCCCACTTCACCCATTCCGGGAAAAAGCGCGCCACTTGATTGATTCGGTTGCTGATTTCACAATTGATGCTGATAATGTATTCGTCAATATCCGGCTTTGCTTTGTAAATTCTGATGCCGTCCTGTTCCAGCTGCGCCACCGATTCTGATGGAATGAGATTCGGCACGCTGCCAATATTGCGGAAGCTCATGCGAAATTCATTCACAATGGCTGGATAATTGCGTTCCATCGCCGTGCGAATGCGGCACAGATTGCGGATAATGCGCGCCTCTTTGTGCGCATCCAGCTCTTCGTAACTTTTCAGCAGAAATGGTCTCGCATTTTCTTCGCCAAAGTTTTCTTTGTCGATGCCAATGAGGTACGCCATCGGCGACACCAGCGTGTACGTTGAATTCTGGAACTCATTGTAGATGATTTTTTTGTCAAACGCCGATGGCTTTTGCTGATTTTCCGGATTCTCATCGTCTATTTCAAGTGCTTGAACGAGTTTTGATAAATCAGCGAGATTATTGGAGGTGATTGTTTTACGCGCTTTCGGCTGGGTTTTCGTTTTCTTTGCCATGTGGAAGACTCCTTTTCTGTATTTTTTTGTTCATTTCCATCATACCATTTTGGCGGCAGCATTGCAAGGGCAGCAGCGCACAAATATATTCCTGCTTTGCGCATTGTTTTTCCCGGAAGTGTTTGACAAAAACTGCTCGATAGTTTTATTTTTCTTGACAGCAGGTTATTATAGTGCTATACTATTATTAACATTAGATACACACAAATTGATTATGTCGGGAGGGCTTTCTGTATGGAATACGTCACCCACCTCCGCGAAGACGGCAGCTATCAGCCACTCAAGGAGCATTTGGAAGGCACAGCGACGCGTTCTGCGAAATTCGCCGCTTCTTTTGGAGCGAGTTTTCACGCCGAAAGAACAGCCCTGCTGCACGACATCGGCAAGTACAGCCCCAACGGGCAGCGCCGCCAGCGTGACCCGGAACACACCGCCAAGGTGGACCACAGCACGGCAGGTGCGAAGGCGGCGGCAGATTTGGACGATATGCCCGCGGCGTTTGCCATTGCGGGGCATCACGGCGGTCTGCCCGACTTGGGAACCCGTCTCAGCCTCGATGATGGCACATTGTGCGCACGGCTGAACAAAAAGCTGACCGGCGGCGACGATCCCTCCGCGTGGCGCAGTGAGATTTCTTTGCCAACAGGCGTTCAGCCCACACCGCCGTGGCTTCCGCGGAATGATGCGCGCCTGACTGCCATGTACATCCGGATGCTGTTCTCCTGTCTGGTGGATGCTGATTTTCTGGACACGGAGCGCGCGCTCAGCAAGGAAGAAAAGCCGCGCGGCATCGGCGATTCCATGCCCGCGCTGCTGGAAAAGCTGCAAGCGCACGTTGCCAAATGGCTGGAAAAGCCCAAGTCCGACCTCTGCGCGCTGCGCAACGAGGTGCTGCGGCGCTGCCTGCGTGGCAGCGAAGATCCGCAGGGCTTGTACAGCCTGACCGTCCCCACGGGCGGCGGCAAAACGGTTTCGTCGCTTGCCTTTGCGCTCAGCCACGCAGTGAAGCATGGGATGAAGCGCATCATCTACGTCATCCCCTACACCAGCATCATCGACCAAAATGCGAAGGTTTTTCGGGATATTCTGGGCGATGAGAACGTGGTGGAGCATCACAGTCAGGTGGATTTGCCCGATACGGATGCCGAAACGCCCGATGCCCTCCGCAAGCGCCTTGCCTGCGAAAACTGGGATGCCCCCGTCATCGTCACGACCGCCGTGCAGTTCTTTGAATCCTTCTACGCCGCCAAGCCCGGCCGCTGCCGCAAACTCCACAACGTCGCCAACAGCGTGGTGATTTTCGACGAGGCGCAGACGCTGCCGATTTCGCTGATGCGCCCCTGCGTCTCGGTAATCGACCAGCTGGTTCAGCATTACGGCGTCACCGCCGTTCTCTGTACCGCGACGCAGCCCGAATTGCTGTCCATTTTCAGCGGCTTCACCGCGGGCACCCGCATTCAAGAGCTTGTTCCCGACCCGGATGCGCTGTTCAGCAGCCTTCGCCGCGTCACCTTCCAGCAGGACGGGATGGTTTCGGACGAGGAATTAGCCGCGCGGATTCGTCAGGAAAATGCCGTGCTGTGCATCGTCAATTCCCGCAAACAGGCGCGCAGCCTGTACGAAGCCCTGCCGGAAGAGGGGCGTTTCCATCTCTCCACGCTGATGAACGCCATCGACCGTGAACGCACCATTGCCACAATTCGCGAACGCTTAGACAAGAAACAGTGCTGCCGCGTCATCTCCACCAGCCTGATTGAAGCGGGCGTTGACGTGGATTTTCCGACCGTATACCGCGAATTAGCCGGACTGGACAGCATTCTGCAAGCCGCCGGACGTTGCAATCGCGAGGGAAAGGAAGCGGCGCAGGACAGCATCGTCCACATCTACCAGACCGAACACGCGGTTCCACCCATCATGCGCCCAAACATTGAAAGCTGCCGCACAGTGCTGCGCCTGTATGCTGAGGACATCGGCAGCCGCAAAGCCATCCACGCGTATTTTTGCGATTTGCTCTTCAAGCGCGGCGAAAATCAGCAGCGTTCACGACCCGTTTCGTCCGAAAATGATTTACTGGATACCAGCAAAACGCTGTCATCCGAAGCAAGATTTGCTTTCCGCGAAACCGCCGAGCATTTCCGCTTTATCGACACAGATACGGTAACGGTGTACATTCCGACACCTGAAAACAGCGAGGACATCAAAGCCCTGCGTGATGGGCACTATTCGCGTGAGCTTTTCCGCCGTCTGGGGCGCTGCGGCGTGAGTATCTACCGCCGCGAGTATCAGGCGTTGTGCAGCATCGGCGGCGTCACGGAAATTGCCGATGCGCACTGCGGCATTCTAAGCGACATCAAATTGTACACGCCGGAATGCGGCTTGCAGGTCAGCTGCACGAGCGGACTGGGGCTATTCGCCTGACATATATAATGAAGGAAAACTGAAACGGGCGGCAAGCATTGCGCTCACCGCCCGCCCCGTTAGACGATTGTCTAGCTTAGTATTTCAACCCACAGATAGAAGCAGCGAATTGCCCGCCGTTTCCATCCGACTTTGGCATTTTATCATCTTTTCGCTGGCGTGTCAAACCATGATTGATAGTTCTGTTCAATCTAAAAATTATTTTCTAGTTTAGTGAATTTTCTTCTTGACATATACGCTGTGCCGTGCTATACTGTTCTTGTCAAACGAAAGGAAGTGAGTTGCTGACGATACACCCATTCGTCCCCTTGCGAACTGTCACTTGCCCACATCGGCAAGTGTTGATTGAGAAGTAAGAATGAGGAGGTGAACCAATGTCCATCAAAATGGAGGTGTGGGGCGAGTACGCTTGCTTCACCCGGCCTGAAATGAAGGTTGAGCGTGTCAGCTATGACGTTCCCACGCCCAGCGCCGCCCGCGGAATGGTAGAAAGTGTATACTACCATCCAGGCCTAAAATGGCATGTGGATAAAATCTACGTCTGCAAGCCCATCCGCTTCACGAACATTCTCCGCAACGAAGTGGCATCTAAGATTTCCGTCAGAAACGTGCTGACCGAAGCCAACGGCAAGAAGCGCTCCTACATCGACCGAAACGCCGATATTCAGCAGCGCGCTACCACCATGCTGCGAAACGTGCACTACGTCATTGAAGCGCACTTCGAGATGACCGACAAAGCCAATCCGTCGGACAATCCCGGCAAGTTTCAGGACATCGTGAAGCGGCGTCTTCGCAGCGGTCAGGCATACATGCAGCCGTATCTGGGCTGCCGGGAATGCACGGCGCATTTCCGCCTTTGGGAGGGCGGCGACATTCCCACCATCGACGAAACGCGGGATTTGGGCTATATGCTTTACGACATGGAATATTCCGACCCGGAAAACATACAACCGATGTTCTTCCGGGCGCAGATGGTGCATGGCGTGATTGATTTGACAGACTGTGAGGTGGTGAAATGATTCTGCAATCGCTCGTGCGGTGCTACAATTCGCTCGCCGCACAGGGCAAATTGGAGCGTCCCGGCTGGTCATCCGTCAAGGTGCAGTGGGGCTTGCGTCTGAAAGAAAACGGCGAACTGGTATCGGTGGAGTTACTCGGTAAACCCGATGAGAAAGGCAAGCCAATCCCTGTACAGAAGCCTCTTCCCACCCCTGTCAAGCGCACCAGCGGTAAGGCAGCCTGCTTCTTGTGTGACAATGCGAAATATTTATTTGGCATCACCAACGAGCCATACGACGGCACAGGCAAAAATCCCGCCAAAGAGGCAGAAGCCTGTTTCCGCATCAGTGCCAAAAAGCATCACGAGCTGCTGGACGGTGTATCCTGCCCGATGGCGCAGGCAATTCTCCGCTTTTTTGACACTTGGCAGCCTGAAAAGGCGGCGCAGTCCCCTGCCCTGCAGGAGCATTTCGATGACCTGTGCAAGGGCGGCAATCTGCTTTTCTGCCTCATCAACGAATTGGGAACTGTTACAGAAGCGCAGAACGTGCCTGAAATTCAAGCTGCGTGGGATGCAAGCGTCTCCAATAGCTCGGAACGTTCTACCTTTGGTCGCTGTCTGGTTACAGGCACACAAGACACCATCGCCATTCTGCATCCAAGCATCAAGGGCGTTGTTGGCGCACAGTCCTCTGGCGCGTCGCTGGTTTCCTTCAACGCCTTCGCTTTTGAATCCTACGGGCGGAGTGGCAGTCAGGGTTTAAACGCCCCCGTCGGGAATCACGCCGCCTTTGCCTACGGCGAAGCGCTCAACTACATGCTTCGCGTGAAGGACTATCACAGTCTGCTGGGATCTGCCACTCTCGTTTACTGGGCAGAAACGGCGCAATCCGCTTACAGCGACTGCTTTGCCGCTCTGCTGGGGACAAACGAAGACATGACGCAGAATACGCTGGACGGCATCATGAAAGCCATCCGCCTTGGGCAGGGTCTTCAGTGGGAGAATGTTCCGCTTGATTCCCGTACACCCTTCTACATTCTGGGGCTGTCGCCGAATGCGTCCCGTCTGTCGGTTCGTTTCTTCCTGCAAGGGACGTTTGGCGATTTTGCCGCGAATTTGGCGCGTCATCAGGAGCGTTTGAACATCATTCGCCCATCCTATGACACGCGTGAAACACTTTCCGCCTATTCGCTGCTCAAGGAAACAGCGAATCCCAACAGCAGGGACAAGCTGCCGCCGTCGCATCTGGTGGGCGATTTGCTCCGCGCCATTCTTGGCGATACGCCTTACCCTGTTTCGCTGCTGACGCAAACAGAGCTGCGCATCCATGCGGAGCACAGTGTCAGCCGCGGCAAGGCGGCAATTCTCAAAGCGTGGCTGCTGAAAAACGGCAGCAATCCACAGTACAAGGAGGTCATCGACGTGCAACTCAACGAACAGACGAATTACGCACCATATGTGCTGGGTCGTCTCTTTGCGGTGCTGGAAAGCCTCCAGCAGAAGGCAAATCCCG
>OHKL01001029.1_pt1 | contig 11396 bp, 6 predicted proteins | sample 1568721 | NCBI WGS metagenome assembly OHKL01 (sample SAMEA3879543, study PRJEB24766) | human gut metagenome | biome: human-associated habitat; feature: feces | place: USA | collected 1985/1987 | reverse complement strand
GGGACAGCCACCCGGCTTTCCGCGCGTGCAGCACGGTCAATTGCCACAGCACAATCATCAGGGCCCCGTTTTCCTTGGGATCCCAGCCCCAGAAGCGCCCCCAGGATTCATTGCCCCAGATGCCGCCGAAGACCGTTCCCACCAGCGTGAATACCAGGGAGAAGCACAGGATGCCGTAAGCCATGCGGTCCAGGGATTGTTCCGTTTTCCTGCCGATCAGGCGCAGGGGGGAGGCCAGCAGGTACACATGGGAGAGCACCGCCGCCAGCAACCCGGCCGCGTACCCCAGCACAATGGTGATGACATGGGTGGAGAGCAGGAAGTTGGAGCGCAGGATGGCTACCAGGGGGTCCATGTGGTCCACGGCCTGGGAGGATTCGTACAGAATGCCCATCTGGCAGGAGAAGGCCCCCAGCAGAAGCCCCGCCGCCAGCACGATGCCCTTTTTGCTGAACAGCTCCGCCACCAGCGCGCAGAGCACGCCCATGCACGCGATGAAGGCGATGGTTTCATACGTGTTGCCCACCGGGGACCTCATGGTGATGAGCACGCGGATGACCAGGGCCGCCGCCAGCACGCCGGTCCCCGCCGCACCCAGCAGCCACGCAGGGCTGAACCCGCCGGGCCGCAGAAAACGGCGCCAGAGGGGAGCGTTGGCGGCAGGACGGAAGAGGGCGCAGAGCAGCAGGCACACGAACGCCGCCACAAAGACGGCCAGGGAGGCATAGAGCGGGTCCAGGCGGTAGTAGAAGATTTCCCTTTCCAGGCTGTGCCGTTCCCCGGCGGAGGCGGCTTCATTGGGCTGCGCCAGTTTTTCCAGCAGCAGTCCTTCCGCCTTCATCCGCAGTCCGGAGGCTTCCGCGCCTTCCATGCCGATGGCCTTGCGTTCCAGCAGGGAGGCCATTGCCAGAAAGGCTCCGGTGGCTTTGTCCGGGGCAGCCGTCCAGAGACGCTCCCCATTCTGGCCCGCAGAGGGGAACCAGCGGGGGAATTCCATCCGTTCCATGGCGGAGGGGTCTTCCAGCATGATACGGGAGCCGAGCATCCAGCCGCGCACCACGTCAAAGTTGCGGGAAAGGGCCAGGATTTCCTTCTGGGCTTCCGTCAAATCCGTTTCTCCCAGCAGCCGGATTTCCCGGACGGCGCGGGTCATTTCCTCCCAGTGTTCCGCAATCTGCGCGTAGGAGTATTTTTTCCGCTTGTCCGCCTGGTCCGGCAGGTGCAGACGCCTGACCACTTCCTCCCGGTTAACCAGGAAAACGGGGTATTGTTCCGCGAATTCCGGGCGGAACATGCAGTCCAGCATCCATTCCACCGGAGAGAGTTTCCTTTTCCCCTCCGGCGTCTCCATGGCAAAGCTTCTTTTGCCCAGGGTCCGGAGCAGATGGAAGCCCGCGTACGTGGAGACGGGCTTCAGGCGGCCGCCGTCCTGGACGGCCATTGCCCCGGCCCGTTCCACCAGGAAGGAGGACCAGGGCACGTAATGCTCCACCCGGACCGGATGAGAGGCAGGCCGGGCCGCCAGCATGCCGACGCCGAAGATTGCCGCCACCAGCACGCAAATGCCTATCAGTCGCAGGCGGCGCTTGCCGCCGGGAGCGGGCGGCTCCAGATGGTCGTCCGCCGCCTCCGCTCCGGCGGGAGCCTGGCCGGGTTTGCGGCGCAGGTACCTTCCGAAGACGCAGGCAAAGTGCCACAGCAGTCCCGCGGCAATGATGTAGGAAGACCATTTGGGCATTTGCTCCAGGGGATTGTGGGAAGCGCGGAGGACGGAGATGAGCCTGCCCGGATGCAGGGAGTCCTGCCCCCAGCTCATCTGGTACAGCGTCCAGCCGGAAAGGCGGAGAGGCTCGTTCATGCGGATGACGGCATCATACTGGCCGCCGGATTCCGGAAAGACGGTTACCTGGGATTCATAGGATTTGGGCTTGGAGGTGCCGGGATAAAATTCCGGCACGAAACGGTTCAGGCGGAGGTCAAACGGCAGGGACTGCTCGTGCACCCGGTCGCCCTGGGGCAGTTCCACCTGGTCCACGGCCACCGTCATTTTATTGCCCAGCATGATGCCGGCCAGCAGCAGCAGAATGCCGCCGTGGGCCACCAGCACGCCCGCGTGCCTCCAGGTCCACCGGACGCGGAACATCCCGCCTATGAGCAGGTTGGCAAACAGCAGGGCGCAGGTAATGCCCATGCCGGGCAGCGGCAGGGAAACCAGGGAGTTTTCCCCGCCCAGCGGCATCAGCACATACGGCGCGCCGAAGAAGGATTCTATGGCCGCCTCCGGCCCCATGGAGGAAGACAGCCGCACCTGATGCAGCGTTCCGGCAAACGTCAGCACCAGCAGGATCAGCATCAGAGCGATGCCCAGCCCGTAGCTTCCGGCGAATTTCCAGAGGCTGCGCCCATATTTCATCCACACCGCATCCGTGCGTTTCCAGTCCATCAGCGTAAGGCGTCCGTAAGTAAAAAGAGGGCCGATCACACGATCAGCTCGTGAAACCGGCCCCAATCATGTTTCTGGAGAAAGGACGATTAGAAGTTGTCCGCCAGTTCTTCAAAGAACGCCTGGGGATGCACGCAGGCCGGGCACACCTTGGGGGCGGTGGAGCCGGTGTGCACGTAACCGCAGTTGCGGCACTTCCACTGGATTTCCTTTTCCTTGGCAAATACCTTGCCTTCGCGCACGTTTTCAGCCAGCTTGAGGTAGCGCGCCTCATGGTGCTGTTCCACAGTGGCAATCTGGCGGAAGGTTTCCGCAATGGCGGGGAAGCCTTCACGGTCAGCCACCTCGGCAAACGTGGGGTACATTTCGGACCATTCGTCGCGCTCGCCGGCAGCGGCGGCCAGCAGGCATTCCTCCGTAGATTCCAGGGGGGCCGTGCAAACGGTGTGCGTTACTTCAACGCAGGCGTCCTTCAACAGCTTGAAGAACACCTTGGCATGTTCCTTTTCATTGTCGGCGGTTTCCAGGAAGATGGCGGCAATCTGCTCATAACCGGCTTTCTTGGCCACGCCGGCAAAGTAGGTGTAGCGGTTGCGCGCTTCGGATTCTCCGGCAAAAGCCTTGAGAAGGTTCTTTTCTGTTTCTGTTCCTTTGATGGATTTCATAAATTAGTCATCTGGTTGCGTAAGCGGGATTATCCTAATCCGGGCTTGCCGAAAAACAAGCTTTTATTGAATGAATCTAAAAAATCATTTTCCTGCCGATTTTCCGGAAAAAGCCTCGCGCCACGGGTCATCCAGCTTGCCCGGAACGCTTTCCAGCTCCCGGAGGATTTTCTCCCGCTCACGGGAAATGCGCTCCTGATCGGTTCGCCCGACAGCAGGTCGTTCCACTCGTAAAAGCTCCAGTATTTTGTCTCGACCGGCACCGGCAGCAGCCCGTCCGGCGTTTTGCCGCCGTCCGGGGAAATCGGCGGGGTGACCTCCTTGCCGTCTTCATCCGTCCCCGGTTCCGGATTGTCCGGGTCCGGGTTATCCTTTTTTCCGGAGCTTTCCGGAGCGGCCAGGTTCCGGTACAGGAACACCAGGTCCCCTGCCTCCACGGCTCCGCTGCGTATGTCCGCCGGAATGCGCGCCCGGCCCATACGTTCCTCCGTCACGATCAGGTTCGCGACCCTGCGGTTTTCCTCCCTGCCCGGAGACTGGGAAATGAGCACGGTTCCCGGCTCGTAAACGTTCCCGGCCAGCGCAATGAGCACATAGTTGTGGCTGGGGTACACCTGCTCCACCTTCCCCACGTACACGGGAGGCCGGGCGGTCTTTTTGACGGGCCGCACCTGCTGGGAGCAGGAGGCGCCCAGCAGCGCGAACGCCGCCAGAGCAGGCAGGGAAAGGATTCGTTTCATGGGGAGGGGCTTTTCTCGTCGTTTCATTCCACCAGCACCTTGCGCGGACGGTTGGTATTGTCCGCCGGGGCAATGATGCCGCGGGATTCCAGCAAATCCATCATGCGCGCCGCGCGTCCGTACCCGATGCTCAAACGCCGCTGCAGCAGGGACGTGCTCACCTTGCGCTCAATGACAGCCACTTCCAGGCATTTGGCGTAGCATTCCTCCTCCGCGTCGTCCAGCGGGCTGTCCGCCCCTCCGCGGGAGGGTTCGTCCAGGGATTTCTGAACCTCTTCATGGAATTTCTGCCTGGCCTGGGAGGCGCAGTGGGCTACCAGGGCTTCCACTTCGTCATCGGAAATAAAGGCGCCCTGCGCCCGCTCCACCTGGGCGGAACCCGGCGGCAGGTACAGCAGATCGCCCTTGCCCACCAGTTTTTCCGCGCCCTGCCTGTCCAGAATCACGCGGCTGTCCGTGCCGCTGGCCACCTGGAAGGCGATGCGCGTGGGAATATTGGCCTTGATCGTCCCCGTCACCACCTGCCTTCTGGGCGTCTGCGTCGCCACAATGAGGTGGATGCCCGCGGCGCGGGCTTTCTGGGTCAGGCGGCCGATGTTCGTTTCAATGTCCGCGCCCACCGTCTGCATCAGGTCCGCAAGTTCGTCAATGATGATGACGATGTAGGGGAAGCGTTCAGGGATGACGCCGTCGTCCTCCAGGTCCAGTTCATCATCCTCTTCCGCGGGCCATTCCCCCTGGGATTCCAGGTCACGGGCAATGGATTCCGCCAGGGCTTCATCCACCTCCCCGTCTTCCGGTTCCTCCGCCTCTTCCGCAGGCGCGTCCGGCGGCCGCTTGTTGAAGGCTTCAAAGTTGCGCACGCCCACCTTGGCAAAGCAGTGGTAGCGGTGCTCCATTTCATTCACGCACCAGCGCAGGGCATTGGGCACTTTCTTGGGGTCCGTCACCACCGGCACAATCAGGTGCGGCAGCTTGGAATAAGGCTGCATTTCCACCACCTTCGGGTCCACCAGGATGAGCCTGAGCTCATCCGGCCGGAATTTCAGGAGCATGGAGGAGATAATGCTGTTGATGCACACGGATTTGCCGGACCCGGTGGCCCCGGCCACCAGCAGGTGCGGCATGGATGCCAGGTCCCCGATCACGGTGCGGCCATACACGTCCTTCCCCAGGGCCAGCGGTATTTTCTTCTTGGGGGAGCAGAAGCCGGGGTCCTGCAAGAGTTCCCGCAATGGCACGGCCACCTTGTTGCGGTTGACGATTTCAATGCCCACCGTGTCCTTGCCCGGAATGGGCGCCACGATGTTCACGCTCTCCGCCTTCGTCGCCAGCGCGATGTCCTTCGCATACTGGTCAAAGGTGTTCACGCGCACGCCGCGCGCGGGGTAAACTTCATAGCGGGTGATGGTCGGGCCGCGGGTAATGTCCCCCGGCGTCACGTCCACGCGGAACGTCGTCAGGGTATCAATGATCTTCTGCTGGATTTCCAGCATTTCATCCTTGTCCTCTTCCGTAGGGCCTTCCGGCTTTTCTTCATAATGCAGCAGCTCAAACGGAGGAAGCTCGTAATCCCGGAATTCCTCCGTAGGCGGCGTGGACAGTTTGGAGAAAGGCTGCTCCCTGGGAGCGGGCTTGATTTCCGCCGGCTTCGCCACGGTAATCCTGGGGCGCGGCGTCAGCGGAAGATGCCCCTGCGTACGCGGTGCGCGGGGGGCGGGAGCGGGGTCTGCGGACCTGGCAGGGGAAGCCGCGGCCACTTCATTATATAAGCCTTCCAGGTCGTCCCCGGTGCGCTGCAGGCGGGGAGAGGATGCCCTGCCCTTTCCGGCCGGCCTGGGGGCGGACAGGGCCGCATCTTCCATGCTGGCCCTCACGCGCGCCGCCTCCCTGGCAAGCTGCGCGGACTGGCGCGCCATTCTTTTCTCCTTCCTGTTCATGCGCCAGGCGCGCCACTCCCGCAGCATGGCGCGGAACAGCGGGCGGGGATGCATTCCCGCGGCATAAACCAGGGCCAGCAGATAGCCCAGCCCGGAAAGAACCAGCACGGCGGACGTGCCGGTCAACGGAAGAAGCAGCCCCGTTCCCAGCAGATGTCCCGCCAGGCCGCCGGCGCCCTGAATCTGGTGGCGCGCCACCCATGCGTCACCCGGCACATGCCCGGCCGTCAGGAACAGGCAGCCGAACAACAGCAGGAAAAGGCCGCCGTACACCACGCTGCGGGGCAGACTTCCACGGTGCAGCAGACGGTAAAGCCCCCACCATTCCAACAGAATGACCAGCATCCAGGCCATGCCGCCCAGCGCCCAATAAAGAATCCCCGCGCCGTACAATCCCGCCACGCCCAGCACATTGGAGGTGCCCGGAATCACCTGACCGGAATCATTTAAATAACTCCAGCCTATTTCCCGCACGTCAAACGTCAGCATGGCCGCAAGCAGCGCAGCCCCGCCCAGCAGGGACACGACGCCCCACGCCATTCCTATCCAAACAGGGGGACGCCCCTCTTCACGCTCAAATGCATGATGCTCCTGCACATCCAATGCCATACCTGCCTTCTATCCTAACAACTCCGCGCCCCCAACTCAAGGCTAAACAAAAGGAGGGGGTCCGGAAGGCCGCAGGTTTCTCCCGATTACGGTGGAAATGACAGATTTCAGGAAGGAAAAACCCGGAAGAGCCTCCTTTCCGGACTCCACCGAACAGCGTCATGCATAGTCCTTCCCTTACCTGCGCAAACGGCTTCATTCCCCTTCAAACCAACACAAATACAGCAATAACCAATTCAACCTTCCTATCTTATTGATTACACTAATTCAACCATATTTCTATTATAAAAAGACATGTTATTCAATACTTGGGCACCTGTAATAAAATATCCAGCGGATTGCAAATCCTATCAAAATAATAGGGTACGATAAATTCCATCATAACACACTTAATTACATATATTTATATACAGAAAACAATAGTTTGAGTTAAATTTTTTTAGTTTTTTAAGGCGCGGGAATGATAAATAAGTATTTTTTCTTTAATGATTACTATTGACATCGGATTTGCAATCCGGTAACTTTGCCGCGCCGCTTATGTACATACATATCTGCAAACCGTTTCTTGGAAGCCTCCTTGCCGGAATAGCTCTCATCATCCTCATTCCGCTGCTGCTGACCGTTTCGGTACTTCTTGTACTTTCTACAGGGAAATCCCCGTTTTTTCTTCAAACGCGCGTAGGGTACAGGGGAAGACTGTTCAAGATCATCAAATTCAAAACGATGAACGACCGGAAGGATGAAAACGGGCAGCTCCTGCCCGATGAGCAGAGGCTGTTCCCGCTGGGGCGCTTCCTCCGCAGCTCCTCCCTGGACGAACTTCCCCAGCTCATCAACATCCTGAAGGGTGACATGGCTTTTGTGGGCCCCCGTCCCTGGATTCCGTCCCAAATGGCCGCGTTCCCGCCCAACTACTGCCGGAAGCGCTGCTCCGTGCGTCCCGGCATCACCGGCATGGCCCAGATCCACGGCCGCAATGGCATCCCCTTCTGCCGCCGCCTTTGCTATGACCTGATCTACGTCCAGAACGTCAATCTGAGAATGGATCTCTCCCTCCTTTTCCAGACGGCCCGCACGGTCGTCATCCGTGAAGGAATCCAGCAGTGCAACGAGGCGTTCCAGAGCAAGCTGGGGCAGACCCTCGTTCATAACGACCTTTCCCTGCCCTCCTCCCCCCCTTCCCAGAAGATCATTCTGAATACCTCCATCCAACCTCTCTCCAACCAATGAACATCAACAACCTAATCAGCAAAGCCGCCCTCTGCTCCGCAGCGCTGGCCGCTTCCTCCCTCCTGCCCTCCTGCGTCAGCCCCAAGGAAGTCCTGTATATCCAGGACGTCTCCGGACAGACCAATGAAAAGATCAAGGGGAATTACCAGACCGTCATCCAGAAGGACGACCAGTTATCCATCACCGTCAGCAGCAAGCAGCCTGAACTGGCCGCCCCCTTTGCCGTCTCCGAAATAGGGTCCAGCAGCCAGGGCACCAGCTCACGAAAGGGTTACCTGGTGGACGCCAACGGCTACATCGTCCTGCCGGTCATCGGAAAGATCAAGGCGGCCGGCAAGACCTGCTCCCGGCTGGGGGATGAAATTGCCGCCACCCTGCGGAACAGGGACTACATCAGCGACGCCTCCGTCAACGTCCAGATCACCAACTTCAAGTTCTCCGTCCTGGGTGAAGTGGCCTCCCCGGGCACCTACAACGTGGACGGCCAGCGCCTGACGATTCTGGAAGCCCTCAGCCGCGCCGGAGACCTGAACATCGACGGCAACCGGGACATCACCCTGATCCGTGAAACCAACGGACGCCGCCAGATCGCCACCGTGGACCTCCGCAGCAAGGACCTCTTCCAGTCCCCCTATTATTACATTCAGCAGAACGACACCATTTACGTGACGCCTGCCGAACGCAAGATCAACACCCGCAGCGATACCGTCCAATACATCGGCTGGACGGCTTCCGGCCTCGGCCTGATTATCGGCATCGTTGCCCTGTGCGCCCTGTAAGCGCACATCCCCCCATTTCCCGCCTTTCCGTCCTCCGGAAAGGCGGAGCCTTCTTTGATTGATTCCTTTTTATGCCAGATACTCCTGCTCCCCCCGCAGCCCCTCCCGCCGAGGAACCGGAATCTTCCCTGTCACTGGATGTCATCACCAGCATCCTTCTGAGACGCTGGTACTGGATTTTGCTCTTCGCCCTTCTCGGAGGCGCCGGAGCCTATTACGTGACCGGCAAGCAGAATTACATTTTTGAAAAAACGGCCAGCGTCATCATGCGGGAATCCAACAAGGATTCCTCCTCCTCGGACCGCATCAAGGTGGAACTGGGCATGGATTCCGGAGCCGCCAACCTGGCCAATGAAAGCTTCATCCTCCGCTCAAGCACAGTGATGCGGAACACGGTGGAGGACCTGACGCTGAACGTCTCCTACTGGAAGCAGCAGGACCTGCGCCAAATAGACCTGTACAAGGACAGCCCCATCACCGTGACGTTTGACGACATCGCGGAGAACCGCTTCTGCACCTTTGACGTTACGCTGGAGCCGGAAAACGCCGTGACGCTGACGTACCATGACGCCGCCGGCAACCCCATCCAGGAGAAAGGGAAGCTCCACGCCCCCATTTCCCTCCCCTTCGCCACCGTCACGGTTTACCCCACCTCCAACATGCCGGAAACCGTTTCCGGGACCACCATCACCGTGCGCCGCATTCCCGTGAACGCCGCTGCGGACCAGCTCCTTGCCAATTTTACGGTCACGCGTCCGGACGCCAAGGAATCCAGCATCCTGCAAATGACGCTGACCTCCACCAATCCGGACAAGGCCGCGGACACGCTGAACAAGCTGATCGCGGTTTACAATGACCACTCCACGGAGGAACGCCGCACGAAGGCGGTGAAGACGAAGGATTTCATCCGGCGGCAGCGCGGCCAGATCGGCGCGGACCTGAAGGAAGTGGACCAGAAAATGGATGATATCAAAATCAAAAACGACATCATCGCAGACACGGAAGCGTCCATCTCCGCAGACTTCAACGCGGCCCAAACCCTGGACAATTCCATCTTTGAGCTCCAGACGCAGATGAAGCTGGCGGACGGCCTGAAGGAAAACCTGGACGCCCTGGGCCACAAGGCGGGTCTCATTTCCCTGGATACCGGCATTGCGGATTCCGGGGTTTCCCGCCAGATTGAAGCCTACAACGCCGCCTATCTGGAATACCAGAAGGTCGCCGGAAGCGCCGGGGGGCAGAACCCCATTGTCGTCACCCTCACGAAGAGGATGGACGCCACCCGCAGCGCGGCGTCCAGGTCCCTGGACAATCTCCGCAACAATCTGGAGCTGAAACTCCAGGAACTCACCAGGAAGAGGCAGGACATCGCCAAGCGGCTGACGGCCACCTCCGGAAAGGCCCGGGAGCTGACCCCCCTGGACCGTGAACACCGGGTGAAGGAGGAACTTTACCTGACGCTTTTAAGCAAGGAGCTGGAAAACGACCTGACGCTGGCCCTGACGGAATCCTCCGCGCGCGTGCTGGAATCCGCCCACGGCACGGATTACCCCATCTCTCCCAACACCAGAAAATCCGTGCTGACCGCGGCGGCGGGGGGCGCCATCGTCTGCATCCTCGGCTTCCTGGGGCTGGCCCTGCTCAACAACAAGATAAAGAACAGGAAGGACCTGAACGCCGTCACGCACCTTCCCGTGGTCGCGGAGCTTCCGGCCATGACCAAGAAGGAGCAGCGGCAGGTGGCCCGCATGTTCACGGATGAACACTCCGTCATTTCTGAGTATTTCCAGATCCTGTGCCACAATGCGTACTCCATGCTCCCCGTCACCCGGAACCACCTCCACCATGCAGGGGGAAGGGAAAACGTTCATCTCCGCCAACCTCGCCATGTCCTTTGCCAACATCGGCAAGCGCGTCCTGGTCATTGACGGGGACCTGCGCAAGGCCTCCCTGTCCAAGCAGCTTGACGGCAAGGGCCGCAAGGGGCTGAGCACCATCCTTCTCCGCAAGGTGGAAGACCCGTTCTCCGTCATCCGCACCCTGCCGGAACATCCCGGAGTGGACATCCTGTACGCCGGGCCCCAGGTTCCCAACCCGGTCACCCTCCTTTCCCTGCCGGAAATGGAGGAGCTCATCCGCCTCTTCAAGGAACGCTATGACGCCGTCATCATTGACTCCCCGCCGTACGGCATCCTGGCAGACACGGCCATCCTCGCCAGCCACGCGGATATTTCCCTGTACGTCATCCGCAGCAACAGGATAGACAAGCGGCACATCGCCACCGTCCAGCAGCTTGCGGAATCCGGCCAGCTTCCCAACATGGGCTTCGTCATCAACGCCGTGGATTTCAAATCCAGCAGCTACAGCTATTACGGCTACGGCTACCACTACGGCAACACCTCCAAGAACAACCCCTCCTGATTCCCGGCCTTGTTTTCCTCCCTCTTTCAACCCAGGTTTAAAACCGCTGCGCTCTGTCCGGACGGAATGGATATGCACTGCCATTTGCTGTGGGGCGTGGACGACGGAGCGCACATCCTCCGGGACAGTCTGGAAATCATTTCCCGATTGAAAGAAAAAGGATTCAGGGGAGCCTATTGCACCCCCCACATCAGCAGCCGCTATCCCTCCAACACGCCCGCCCGCCTGAAGGCCCGCTTCCAGCAGCTTCTGGATGCACTGCCGGACCGGGATTTCGACCTGCGCCTGGCGGCGGAATACATGCTGGACCACCATTTTGAACAGGCGCTTGAGGAGGAAGAGCCGCTCAGCCACGACGGCAGCCACCTGCTCGTGGAGCTTCCCCAGTTCCGCCTTCCCAGCGCCTGGAGGGACAGGCTCCAACTGGTCCAGGAGAAAGGCTTCGTTCCCGTCCTGGCCCATCCGGAACGCTACGGGAAGATCATGCCTCCGGAGGAACTGGCTGCCCTGGCCTCACAGGGAATCAGCTTCCAGGGGAACATAGGCTCCCTGTTCGGGCTTTACGGGAA
>OHKL01000983.1_pt1 | contig 11947 bp, 10 predicted proteins | sample 1568721 | NCBI WGS metagenome assembly OHKL01 (sample SAMEA3879543, study PRJEB24766) | human gut metagenome | biome: human-associated habitat; feature: feces | place: USA | collected 1985/1987 | reverse complement strand
CCCGGTTCTTCCCTTTTCCGGATATTTACCTCCTTCCTCCTTTTTTGCTGGGGAAAAATCCACATTCCGTCCGCCTGAAAAACAGGAATCATTCAAGCAGGAAGGCTATTTCCCGGAAGGACGGTCTGCCAAGTTTTCCTTTTTCCCTGAAGAGTCCTGCCGGCAGGGAGGCACATTCTCCCTGCAAGGCCGCAGATGATTCCCGCCAGGAGAAAAACGGCAGAAGCGGCTTTCAATTTTCCCGCAGGACCGGAATACGCCTGCTCTCTTTTCAGTAAAACAGGTTCAAGAACTGCCTTTCCAGCCTCTTCCAAGCCGCATTCCGGAATTCCCGCCGCCAGGAACTTCCCGAATCGCATCTTCCTGACCAATTCTTAAAAGCCAGCGGAATACGGGACGGCAATTTTCCCATGCCGCCAAATGACAAGGATCCGTCAGGTTGCCTCAGGACAATCATCCGGAGAGAATTTGAAGTTGCGCCAGAACGGAACGCTTAGCATCCAGATGGAGAACAAGGCTTCCAGCCCTCCCGCCATGATGATCGTCGCCTGGACTCCCCAAACATCCACCACGGCTCCCCAGCCCATGGCCGCCAAAGGCTGCACTCCAATCGTAACGATGCTGAACAGCCCCAGAATGGCAGATTTGCGTTCCGGCGGCGCCAGAAGCTGCACGGCGGATGAAGAGGTGACAAAGAGGGAAGAAGTAGCCAGACCGGCAAAGAAGAAGCAGAGGGCCTGTATTTCCACCACGGGAATGATGCCGGCCACGCATAATGCGCTCCCCATCCACAGCGTGCCCGAGGAGAGCTTGGCCCCCACCCTGTCGCTTTTGCGCGCAAACGGCAGGACAAAGAGGATGCTCACCATGGCACCGGCTCCGACCGCTCCCAGAATGAGGCCGGTATTCCTTGGGTTCCCGTGCATCAATGCCGGAACAATCTGGTAAAGGGATTGCCCGCAGATGTTCTGAATGAGCGCGCTGATCATGATGAAGAGCAGGCTGCGCGTAGAAAGCACCGCCTTGAGCCCGGAGGCCTTTCTTCCGGCCCCGCGCTGCTTTTTAGGGGCGGAGGTATCCGCAACGCGTCCTTTCAGAGCTACCAGGCAGCCTACCAACGGCAGGCTTGCCACGACATTGCCGCCAAAGGCGGTTCCGGCCCCCCATTCCGCAATGATGTAGCCGGCCAGCGCCGGACCTACGGCGCGGCACGTGTTGAATACCAGGGAGTACATGCCCACGGCCTCCTGCAACTGCCTGCGCGGGATCAGATCGCCCACAAAAGCCTGCTGCGTGGGAAAGCCCACCGTCTGGTTGACGCCCATGACCAGCCCGGCGGCATACAAGTGCCATAGCTGGAGCATGTCCAGCATCGTCAGCAGAAACAGGGCTACGGCCACCAGCCATTGGACGGCTATGAGCAGTTTTCTCCTGTCAAAACGGTCTCCCAGCCCGGCCAGCAGCATGCCGCCCAGAAAGAAAGGGAGCGCGTTCAGGGCGGCCAGGAAGCCCACCGCCGTGGCGGAGCCGCCGGAAATGTCGTACACAAGAATGCCCATGGCCGTCACCTGCAGCCACATCCCGATCAGGGCGGCGGCCTGCCCGGACCAGAAGATTTGCAGGTTCCTCACCTGAAGGGGCTTGAAAAAGCCCAGCCAGTCATTCAGCCATTTCATCAGCTCCGCCATCCTAGCCCCCGCCGCCGGAACCGTCCAGACGCGAGTGCGGCAACGGAAGCCCTCATAATCCCGGAACCTTTTTATTCCTCCGCGGTATAGCAGGCCGGGTAGTCCTTGGAAGGCAGCCAGACGGGAAGGTCTTTCATCCTGTCCGCGGCGCGTTCGGAAACCGGCATGCGCCAGATTTTAAAGAAAGGCCCCATGTTTTTTCCCGTGACCTTGGAGAAGGCGTTCATGACCCATTCCCATTTCTTTTCATCACTCAGCTTGCCGTTGTCGTACGGCTTGTCATGGAATTGAAGGGCCACCTGCCGGAAAGCGTCAAATCCCAGATAGTACATCAGCTCCACCCAGAAGAAGAGCTGCACCTTGTTGGGCGCTTCATTGTAGGTCTGGTCGCCGGAGAAGTACTTTTTCATCTCAGCGCTCATGCCGTACGGCCCCATGCCGCCGCCCCAGCAGGATTCAAAGTTTTTCCCGGTGCCCATTACCTCGCAGACCATGGAGAAGATGTTGACGGATACTTCCGTCTGGCCCTCCATCGTAAACGGAGGCGACTGGTGGTTATGCCCCAGTTCATGCCACAGCCCCCAGCTTCCGGAATGGATGATGGAGCCGCTGGCAATGGAGTCCGTCCAGTCCTTCGTAGCCATGGCGGGATAACCGGAATGCCCGGCCCCGGCGGAAATCTGCCTGTCCACGACAAAACGCATCGGGTGATGCAGGCGGTCCGGCTTGGTGTCCCATCCCATGATCCAGTCCTGGAGGGCCATGTTTTTTTGCAGGAATTCAGCCGTTTTCTGAACATCCGGACACCGCTTCAACTGCTCCACGGGCATCGTGACAATGAGGCGGGGCATACAGATTTCCCCCCACGGCGCCTTGGTATTTTCCAGTTGTTCGGCCCATTGTTCCGGAGTGGTCTTCCCCATGACGAACAGAGGGGCCGGCACGGCTCCGGAAATCTGAACCTTGAATACTTTTCCCCGTTTGGAACGCTGGCCCACATTCACGTAAACCAGGCCGCCCATCGGGTTCACCATTTTCACGCGGCCCCGGTCCGCCGGAACCTGCATGGTTATTTCCGGAACCCTTTTCCATTCATCCAGCTTGTGCAGGCTGTCCGTATGGCACCCTATGCGCACGCTGACCGTGCTGTCCTTGGGCGCGCCGGACAGGGAAAAGGAGATTTCCCCTCCGGGGGGAGCATACAGTCCCGTACTGTGCCAGCCGCCGATGTTGGAATCTATTTCCACCGTCCTTCTTACCGTCTGGGCCCCGTCCTCCGGAACGCCGGGAAAATCCTTCGCCGCCGGGCACGCCTTCAGGGTGGAAAGCTTGGCGTCCTTCCATTCCCGGCATTTTTCCAGAAGCTCCTGCATGCGGCGGGTATCATCACCTCTTTTCCACGGGGCGGCTCCCGCAGGGAATTCCTCTATTCCCGCCATTTTTTCCGCCTTGCCCCAGGACCATGTTTCCAGCGGCTTGTCCTTATCCGTTTGAATTTCATCCCTGGAGGGGATTGAGTAGACGGAAAGCTCCGGCATCCGGTTCTTCACAGGCAGGGGAAAACGCCCTTCCGGTTCAGGCTCATCTTCTTCCACAGGGATGTTTTCCTCCTGCCTGCGGGCCTGTTCCTCACGTTCGCGCCGTTCCAGCTCCTCCCTCCTCTTCTTTTCCTTCTCTTCGCGTTGAGCCTGCTCCCGGAGCTTTTGAGCCGCTTCCGCAGCCTGCCGTTCCTTCTTTTCCCTGGCTTCCTCACGCGCCTTCTGCTCTGCCTGCCTCTCCTTTTCCTTCTTCTCCCTGATTTCCCGCTCACGCTGCATTCTCTGTTTTTCAGCGGCTTCCCTGGCCTTCTTTTCCTTCATTTTACGCTCGGTAGTCAATTCCTGGGCAGCTTTCCTTTTTGCCAGGTTATCCTGGTACAGATAATATCCGGCTCCCGCTCCGCAAACCAGCAGAAGCACTAAAAACCAGCCTACGGCGGAACCTCTGGAGACGCTTCGGGTAAAAGAAGGAATATTCATGTGATCGGAATTCGGAATAAATCGTCATTATTTCTGCATCGCAGACATTTCTTGTCAATACGATTCTTCCTTTTCCGCGGGAGCTTTCATGGAAAGAACATTCCGGAAACCGATTTTCCCCGCATCCGGCGTCCCCCGTTTTTCAAGCGTCCGCTTCCGGAACCTCCGCCTTCATCCCGAAATGGGGGAACGCGCCATGCATCAGGCCGTCCAGCACGCCGCGGGTGCGCGGTTCCGGGCTGATGTATCCATGGCCGCAGGCTACCATGGCTTTCACTTCCTCCGCCGCATTGGAGGGACAGCACCGGAACGCTTCCGGCAAATGGCGCATGGCGTCCAGGTCGTTGTGCCCGTCTCCGAAGATGGCCGCATGGACGGGAAGCACACCGAACCGTGAGGCTACAAAAGCCAGGGAAGTCCCCTTGTTGTAGTCGCGGTGGCTGAAACGCAGGTAAGGCCCCGCCCTCTGCGTGACGATTTCATCATACGGTCCAACCGTGTCCTGAATGACGCAGGAGACGTCATCCAGCCCGCAGGCATCGTTCACCACCAGGGAAAAAGCGTCATTGGCCTGCCTGCGGAGTTCCAGCCCGGAGAACCGGTGTTCCAGATGGTCCATCAATGATTCCAGCATTCCGCCGTGACGGGTGAACAGGTCGTCATGGGCCACGGAGCAGGCATCGTTCCACGGAACGCCGGGCATCAGACGCCCTTCCGCATCCGCCAGATGAACGTTCCGTTCCATCGTGACCGTAAAATCCGGGGCAAACGCTTCCGGATTACCCTGGAACATGTCCATCAACCCTTCCCGCAGGTAAACGGGGTCCCTCCCCGTATTGATGCCCCAGAGCACGCCGTACCGCGCCCGGAGTCCACGCATGGTTCTGAAAAAAACGCGTCTTTCCTCCGCAGGGCCCCCCAACGTGAACAGGGTATCGTCAAAGTCAAAGGAGAAGAGATACCGGGGCAGTCCGGGCCTGGGCAAGGCACGGACCGGCAGAAAACGCATCAGTTCCATTTCAGGCCAGTCCTCCCTTCACCGCGGCGCGCCTCTCCGCATGCACGACGGGTTCCGCCAGCGGAATATCCTCCTCCACCGGCTCCGCCGAGGGAATGTGTTCTTCCACGGGTTCGGCGGAAGGAATGGTTTCCGGAACGGGTTCCGCCTCAGGGATGACTTCCTGCCGCGGCGCAGGCTTCTCCCGGCGTCCCGGCGCAGCGGGAGCGGGACGGGCTGCCGGGACGGCAGACGGCGGACGCGCCGCAGGGGCCGTTTTCCTTTCTCCTGCGGAAGCGGGGATTCTGGCCTCGGCGCCCACGCCGGCCCGCACCTGGCGGGCAATGGGGGTATTCATATCCACCGCATACGTGACGGGCAGGCTTCCGGCGGGAATTTCCTCTCCCGGCTTGCGCATGTGGATTTCCACCCTGCGGTTGGCAGCCTGGGCATTCCGGTCCCCCTTCGTGGAGACTACCGGGCGGGAGGCCCCGCAGGCGCGTATGTAGAGCCTGCATTCCCCGTTCGGGCGCGTCAGGGCAATGCCGTTGTCCTTCAGCCACTGGCGCACGGCATTGGCCCGCATCAGGGAGAGCACGGCATTATATTCTCCGGAACCGAAGCTGTCCGTATGCCCCTCTACAATGAAAATCGTGTCCGGGTTTTTCATCATCAGCCCGGCGAGCTGAAGCATGCTGAGGCGCGCGGAATTTTTCATCACCGCCTTGTTGTATTCAAACAGAAGGTCCGCGCCCAGCCTGCTGTAACCGCTGTCCTTGCCCAGGGAGGACTGGGCCATCAACTGGGAAAGTGATTTACTGCCGTCCGGCAGATGGGAATCATCCTGGCCGCCAGCCCCCTTGAGCTTGTTGTTGTACCATTCGTCCGGGTTGACCATGTCCGGCTCCGCCGTCTTGATAGTCGCCGGGCTGGCGGAAGTTTTCAGCATCTCGGGCGGAGAAGGTTCAGGCAGTCCCTTCGCGACGGCATTCATGTCCACCTGCGGCATTCTGGGGGCGAGGGATTCCGGCGGGGACGGAGTAACCGGATCGGCGGAAAAGCTGGTTTCCCCCGGAGCGATCACCACCTGTTCCGGCAGCATGTCCTCCAGGTCCGGCAATTCCGGCGGCACTTCCTCAAGCTGCTCGATATCCGGTTTTTCAACCACTTCCGCCACATCCGGTGCGGGACGGTCGTCCGCTTTCAGCACGATTTTCTCAGGCAGCGGCTTCCGGTCCTCCTGAACCGCGGGTGCCTTGTGCACATGAATGCCCAGGTCAAACCAGCTCAGAACGATGAAGCCCAGGTAGTGCACCAGCACGGCGGCAAGAAGGGCCCCCACCGCCACGGCGGCAAGATGGCGCGGCGCAGGCAGGATGAAACGGCTGCGCCTGCGGCGGTTCTCGCGGAGTTCACGGGTGTTTTCCTGATTGGCACTCACGGGATCATCAGCAAAAGGAGAGGCACGGTTCATGAACCGGAAGGAGCGGTGCCCGTAGCAGGTGCACTGTAGGTTTCATGGGACAACACCCTGGGCATGGGCATGCGCGTATTCTCATGAATCCATTCCGCAATGCCAGCCTGCAACTCGTCATCCCCGGCATAGACGTTGACCTTGTAGGTTTTCTCAAATTTCTCCCCCTTTTTTCCTTCAATGGAATGGAGGAAGGTCCGCTCCCGGGTGCCGTAGGGCTCGCCTTCCCGGATGGATTCATAAAGTTGTTTTTTCTCGTTTCTCAGGGAGTCGTAAATGCTCAGGCAATCCTCCAGGGTGGAGAAGAAGTACTGGTTCGTGCAGACCACCATGACGGGATAATCCAGTTTCAGGGCATCGTCTACGGGAGCCACGTCAAACGTACTGAAATCCGCACGCCAGTCAACGCCGGCATCCAGCAGCCAGTACGCGGCATAACACAGGGGCTTGCCCCAGTCCTGCTCCATTTCCCGGACGGCCACGGTTTTCAGGGAAGGAAAGCAGTCCATGCTGACCATGCAGCGGATGCGGGGATCTTCAGACGCGGCTTTCAGCAGCACCGCTGCCCCAAACCCCTGCCCTACGGCGGCCACGGGCGGCAATCCCCCCTGTTTCCGGGATACGGCGTCCAGCAGAGCCGTTACGTCCGCATATTCCTTCAATCCGTACGTGCAGAATTTCCGGGCGTCGTTTTTCCCGCGCGGATTCCATACCAGGCACGTGTAACCGGCTCCGGTCAGTCCTTCCGCCAGCGGCAGGGAGCCTTTCACCCCCTGGTCCCAGGAGGTGGCTATCACCACCAGCTCCGGCTTCGCCTCCAGATGCGGCATTCTTCCGCGCAGTTTCAAGGTATCCCGCACGCGGCTCTGGCGCGGGGACAAGGCCTCCGGACGCCCCGGACGCACCAGATAGCCTTCAATGGCGGTACCGTCGGCGGAGACGGCTTCCACCGGCTCCATCACCAGGGAATCCGCAACGGGAGAAGCGGAGGGTTCATCCCCCCCCACGGGAACGAGCAACGGAGTGGACACATACCACGCAAACCACACCAGGACGCCCACTGCTGCCAGAAGGAGCAGAAGAAACAGTTGAACAAGACGTTTGAACATGGAAAAGCTGTACCCGGAAAGCGGTTGTCAGGAAGATTTTATCCCATCCTGTCTACGTTGACAACACTCAACTTCTATCAGGAGAATATCTTCCGCACGCCATTCCGGCCCGCATGGAGCCGTGCCGCACCGCCCTCCGCTGGACAGGCGCGGGCGCACGGACATGCGGTTCCGGCAAGCCTCCGTCCCTGCCCGGCGGCCAAATAACGCTTTATTTCCCGCCCCCGATCTGGCATCCTTGTCCCACCTTACTTTTTCATGGCAATCCAGGCCCGACATTTCCGCCAATGGTTCGCATTCCTCCTCCTGCTTGCGCTGGGAGGAACGGCGGCCTGGTTCCTGATGCCCCGGGAATGGTCCCAGATGCAATGGGAAATTCCCGGCACGCCGTCCGAATATCCCCTTGCCCAGCTTCTGCGGCCCTGGCTCATTCTCCTGGGCTGTTTCCTTCCGGCGCTGGGGATGCTGCTGTACAACCGCTCGGGCATCCTGGACAGGTATGTGGCGCGTACCTGGTTCACGGCTTTCATCATGTGCACGGCCATCCTCACGCTGATTTACATCATCGGCGACTTTGCGGACAATGTGGGGGACCTGATGAACCTGGATTCCCCCCTGGCGGGCACCTTCCGCTTCTACCTGAGCCAGCTGCCCATGATTCTGAACCTGATCCTTCCCTACACCCTTCTGCTGGGAACGCTCTGGGCGCTTACCAAGCTTTCCTCATCCTCGGAAATCACCGGCATGCTGCAATCCGGGAGATCCCTGCTCCGGATCAACGCCCCGGTCATCATCGGTGCCGTCTTTGCGGCCATCTACTTCGGCATCTTCGGGTTTCACTGGGCTCCCAATTCCACTCTGTACAGGAAATTGATGTTTTCCTCCCTGAGCCAGAATAAAAATGACGACGCCTCCCGGAGCACCATCTACAAGAACGACGCGGAATCCCGCATCTGGTACCTCGGCGACCCTCCCGGAATAGACTCCCCCGGCGAGCCGTTCAGGCAGGTGCGCGTGGAACAGTTCAGCGCGCCCGGAAAGATGGAGTACGAGCTGTTTGCGGATGAAGCCATGTGGGACCCGGCTTCCAGAACATGGACATTCCGGCAAGCCATCAAAAGGAATTATTCCCAGGAGGAACCCCGCCAGCTGAACGACGTGCCCGTGTTCGCCGGGCAGGAATACCAAACGTTGAAAGAGCATTATCCAGAGACTCCCTGGCAGTTGATTTCCCCCAACGTCCGCGTGGATACCCAGGGCACTCCGGCCCTCCAGGAAATCATCAGGTCCGGCACGACAAACGCCAAGTACCTCAGAAGCCTGCAAACGGAATGGCACGTCAGGATAGCCCGCATGTTTTCCTGCATTATCCTGACATTCATCGCCATTCCTTCCGCCATCACGTTCCAGCGGCGCTCCGCCATGTCCGGCATCGGCATTGCGCTGTATACCTGGCGGCGGCCATGCTGTTCCTGTATGAGTTTTTCCCCACGCTGGCCTCCGCAGGCTACCTCCCCACCTGGCTGGGGGCGTGGATGCCCAACATCATTTACACCATCATCGCCATCCGCCTGTTCCAGACCAAGCTGGCCCACAGAAGCTTCATGGAGATGCTGAGAGGCTTGAAAAAGACACCCGTCCATGACCAACCCTGACCACCTTGACGACTCCCTGGCAGCCGTCCGGAAAGCCCGCGAACTGCTCCACCGGGCACGCGCCGTGATTTTTGACTTTGACGGGCTGCTGGTGGATACGGAATACGCCATTTATTCTTCCTGGGAACGCGTGTTCGCATCCTGCGGCCACGCCCTCCCCCTGGATTTGTTCAACCAGTGCCTGGGGAGCGGCTACACCCACTGGAACCCCGGGGAGCATCTGGAACAACTGACGGGCCGCACCTTCGACTGGGAAGCCGTCAACGGCCGCCGCCAGGAGGAAATCGTCCGCGACCTGGAGCACGCCGGCCTTCTGCCAGGAGCCTGCGAACTCATCCGGAGCCTGGCGGAAGCCGGAACGCCCATGGGCGTGGCCTCCAGCTCTTCCCACCGCTGGGTGGACGGCTGGCTGAACAGGCTGGACATCATGCCCTATTTCCAGACCGTCATCTGCCGTGACGACGGCCTTCCCGTCAAACCGGACCCGGCCCTGTTCCTGAAGGCTGCGGAAAACCTGGGCATGCAGCCGGCTGAATGCCTGGTGCTGGAAGATTCCCAGAACGGCACCACCGCCGCACACCGCGCAGGAATGCCCGTCATCTCCATCCCGAACCGGGTGACGGAGCAGGCGGATTTTTCCCTGGCAACCAGTAAAATCCGTTCCCTGGCGGAACTTCTTTAGGAATTCGGGAATTCCGCCTTCCATTCCGTTACGCTTGTTTCTTGACGGAATTCCTTTCATGCCTTATGTAAGGAGAATGGCTTCCCAACGTACCCCATTATATCACTACCGCGTCAAAGACAAGATTGTGGGCCCTATCTGCCTGACAGACCTCCACGCCCTGCTTGTCTCCAAGAAAATTCTTCCGGACACCATGATCCGGGAGGAACATTCCCAGTGCTGGATGCCGCTCGCAACGGAGCTGCGCCGCCAGGAGCGCCTGGCGCGCCTCAGGGCATCCGCCTTCATGCTTTCCTGCCGCCCTCCTAAAAGCTGCCTCCTGTTTTACATCATTGCCCTTCTCCTTCTGGCCTGCGGCGTGGCGCATTCCATCATGCTCCACACCATTCTTTACATGGAAGTGCTGTTCGTGCCTGCCATAGCGTTTTTCATGGGAAAGATGCTGATGTACATGCACCTTCTTACCGGAGGCATGAGGAAAATGCCCGCCCAGGAACCGGAACGCTGACCAGACGCAAACATTTTCCTCCTCTCCGCTCTCTCCCCTGCAGCCTATGAGCCCGATACCCGCCAGAGCAACGCTCTACCATTACCGCACCGATGAGAAAACCGCCGGTCCCGTCAGCAAGGAAGTGATCGACACGCTGGCGGCAGCCGGCAAGCTTCCGTTTTCCACCACCATGGTCAGGAAAGAAGATTCCCGGAACTGGGTCCCCCTTTCCGCCATTCTGCAGAGGCGGATTAAATTCAAGGCGCTCCAGCCTTCAAAGAAGGAGCAGCCTTCCATCCGCATCCTGTTTTACGCAGCGGCAACCCTCTTTTTCTGCTTTGGCATCGTGATATTTTTCCTGACGAACCATGCCGAACTGGAAGTAATCATCCTGATTCCCTGCATCCTCGTTTTCATGGGCAAGCTTTTATGCTACGTCCACACGCTTGTGGAAAAGTGCGGCATTACCGCTGCTCCCGGCAGGGAATAAGAGCGCGGCGGAATGTCCGCCACCGTGTTGCACCCGGGCCGGGACGCCGTGCCGTCGGATAACTTGAAATAAAGAACCGCCGGGACCGTTGAAGATCCGGCGGTTTGAAAATTACTGTTACGGAGAATTATTTATTTAATTCCGCAACGGCGGCTTCCAGGCTGGGCACGTCTTCGATGGAGATGACGGTGGCATCCTTGCAGATGCGGCCCATCATGCCGGCCAGCGTCTTGCCCGGTCCCAGTTCAATGAAAAGGCGGTGGCCCTGGTCCACCAGCTTCTGCATGGAGGCCGTCCAGCGCACGGAGCCGCACACCTGGTGCTCCAGCACATTGCGGATGTCGTCCGGCCCTTCCACCACGCGGGCTTCATAGTTGCAGTAGACGGGCATGGAAGGCGTGCCGAAGGAGACATTCTTGAGTTCCTCCGCCAGCTTCACCATGGCGCTGTGCATCAGGCGGGAATGGTAGGCTCCCGCCACATTGAGCTTCTTGGCGATCTTGCAGCCGGCAGCCTTGGCTCCGGCAATGGCCTTGTCCACGCCTTCTTCCGTGCCGGAAACGACCGTCTGGCCGGGGCAGTTGAAGTTGGCAACGTCCACGTCGCATTCCTGCGCCAGCTTGATGACGTTTTCATCCGTCCCGCCGATCATCGCCGCCATGGTGCCCTTCGTGGCGTTGCAGGCTTCCTCCATGAACGCGCCGCGCTTCTGGACCAGGCGAAGGCCTTCTTCAAAGGTATAGGTTCCGGCAGCCGCATGAGCCGTGAATTCACCCAGGGAAAGGCCGGCGGCAGCCACGGGATTCAGGGAAGGCGCCAGCTCCTTCAAGACGGCCAGGCAGGCCAGGCCATGCACGTAGAGAGCAGGCTGGCAGTTGCAGGTGCGGGTCAGTTCTTCGCCGGGGCCTTCAAACATGATGGAGGAGAGGGATTCCCCAAGCGCCTTGTCCGCCTGCTCAATCAGGGCCCTGGCTGCGGGATACTGGTCATACAAATCTTTGCCCATGCCTACTTTTTGGGCACCTTGTCCGGAAAACAATAATACTGCGTCCATAGTTGAGGCTGAATTATACCGTTCCGGCAGGAAAGAAGCAAGAGCGATCTTGCCACCGCACTTCCTCCGTAATCTCTTTACCGCCAATATGAATAGAAAATCCGCCCCGGTCTCTGCGAGAGGCCGGGGCGGATGGTTAAACCTGATGTGTCAGGGAACGGCCTTAGGCGGTTGCTTCCGTGGTTGCGGGAGCTTCTTCCTTTTCAGCCGTTTCGCGGGGCAGATCGATGATTTCGATCATGGCCACGAGGGCGGAGTCCGTCAGACGCTGGCCCAGCTTGACGATGCGG
>OHKL01000979.1_pt1 | contig 11998 bp, 9 predicted proteins | sample 1568721 | NCBI WGS metagenome assembly OHKL01 (sample SAMEA3879543, study PRJEB24766) | human gut metagenome | biome: human-associated habitat; feature: feces | place: USA | collected 1985/1987 | reverse complement strand
CTTTTACTCACCATCTCATAAATCATACCCCAGTCCGGGAGACCACCAAGATTACGGTCATCAATAAAAATGTCGGCCTTCAGCTTACGGGAGAAATGGTTATTCAGGCTTTTCTCTTCCTCCGGGTAATCTCGGTTCACGGCGTAAAACTCCAAGCCCCGCTCTCGGCAAAAGGTGACAGCCTCATCCAAAAGCTTACCCTCTCGCACACTCCATAAGATCAGCTTGTGGTGTTCTATTTGTAACTTTCTCAATGTCTCGAAAGCGAAAGGGATCTCCTTCCCTATCGCCGGATATTTATGCTCAACGATTGTTCCGTCAAAATCTACTGCGATAATCATTTATAATTCAGATTTATAACTACCAACTAAATTGCTAATTCACTCCGTCCAATCTCGTGAATTGAGAGTTTTGGCTCTTGAACTCGGGGACGAAGGATTTCATAGGAAGAATATGTACATGAAGGGATAATTCAGCTAATAGATCAATGTGCTCTACCACATCCTTGTAGGCATACTCCCGGACTGCTGCCACACGAATCTTCTCATGAGGGGTTTCCTTCGTATTCTCCTTGTTGCTCAATAGTTCCTCATATAATTTCTCACCGGGACGAAGACCTGTGTATTTAATCTCTATGTCTTTATCCACCTGCAAACCAGAAAGCTCGATCATACGCTTCGCTAAGTCAGCGATCTTGACCGGCTCACCCATATCCAGCACATAGATGCTGCCGCTCTGGGCCAGACCGCCGGCCTGCAGCACCAGCTGCGCGGCCTCCGGGATGGTCATGAAATAGCGGATCATTTCAGGATGGGTGACCGTAACGGGCCCTCCCTTCCTGATCTGCTCCTTGAACAGGGGAATAACGGAGCCCGCGCTTCCCAGCACATTGCCGAACCTCGTGGTAATGAATACGGTGGCGCCTTTTCCGCTCTTTTTCAGCAGGGCTTCCCCCAGGCTCTGCACGTACATTTCAGCCAGCCGCTTGGTGGCGCCCATGACGCTGGTGGGGTTCACCGCCTTGTCCGTGGAGACCATGACGAAACGCTGCACCCCGTACTTGACGGCCAGGGAGGCCAGATGCATGGCCCCCTTCACGTTATTGACCACGGCCGTGCACGGGTTCTCCTCCATCAGCGGAACATGCTTGTAGGCGGCCGCATGGAAAATCACATCCGGCCGGTACAGCTTCATGCTTTCCTCCAGCTGGCGGCGGTGGCAGACATTGGTGATGGAAGTGGCAACGGGAACGTGGGGATATGATTTTTCCACCTCCTGGCGCACCAGCCACAGCGGCGTTTCCGCGTGGTCCAGCAGAACGATCCGGCGCGGGGAAAACCGGCACAGCTGCCTGACCAGTTCGCTTCCTATGGAGCCGGCCGCGCCCGTCACCATCACCACCTTGCCCTTGATGCCGCCAGAGATTTTTTCCATGTCGATGCTGATTTCCTCCCGCTCCATCAGGTCTTCAATCTGCACTTCATCCACGGCCACGCCGGAATATTCGTGAAACGACTGGAACAGGTCGTGGGAAATCATCAGTTCAATCCCCTTTTCCAGGCAGACGTCCGCCAGCTTCTTATCTCCCAGCAAATCGTCCTTCCCCACAAAAACGACTCCCGACGCCTGGAACACATTCAAGGCCGTCTCCACCTCCGCGGCCTCCTTGATCAACCGTATCGGAATCTCCTTGATTTCCTTGCCGTCCGCCTCCGGAGCGGAAGTCAGGATGCCCACCACTTCATATTCCTCACTTTTCAGGCTTCTGATAAGGGAGGCTTTCAGGAGGCAGGCGTCCAGCTTGCCCACCAGCGCAATCCTCTTGCGCCCGGTCGTCGTGAGAGAGGAAACGGATTCGCTGGAATTGAGGTGTTCCAGCCATCTTCTTCCGCCGATGCACGCCATGCGGCACCCGATCAGGACCAGGAAGGTGATGACGAAATTGAAAATGGCGCAAACGACATGCCCCTTGTAATACGCGGGCCAGAGAAGAATGTTAAAGAGGCACAGCAGCATGCTGGCCAGCAGGATGGCCGCCATCAGCTTCTGCAAGTCCTTCATGGTCGTGAACCGGACCAGGGTCTTGTAAACGCCGGACCGCCAGAGCATGGTGCCCGTGACAGCGAGATCGAAGAGGAGGGCTACCCCCATGTGCTTGTCCACCCAGTCACCCTTGTAAATCCATTCCCCGTAATAGCAGGCCAGCAGCGTGACCAGGGAGGAAAGCCCCAAATCCAGCAGGAAGATGAATTTCCCGCTGGCATTCAGCAGATAATGCCGGGCGTAATAGAGGAATTTTGAAATCTGGCTATGAGTCTCGGTCATAAGAGCGAACATTAAAGATTCAACAAGACGTCAATGATGCGGTCCATGTCCTCCCCGGCCAGGGAAGCGCCCGAAGGCAGGCACAGGCCCTCTTCAAACAGGCGGTCCGATACGCCGGAGCCATAAAACGGGCAGGAGCGGAACACGGGCTGCAAATGCATGGGCTTCCAGAGAGGGCGGCTTTCCACCCCGGCCTTCTGGAGCGCCAGCCGCAGCGTTTCCCGGTCAAACCGGGCCTCCTCCGGATTGACCTGAACGCAGGTCAGCCAGTGGTTGGAATGGTAGCGGGAATCCGGATTTTCCAGCAGGGACAGCCCCGGCACGCCGGAAAGCCGGCGGCGGTATTCTTCATGGATGCCGCGCCTTTTTTCCAGGAAGGAGGGGAGGGAAAGCATCTGCCCGCGGCCTATGCCCGCGCACACGTTGCTGAGGCGGTAATTGTAGCCTATGCGCGTGTGTTCATAATGCGGCGCCTGGTCCCTGGCCTGGGTGGCGTAAAACTTGACCCTGTTCCGGGATTCCTCATCCGGGCAGCACAGGGCGCCTCCGCCGGAGGTGGTGATGATCTTGTTTCCGTTAAAGGAAAAGGCCCCGTACGTGCCGAACACCCCGCACTTCCGCCCCCGGTATTCGGAACCCAGCGCTTCCGCGGCGTCCTCCAGCACGGGAATGCCGTATTTCCCGGCAATCTCCATGATCTCCCCCATGCTGGCGGGCATGCCGTAGAGGTCCACCGGAATGATGGCTTTGGGGGTGCGGCCCGTCTGCCTGATGCGGTCCCGGATGGCTTCCTCCAGCATCTCCGGAGACATGTTCCACGTCTTTTCCTCACTGTCCACAAACACCGGGGAAGCCCCCTGGTAAATGATGGGATTGGCGGAAGCGGCAAAGGTCATGGACTGGCAGAGGACTTCATCCCCCGGCCCCACTCCCAGCATCACCAGCCCCAAATGAAGGGCGGAAGTGCCGGACGCCAGGGCCACCACATGCGTTTCCCCCAGGTATTCCTCCAGTTCCCGTTCAAAAGCGTCCACGTTCGGCCCCACCGTCGTCACCCACTTTGATTCAAAGGCTTCATGCACGAACCTTTCCTCCGCCTCCCCCGTGCAGGCCAGGGACAGCCAGACGGTGGATTTCTTCTCCGGCGCAGGGGACGGCTTCTTTTTCAGCACGGCGGGACAGCCCGCATAAGTGCCTCCCACCAGCGCATCCCGGACCAGGGTGGAATTGGCGCCCAGGACGACGTTTTCCTTCACCGTGCGGCACGGGAGCACCACGGACGCGGCCCCCAGGAAATTGGCATTACCCAGCGTCACGCCTCCGGACACCTTGCAGCCGTTGGCCACGACGTTCCAGTTTCCCAGCGTCACGTCATGGCCGATCAGGGAACCGCAGCTGAACAGGTTGAAATCTCCCATGTCCACATGGCAGCTGAAGATGTGGCCGAAGCTGATGACATTCCCCTTCCCCATGGCCACCCGGCCGCGGTCATAAAACTTCACATCAGGGGCGATGATATTGGGAAAATCCAGCAGGGGATTATCCAACAGGCCGGAAATGCGTTCCAAAGCCCGTGGCGAAGCAATCGCGATCACAACGGAAAGAGGCTCCTTCCAGGCATTCAGGTCTTCCACCGTGCCCAGCACGCGGCCGTACTCGTTTTCCGTTCCGGCGGCCACCCCGTCATCAAAGAAACCTATCAAATTCCAGGAGGGGGACTCCCCGTTGATTGCGCGGAGGCAGCAGGCCGTTTCCCTGCCGAATCCCCCGGCGCCGATGATTGCTATATTTTTCTTCATTTTCCGGAACCCGTGAATTTTTCCATGGTGGCGCAGCCTTCACCGCTGATGCCCTGGCGCTGGACCACCTTCGCCAGCGTTAACAGAATGATGCGCGCATCCAGCAACAAGCTCAGATGGTCCACATACCAGACGTCCAGTTCAAATTTGCGGTCCCAGCCGATGGAGTTGCGCCCGTTGACCTGGGCCCAGCCCGTAATGCCGGGCCTCACGTCATGGCGGCGCGCCTGCTCCGCACTGTACAGGGGCAGGTATTCCGGCAGCAGCGGGCGCGGACCGATAAAGCTCATCTGCCCCGCCAGCACATTGAACAGCTGGGGCAGTTCATCCAGGGACAGGGAGCGCACCAGCCGCCCCGCGCGCGTCAGCCGCCGTTCGTCCGGCAGCAGTTCTCCCCGGTCATCCTTTTCATCCGTCATCGTCTTGAATTTGACGATGCGGAACAACTTGCCGTGGCGGCCGGGCCGCGTCTGGCGGAAAAACGGCGTTCCGCGGTTGGCGGCGGCCAGAAGCGCCGCCAGCGCCAGGAACGGAACCAGCAGCACCGCCAGCACAATCAGGGCGGCGGAAAAATCCAGCACCCTCTTGACGCAATTACCGTAAATCATGCCGACGCCCTCCCGTAAAAATGGAGCAATGCTTCCCACACCATCCGGCAGCTGAAACGGCTTTTCACCTGTTCCGCCGCTTCCGCGCCCATCCTCCCGCGCCGTTCCGGGTCGTCCCGCATGGCCGCCATGGCCTGCCGGAGAGCCTCTTCATCCCGTGCCGGAACCAGCAGGCCGTTCACGCCGTCTTTCACGATCTCATTGCACCCGCATATATCCGTGGCAATGGAGGGCAGTTCCATGGCACCCGCCTGCAGCAGCGAATTGGGAAATCCCTCCCGGTAGCTGGGCAGCACGAACGCGTCCGCGGCTTCCAGCCAGGACCGGATATCCTCCTGAAAACCGGGGCGGAACACGCCGGGCACGTCCAGCTTGTCTCCGGCGTAATCCTCCGTCCATCCCACCAGAGCCAGAAAAACGGGAGGACGCCCGGTCTCTGCGCGCAGGGCGGAAAACGCGGCAAGCAGCTCACGGATGCCCTTGTCTTCCGTAATGCGCCCCACAAAAACAAACAGCACGGCATCTTCCGGCAGTTCCAGACGCTTCCTCACTTCCTCCCGGCAGCCGGAACGGCGGAAATAATCAGGATCAACGCCGTTGACGTTCCCGTGGGCCAGGATTTCCAGAGGCTTGCCCGTCACCTTCTCCGCCATCAAGAGCTGCCGGACGCCCTCCCCCTCCGGAATAACGTGGGTGGCAAACAGGCAGGTCAGGCGGTCCATCTGCTTGAGCAGGAACTTGAAGGCCCCCTTCCGGTAGGGAAAAATCAGGCCGGTGAAGGTATGGACGCGGACCGGAACGCGGGCAAGAGCCGCCGCCGCCATGCTCAGCAGTCCGGCCTTGGGGGTCACGGAATGCACTCCCCACGGGCGTTCCCTGCGGAACAGCAGGAACAGGCGCCACAGGCTTTTCAAATCCTTCCACAGGGAAATGGTCCGTTCCATCTCCAGCTCCACGGTTTCCACGCCTTCGCGGCGGCGGATGCGCGCATGCTCCGCTCCGGGGGAAGCCACGGCAAGAACGTCAAAAAACCCGTTCAGGTAATTCAACTGGCCCTTGAGCAGCAGGTCCAGCGAGATAGGGGACGCCGCAACCCGGATGAGCTTCCTTTTCATGCGTTGTAAATATTCATGTAAAAGGTGAAGGCGTAAACCACCGGGATAAAGCAGGCCAGTTTCTTTTCCTGGTCCGCCCAGAACCTCTGCTTGAAAAAGGGATAGATGAAGACAAAGCCCATCAGGAACCAGGAAAGCTGGGCGAACCTGTTGCTGAACGCCGCGTACATGCAGAGAATCCAGAACGCATTGGCCGCAATGTAGATGTTCAGCAGCCACGTATACATCACGTCCCGGTATTCCTCCCGGAACAGGAAGTAACAGCTCGTCACAATGGGGAGCGCGCTGTAAATCAGGAAATCCCAGCGGAAACCCACGCTGCTGAACAATGCGGAGGAAGCCTTCAATTCATCCGCCTGGTTGATGTAAAGGGTCAGGCGCGGATCATCGAAAAAGCCGGAGGAGGCGATCATCTCCCCGATGGCGGGACCGGCCAGAATGACGGCCAGGATGCTCCCTACCCACGCCGCCACGTAATACCGCGTATCCGTGATAAACCAGGCGCAGGCTCCCGCGGCGGCCAGCAGCATCATGGACTTGTGCAGGCTGACGGCGAGCACGGTGCAAAGGAGAAGCATTTTAAGGTTGCTGCGGAAGGTGAGGCCCAGAATCATCACGGAGGCGGCCATGCCGTTGCGGACGCCGTTGACCCCGTATACCCAGAAGGTGAACATGGCGCACGTAATCAGGAAGGGAATGAACCACCGGGCTCCGAAAATCCTGTAGCTGGCCAGGGCCAGCGCTCCCACGTATACCGCGGAACAGGTCAGGAAATAATCGTGCACATTGCCGTGCTGCGCCCACGCATGCAGAATGACGGCAAACAGCCATTCCCCCTTCATGCCCGTCAACTGGGCTTTCCAGTTGCCCGCCTCTCCCTGCTGAAGCGTCTGGAATTCCGCGGCGTAATTGATGGTATCTCCAAACTCTGCGCTGACGGGACGCGCGCCCATGTACATGATCAGGGCGACGACGAATAAAAAGCCGGCCAGGCTGTCCAGCCTGGCGGTGGAAGCGGAAAAGATTCCTCCCGTTCCCGCCTGATAAACCGCACCAAGGATTAAAAAAAGAATGGTCCAGTTAAACAATGCAGTGTATGAGGAAATGGGAATAAAATCGAAACACATGCCAAGGCAAAAACGGGCGCGGCCGGACATTAGCGGATTACCAGTCCGTTTGAAAATAGAGGCCCGGAAAAGCTGGCAAATTCAGCCTCTTAGGCAGGGGAGGAAAAACGGCTTTTCCGTTGGGATAAAAATCCAGAAACTCCTTAAAGTTTATATTGTCAGAATCTTCGATTGACAGCGGACTGGTAATCCGGTTTAATATTTGGCCCTCAAAAAACGATTTTTCTTTCCCTTTATCATTATATATTGAATATGAAGAAAATAGCAAATGACTCTAACTATACGATAATGTAGAAAACAGCTTTTCGGCATTGTTTGACGCGCCCGGATGCCCTATCGTTTCCTCCGGTCCGGGCCATGTCCCCTGCTTCCGTTCCGGCAGGCATCCTGTTCATGGCGGCGGAGCCTTTACGACCGCGCCCATGCACCACCCTGTTCAAACCATTCCGGAGGCTCCCCTCGTCAGCATCATCGTTCCCGTGTACAACCTGGAAACGTGCGTTTCCTCCTGCCTGGACAGCCTGCTGCGCCAGACCTGGTCACCGCTGGAAATCATCCTGGTCAATGACGGTTCCACGGACCGCACGGCGCACATTCTGAACGCCTATGCGGCGCGGCATCAGAACATCCGGGTCATCACCCGGGAGAACGCGGGGGTGGACGCCGCGCGCTACGCCGGCATGGACATGGCCGCGGGAGAGTATGTGATGTTCGTGGACGGGGACGACGCCATTTTTCCGGACAGCGTGGAAGCCATGGCTCAAATGGCCGTCCGGGAACGGGCGGACGTCGTCATCGGAGACTACGTCCGCCATCTGGACCGCTTCGGCCTCTTCCGCAGGAAGGACGGCCATATCCCGCACAGCCGGGTGGTGGAAAGGGAGGAATTCCTGTCCTCCTACCATTCCGGCTTCTTCGGCATGGACAGGCACGGCCTGTTCTACACCTACGGGAAAATGTGCATCAAGCTTTACAGAAGGGAATTCCTTCTGTCCAGCCGTCCCGCCCCCAGCGGGCTCAGGTACGCGGAAGACCAGCTGTTCAACCTTCAGGTATTCCCCAGGGCGGAACGAATCGCCGTGCTGGCAAAGGAGGTGTATATCTATAAATTCGGAGGGGTGACCGGGAACCTGTCCCTCTCCCTCTTTGACGACATGCTCCGCCTTCATTCCCTCAAGCTGACCTTGACGGACCGGGAAGACTGGAAAAAAAGCGAACTGGGGGCCTTCCTGAACAACGTGCGCAGCTTTCTGGCAACCCTGGCCGTCTCCGGAAAACTGAAGGCGGACGGCATGCCGCAGGCGCTTGAAAAATTGAACGCCAGCTCCATCTGGCGCCACGCGCTGGAAGCCCATCCCGCCCGTGACGACGCCTTCCTTTCCGCCATGCGCCGGAATGACGCCGCGGCGGCCTACGCGGAACTCAGCCGCCATACCTTCCTGAAAAAAATCGCCTACAGGCTGCGCCGGATCCTTCTGCGGCTGGTCCGCTGAATCCATTCCCGCACCGTGGGAACGTCCCCACGCTCCCCGGCACAGCCGCCGCAGGGCCGGAAAAAGCCGGAGCCGGGAAGAAACAGTTTTTTATTGCGTTCCGGGCGGGTAAATCATATATCCCAGCGGTTCAGCCTCCACCGTTTTTTTCCTACCTTCCATGCCCTCCATTTCCTTCCTGAAAAACCTCGGAGTCCTGCTGACGGGCTGGCTCCTCTTATGCTGCGGCGCGGGAGCGGCGGAAAACGGCAGAATCCTGATGGTGACGGAAGCGACCTTCCCGCCCTACGAATTCCGGGAGGGGAACGCCATCATGGGCATTGACCCGGAAATCATGCGGGAGGTGGCCCGGCGCACCGGCAGGGAGCTGGTCATTGAAGACATGAGCTTTGACTCCGTGATTACGGCGGTGGTCTCCGGAAAGGCGGACGTGGCCGCCTCCGGCATCACGGTCACTCCGGAACGCAGGGGAAAAGTGGACTTTTCCATCCCCTACGTGGAAGCCGCGCAGGTCATCATCGTCCCCAAAGGCTCCCCCATCCGGGGCCGGGAAGACATCCGCGGCAGGAGAATCGGCGTGCAGCACGGAGCCACGGGAGACATCTACGTCACCCGGAACATCCAGCAGCCGGAACGCTTCCCCAACGGGGCGCTGGCCGTAGCCGCCGTGGCGGCGGGCAAGGTGGATGCGGCCGTAATTGACCAGGACCCGGCCAGAATGTACGTGGCAGGCAATGACCGGCTGGAAATCCTGCCGGAACCCCTCACTTCAGAATCCTATGCCATTGCCGTCCGCAAGGGAAATCCGGAACTTCTCCAGGACATCAACAGCGCCATTGCGGACCTGAAAGCCTCCGGCAGGCTGGAGGAAATAAGGACCGCGTACGCGGCCATGCAGGTCAAGTCCGCCGCGGGAGCCGGAAAACACGCCGCCGGGGGGAACTGGCTGGAAAACATGTGGCTGGACCTGAAGGACTCCTTTGACGTCAACTTCATGCAGGAAGGCCGCTGGAAATACCTGGCCAACGGCTTCCTGGTCACGGTGGAGGTCTCCTTTTTCTCCGTCCTGCTGGGCATCCTGATGGGCTTTGTGGTAGCCGTCATCCGCGCCACGCATGACAAGACGGGCAATTTCCGCTTCCTGAACGCCCTCTGCAAACTGTACCTGACGGTGATCCGCGGCACGCCCGTGGTCGTGCAACTGCTCATTATCTACTTTGTGATCTTCGGTACCGTGGACGTCAGCAAGGTGCTGGTGGCCGTGGTGGCCTTCGGCTTCAACTCCGGCGCCTACGTGGCGGAAATCATCCGCGGCGGCATCATGGCCATTGACAAGGGGCAGTTTGAAGCCGGCTACATTGCCCTTCAGGACCTGACCAAGGGCGGCGACATCATCCGGAGCCAGACTTACACCGCCTTCATGCCCCTGACGGCCGTAGCCCTGATTTACCTCTCCGTGGTCATGCTGTTCAGCTGGCTGCTCGGCAAACTGGAAAGGAGACTGAAAAACAATGAATGAACAGCCCGGAAACACCCCCATGTTCCAGATCAGCCGCCTGGTGAAGGAATTCAACTCCGTGCCTGCGGTCAATGACGTCACCACGCAGATTGACCGGGGGGAAGTGGTCTTCATCGTAGGGCCGTCCGGCTCCGGGAAAAGCACCTTCCTGCGCTGCCTGAACCTGCTGGAGGAACCCACCTCCGGGGAAATCCTCTTCAAGGGGGAGCTGGTCACCTCCCCCCGCACGGACGTCAACCAGTTCCGCCGGCACGTGGGCATGGTCTTCCAGCACTTCAACCTTTTCCCGCACCTGACCATCCTGGAAAACATCACGATCGCCCCGGTCAAAACGGGACGCTCCACCAGGAAGGAGGCCGTGGCCCAGGCGGAAACCCTGCTCCGGCGCATCGGGCTGTACGACAAGAGGAACTCCTATCCCCTCCAGCTTTCCGGGGGACAGAAGCAGCGCATCGCCATCGTGCGCGCGCTGGTCATGAATCCGGACGTGATCCTGTTTGACGAACCCACATCCGCCCTGGATCCGGAAATGGTGGGGGAAGTGCTCTCCCTGATGAAGGACCTGGCGCAGGGTGGGCTGACCATGGTGGTGGTCACCCATGAAATAGGGTTTGCGCGGGAGGTGGCCTCCCGCGTCCTGTTCATGGACAAGGGAAAAATTGTGGAAGAAGGGCCTCCCGCCCAGGTGATCGACCACCCCGCCAACCCCAGGCTGAAGGAATTCTTCTCCAAGGTGCTCTGACGCGGCCAGTCCCGGAAAATTCTCCGCAGGAGACCTGCCCCGCGCCCTCCTGCCGCCGAAGCAGGAAGCAGCGAAGACCGCCTTACTTCTTCTTTTCCCTGATCTCCCCCCTCATGCCCAGCTTGACGTCCACGGGGACGGAGACCGGCTCCACAGGAACCTTGTAAATCATCCGGAACCTGAGTTTTTGCATATTCTCCGGCTCTTCAAACTGCAGGCGCCTTGTCCATTCACGGTAGGAGGAGTTCATTCTGCTCCCCCCGCCCCGGGATTCGGTTTCCAGAACTTCGTCCTTCTCATTGAGAATTTCAAAACGGTCCAGGTCGAAGGAGCTTTCCACCCCCAGCCCCAGAATCATTTTCCTCATCTTTTTTCCGTTCCTTTCAAACGTACTGCACTCTTTCAGGAAAAGCCTGCCTGTAGGCACGCTTTCAGACAGGACGATGTCTCCGCCGCCCGCTTCCTCCCGGTCATTGGCTCCCGGCAGCGGCACATGCTCTTCCGCCTCTTCTGCCAGGGGAAATTCGTAAACAGGGCTCTCCACGGAACGGGAGACGGGAACGCGGAACACCCCTTTCAGCCGTACCCAGGAAGCGTCCGGAGAAGGCAGTTCTCCGGCAACTCCATTGACGGTTGCCTGTACTATTCCGCCTTCACTCCGCGGGTACATGCTGCCCATCCTAAACTCTGCCGGGGCCAGCTTCCTGCCGGTGGAATCGGTCGCCTCCAGATACTGGATACCGTCATTGTATCGCGATCCAAAGCCCAAGGGGGACTTGACGCTGAAATTTACTCCGAACTTCAGCTGCAGAGGGGATTCCTGGGGCGCTCCGTTAATCCACATGCTGTTTTTTTCCATGCCGACGGAAACAAAAACGACCTTCACCGGATTTTTTTCCTCCGGCTTGCCGCCGCCCCACGCCGCCGCTCCCAAAGCCGCAGCGGCGCACAGCAAAAACCGGGCAACAATAATGCTCTGCCTGTTCATCCTAGTTCTCCTTGTTCGGGGTATCCTGTTGTTCCACGGCGCCGGACAGGCCGCACCGGATACGGACGGGCACCATGATTTTCCTTAATCCCTCCGCATATTGAACGGCCACCTTCAGTTCCTCCTGCTTCTTCCCCTGCATCCGGAAGTACCGGCCCCAGTCATAACTCTTCAGGGAGCGTCCGGAGCTGGAACCGTAATTTTCCGTCACCAGCGGAGCGCCATCCGGGGAATGCAGTTCAAAATCCAGAAAGCCAAGCGGAGTGGAAGAATGGACTTCCA
>OHKL01000938.1_pt1 | contig 12423 bp, 8 predicted proteins | sample 1568721 | NCBI WGS metagenome assembly OHKL01 (sample SAMEA3879543, study PRJEB24766) | human gut metagenome | biome: human-associated habitat; feature: feces | place: USA | collected 1985/1987 | reverse complement strand
GCCAGAATACAATATCAAAATGTAGACTTGCGTGTGTTGACCGACAGATGGAAACAACCGGGAGATATTGCTCAGTTTAAAGATATTAAAAACGCTGATAATGTCACCATGCCGACTTCACGCTTCGTTCAGGACAAGGCTTATCTGCGCTTGAGTGCATTGACTTTGAGCTATGATTTTAATCGGGAGTGGATAAAGAAATATTTGGGGATGAATATGCTCCGATTGGAAGCAAGTACACGCGATTTTATTAACTGGAATTCTATCCGTCAGGAGCGAGGCTTAAGCTATCCGAAGTCATGGACGGTCGATTTCTCTATTAAAGCACAATTCTAAGTATACCATTATGATACAAAAAATATATACTACGTTTATTTCTTTTGCATTTGCAGCCTTGACACTTTCTTCGTGCTCAGATTGGCTCGATCTTTATCCTTCCGACGAGATAAAGGAGGAATATTTGTTCTCTTCCGGTGATGGTTTCCGTACAGCGACGAATGGTATTTACCGGAAAATGGCTACTTTCGATTTGTATGGCAGTAATCTTACTTGGGGGATTTTAGATGCCTGGGCTCAGTCGTATTATATAGATCAATTTCCGAGCATAGGTGGTGGAACAGCAATGAGAAAGATAGCAAGTCTTGAGTTTAAAAATACCGAATTAGTTCCTGTTACTGATGCTATGTGGAATGCTGCTTGGAATGTGGTTGCCAATTGTAATGAATTAGCTCAGCAAGCAGCCAAAGCCGATCCCAGCATCTTTTACGGGCTTGACGGTGAACGTCAGATGATTTTGGGAGAAGCTATTGGATTGCGTGCATTTATACAATTTGATTTACTTCGTATTTATGCTCCGTCTCCTTCTTCTGTTGGTTTCAAAGAGGATAAACGTACTTTTATTCCTTATGTCAATACTTATCCTAGCTATCTTAATGATCATCAAACGGTTAGCTATTGTTTGGAGCAGATTATTACTGATTTGAAGGAAGCACAACGAATTCTGAAAGATGTAGATGAAGATTCTGATATGCGTGCAAACTATAGATTTCATATTGCAGCAGTTTCAGAAAAACTGTTTGCTGGGAGTAGAGGCTATCGTCTGAATTATTATGCGGTAACGGCAGAACTGGCTCGTGTTTATTTGTATGCGGGAAAAAATGCGGAAGCTTATGCGGAAGCCAAGAAAATCATTGATGAAGAAAGTAAAACTGGTTATTTTAAAGCATCAACCAATTCAACCGGTTTCAGGAATGGAAATATGAAGATGTATAATGATATTATTTTTGGGCTTTATTCCCCCAAGGAATTAGTGGAATGGGATCAGGAAATAAATCATGCTACCGATGGTGACAGTCAAGAATCTTATTTGTGCCTTGATAGTGATGTTGCGAAAGATTTGTATGGGGATGAAATAGACAGTGACTGGCGGTTTAATTATCAATTGGAAGAGAAATATTATGGATATTATTATCGTACGTTGAAATATTACAAGCAGACAGAAAATAAGGATGAAGGAAAAATAAGTAACAGGACGCTCCCTATGATACGTATGTCTGAGGTATATTATATTGCTGCTGAGGCGATTTTTGATACTAATCCCAAAGAAGCGCAAGGTTATTTGGAATTAGTGAAGAAGGGGAGAGGAATATCAAAGAAGTTCGATAATGTGACAAACAAATCGGAGTTTATAAATTTGTTGGTAAACGATGCCCGTCGTGAGTTTTTGGGTGAAGGGCAGATATTTTATATGTATAAACGCTTGAATCGGTTGATGCCCGCCAGCTCTTTTTATGATAGCGATGTTTTGCCGACTGATGAAAATATGGTGTTGCCGAAACCTGATTCGGAATCAAATATTTAAAAGTAAAGGAATATTTTCAGAACAACTATTTAATAGAAACGAAAATGAAGATAAAATATACTATATGGGGAGTGTTGGCTGGCACCGCAGGTTTGATACTCACTTCATGTGAGGAGAAGGGATTGTTGGTCAGCAGTAACGATACAGCCTATTTGAGATTTGCTAACGATATGACAAAAGATACCACTACCGTATCTTTTAAAATGTATAATGAAGGTGAGGATGCTGAGATACCGATAGAGGTTTCTGTTTACGGGCAGATGCAGAATGAAGATTTACATTTTAATGTAAGTGCAGATGCTGAACGTACTACCTTGCCGGCTAATTTGTATGTATTGCCTGCAGATTGTAAGATAAGAAAGGGATTGCTTACGGATACTATTTATGTGACACTGAAGAATGATCCGATATTGAAGACAGAAACGAAGGTATTGGCATTGCAGGTCGTAGAAGCAAATGCTGTGAAACAGGGTGATTATTTGTATTCGCGTGCTCTCATTTCTGTCACCGATCGTTTGTTTAAGCCCGACTGGTGGTTGGTGAACGATGCTGGGACGGAAGAAAACCCGGGAAATTCGGTCGATTGGTTTTATTTGGGTGAATACTCGGAAAAGAAGTATCAGATGTTTTTGGACGAGTTGAAAAAAGATGATATGGTGTTCGACGGAAAGAATAAGCAAGTATTGCGTAAATATTCGTTGAGACTGAAGAATACCCTGAAGCAGATGAACGAAGGGAAAAATAAGGAAGATTGGGTGAAAGATGAGCATGGAAATGTGATTACTGTGGAAGTGGCAGGATAATTATAAAATTGCAAAGTATGAGAAAATTAGGAATATATGTAGTGATGGCTATTTTTGCCGGAGTCGTGTCAGGTTGTTTGGATGACGACAACAATTATAACTACAAGCAGATAAATTGGCTACAAGGTGGTGATTTCAATTTTGAGAATATCAATTCTGAATATAACTTGATAGAGGGAGATGAATTGGTATTGGCGCCTACATTCAAATTTACGATTGATAGTATAACGCCTGATGTCAGCTATGAATGGTATATAAACAAGCAGTTACAGGCAAATGAAACTAGTGCCACTTATACATTTAAGGCCGACAAGAGTGGTCAGTATCAAGTGACATTTGCAGTGAGAGACAATAAGTCGGGGGTTCAGTTCGGAAAGTCCACAATTATTAATGTGATGTCTATGTATCAACGTGGATGGACAATTTTGTCAGATGAAAACGGACGTTCCGTACTTCATTTTATCGTACCTACAACGCAACATTATCAGGTAACGTATAATGGAGAAACCTTTACTCGCGATTCGTTGGTTTATCATATAGTGAAGCGTAACGTTGTCCCCAATTTGGGTTCAAATCCTAAAGGATTGATGAATAATATTGGTTATATAGATTATAATCATATGTATGGAATCAGCACATATGACGAACTGGTGGTGAAGCAAGATCGCTGGGTGGAACTTAATGGTAATACATTGGAACGCGAAGTGTACACAGATGAGGAATTTCGTGGGGATATTCCTGCTGATTTCTCTCCGGTAGAAGCAGCTATGACTTATTCGTGTAAAGCATTATTGGATAAGAACGGATTGATTTATTGGGAACAGAAAGCGGATGCGGCGGATTTTCATGCGGGCACCTATTTGTCCATAGGATTAAATAACCAAACCCGATTCAGTCGTTTGTTCCAAGCTTATAAATTCAATAGCTATAATACGAATATGATCCTTGCATTGACGAAAGAGGATAATTCATTGGTAGGCATCCTGGATATGGGTAATGTAGGTGAGAGTTCAGCTATTACTGAGATGTCTAGTTCTTCAAGTGGTAATGTGTATAATATCACTGATCCGAGTGATGAAGATCATTTTTCAAATATAGAGAAGACGGTGGTAGATGCATTACCTGCTCCGTACGATGATAGAAATGATTTTACGGTAGCTGATCCATTTTGGACGGTTTTGTTGAAAGATGAGGCTACTTCAGCGTATGAATTACGTTACTTCGGGCTGGAGGCTTATAGTAGATCTGTTAGCTGTATGGAGGGCTGGTATTATGAGGCTTCTTTGGGCGTTATCAATGATTATCGTGGTATGGCTAACTTTGGAAACAGACGTTATGTGGTGATTGCCAACGGAAATCAGCTTTATTATTATCAATACGGTTGGGATGCTTATGGAGATGTGGAATATAGAGGTGAATTAATGCCGTTGGGGGAACCGTTACCTGCGGCTGTTAAGACATTGTCGGGTATGGATGTAACTACTAACTTGTATAAACAAAAGTACCCTTACGATGGGCAGTTAGGAGTTGCTCTGGAGGACGGAAGTTTCTTTATATATAGTGTTGTTGAAGAAAAATCGGAGAATGGGACGTGTACGTCGGTCTCTCTTAAACAACAATTTCCGAATGAAACCACTTCGGAAGAAAACAAGAAGTTTGATAAAATTGTAGATGTCCTTTATAAACTGGGAAGTGGTGATGATTATATGTCATTTGCATTCTAGAAGAGCTTTAAAAGCGTTTTTTTGATAATAAATAACCATTATGGTATTAAAACAACTTTTTATTGCCGGCAGCTTGTCTTTTACTCTTGCATTGCAAGGATGGGGACAAGTTCCTGCCGAGCATGATACGGTACAAGCCAATTATGAGTTGGCGGAGAAGTTCCATAAATTTACATTAGGGGGAAAACTGTCTAATAATAGTATGTCCCTTTATCCGCATGAAATCAATGATACGGATAATTTTTGGTTTGATTTTACGACTTCGGCAGGTAAACACTACTATTATGTCAACCCCAAGGAGGGAAAGAAGGAGTTACTCTTCGATAACGAGGAAATGGCTATGCTGCTTTCCGGTTTAACTCATGAGGTTGTGAATCCGGTAAGGTTGGATTTGTCAGAATTAAAGTTCGCAAAAGATCAAAAGTCATTTGTATTCAGTTACAGGTCGAAAAAGTATGATTACAATCGAATTACCCGCAAATTGAAAGAGGTGGAGGAGAAAAAGGCAGATGACAGAGATGCCGAGCCGATATATTCATGGATGAATTTTTCTCCGGATAAGAAGTACATACTGTATGCGAAAGACCATAACTTGTATGTGAAGGGCAACAAGGCATTGGGAGTAGATACTACGGAAGTGCAATTGACTACGGACGGAGTCCCTGATTTTTCGTATGCTCGTGAGGAGGATGCGGGGGAGAATGGTGAAGTTCCTTCTAATGCTCGTTGGTGTCCTGATAGCCGGCATGCATATATTGTGCTTGATGATAATCGGAAATTGCGTGACTTTTGGGTGATTAATTCGATTTCGGACAAGCCGGAGTTGAAGAAATATAAGTATGAATTTCCGGGAGATAAATATGTAACCCAGAATGAACTTGTAATCATTGATATTGTAGAACGGACTGCGAGAAAAGCGAAGATACAAAAGTGGAATGACCAGTATGTGATGCCTTTTAGTGTAACGTCGGATAGCAAGTATGTCTTTTTTGAACGTACCAAACGTACATGGGATGAGGTAGACGTGTGTTCGGTCAATACCTCTACCTTGGAGGTCAAAGAACTGATTCATGAAGTGGATAAGCCTTATCGTGATCCGCATGCGCGTAGCGTGGAAGTTCTGAATGATGGAAAAGATATTCTATTTCGTTCCGAACGTACAGGGTGGGGACACTATTATCATTACGACGGTCAAGGGAACCTGAAAAATGCGATATCTTCAGGACCGTGGGTAAGCGGACATATTGCCGCTATTGATACGCTGCAACGTACGGTTTATTTTTATGGATATGGAGATGACCCGAAGATCAATCCGTTTTACTATCGTTTGTATAAGTCCAATATGGATCGTGAGGGAGCAACTCTACTCACTAAAGAAGACGGGCAGCACCGGGTAATCTTTTTGAAGTCTAGGCGCTACTTTATTGATACATTCTCAAGAGTCGATATGGAACCGAAGATATTATTGAAGGACAATACCGGCAAGGTGATTATGGAGTTGGCAAAGCCTGATTTAAGTCAGGTATATGCCGCCGGTTGGAAGAAGCCGGAAAATTTTGTGGTGAAAGCTGCCGATAATGTTACGGATTTGTATGGAGTGATGTGGAAGCCGTCTAATTTTGATCCGGAAAAGAAATATCCGATTATTTCGGTTGTTTATCCGGGACCATACTTCGGGTTCGTTCCTACTAACTTTACGTTGGATGATAGCTATTGTACCCGTATGGCGCAGCTTGGCTTTATTGTAATCACTGTAGGCCATAGGGGAGATACTCCGATGCGTGGAAAGGCATATCACCGTTACGGTTACGGCAATATGCGTGATTATCCGTTGGAAGATGATAAGTATGCTATTGAGCAGTTGGCTCAGCGCCACTCGTTTATTGACGGTAAGAAAGTTGGTATCTACGGACATTCCGGTGGCGGATTTATGGCTGCGGCTGCTATCTGCACTTATCCGGACTTTTATTCGGCTGCTGTCTCATCGGCCGGTAACCATGACAATCGTATTTACAATAAAGGTTTCGTGGAGATTCATTATGGTGTAGATGAGAAGGTGACAACGACTAAAGACAGTTTGGGAGTAGAGAGCAAAACGTATGATTATAGTGTACGTGTGCGTCCGAATCAGGAGTTGGCGAAGAATTACAAACATGGATTGCTGCTGTTTACCGGTGCCATAGACCAGACTGTGAATCCGGCCAATACTTTACGTCTGGTAGATGCATTGATTAAAGCGGACAAGGACTTTGATATGTTTGTGTTACCTAAATGTACTCATGGATTCTTCGGTGAGTCCGAGAGCTTTTTTGAGCATAAAATGTGGCGTCATTTTGCACGTCTGTTGTTACATGATAACTCGGCAGACTGTGATATTGATTTGAATAAAGATATGATAAAAGATGAAAGGAGAAGATAAAATGAAGCAGACAATAATGGGAATCGGATTAATAGTGGGAGTGTTAGCCGGTTTTGTCCCGAGTGTCGATGCTCAAACACAGAAGAAGCCGGTTGACATTGAAGCCTGCATGTCGTGGAAGCGTGTTGAATCGCCGGATATCTCCCCGACAGGACGTTGGGTTACCTACCGGATTGCACCTATGGAGTACAATCCTGAAAACACCGACGCAAAAACTGTACATCTGTTTGATACACGTACCCGCAAGGAGATTCTGCTGGATGATGTGGAAAACATTGAGTTTTATAATTCGGATCAAGCTCTTTCTTATCAGAAGGCTGACTCTACAGGAAATATGAAGACGATCCTGATGGAACTTCCTTCAGGTATCAAGAAAGAATGGAAATATAAGGAATCTTTCCGGCCGGTAAATGGAACTCCTTATTCAGTCTCAGTGACAAACGTTCCGAAAGATACGGTTAATCATGTCCCGTCTTTTAATCGTTTGGTGGTTCGCCATCTGAAAACCGGTACTGCTTTTCAGATTGATAGTATTGGCTATTATACCTTATACAATGAAGGACGTTCTATCATTTTTGTACGCAGGCAGGCAAAAGGAAACGCATTGTGTTATGGCCCATTGACGGGACCCTATCAGACTATCTATCAGAGTGCTGTAAAGAAAGAACCTGTTTCTTTCAGTTTGGATACAAAACTGATGACAGGAGAATTCAGTATTAAGGATTCGCTATGGTATAATTTCTCTTTAAAGAAGAATACCTGCGATTTGGTCTTCGACCGTAAAGAGGTGATTCTACCGACAGGAATGGAACTTGCGCGGGCCACTCTGTCGCACAGTCAGAAGTTCCTGACAATGGAACTCAGACCTTATCAGGAGAAAGTAAATAAAAATAAAAAAGAAGAGGAAGTAAAGCCGGATAAGAGTTTCGAACTGGAGCTGTGGACTTGGGATGAATATGAAGTTCCTACGTTGCAGACTCGTGGTCGTTATTTCCGTCCTCAATATTCAAAATATATCTATGATATTGCTTCCGGAAAATTGATGGAAGTAGCTCCCGGTCATGCTGATTTGTTGGAACCGGACCGTGCAGAAGAAATACATTATGTGCTTTATACGGACGAAACTCCCTATCGTATGCAGAAAGAATGGCTTAATGAAGTGCCGTTTGATATCTATTCTGTGAATGTGCATACAGGAAAAAAGCAATTGGTAGGACGTAGCTATCGGACAAGACCGAAGTGGTCAATGAACGGTAAATGGGCTGTGATGTATGATCCTGTTGCACAGGTATGGAATAAGTTTGACGGAACAACGGGTAAGGTTACCGATATTTCAACAGCTATTGGTTATCCGGTATTCGAGGAAACTTATGATAAACCGAATCCTGCGCCTGCCTATGGCATTGCAGGTTGGACTGCTGATGGTAATAATGTACTGATTTACGATGCTTATGACTGGTGGAAGATAGATTTAACCGGAGAACGTCAGCCGGAATGTTTCACCAAGGGATATGGCCGCAAAAATAAGAGATCTATCCGTAAAATGACCAGCAATATTGATAAGGAAGTTTTCAAACCGGACGAGACGGTTGTAGTCAGCGTGTGGGATGAGAATACGATGGATGAAGGCATTTATTCGCTTGACATGAAAGGTCGTTTGAAGAAGCTTGCGGAAGGTCCTTATATCTATGCGATTCATCGTTTCTCGGATAATCAGAAGTATTGCATCTGGAATCGTCAGAATATGTCAGAATTCCGTGATCTGTGGTGGAGCAAAGCCGATTTCTCCGATCCGATCCGTATAACGAATGCTAATCCTCAGCAAAGTGAATACAAATGGGGAACTGCAAAGTTGGTGGAATGGACAAACTATGAGAATAAACCCAATAAGGGAATACTTTATCTGCCGGAAGATTATGATCCTCAAAAAGAATATCCCGTACTGGTACAATTCTATGAAACGCATTCAGGTGGATTGAATACTTATCATGCTCCGATGTTGAGCAGCGCAATGGGTGATGTGATGTATTTCGTCAGCAACGGATATATCGTATTCATGCCGGATGTGCATTTCACTATAGGAACACCGGGACAGAGTTGTTATGATGCCGTAGTAAGCGGAACCAAATATTTGATAGAGCAGGGGATAGCACATCCGGGAAAGATAGGTCTGCAAGGACATAGCTGGTCGGGATTCCAAACCAGTTATCTGGTGACTAAAACTGATCTATTTACTTGTGCCAATATTGGTGCTCCTATCACTGATATGGTGACCGGTTATTTGGGCATTCGTGGTGGAAGCGGTTTACCGCGTTATTTCATGTACGAAGAATGGCAAAGCCGTATGGGAAAGAATTTGTGGGAAGCCAAGGACAAATATCTGGCAAACTCCGCTATCATAGAGGCCGATAAGATACATACGCCGTTACTGATCTGGCATAATGACAAAGATGAGGCTGTGGCTTATGAACAGGGGCGTGCCTTGTATTTGGCTATGCGCCGTTTACAGCGTCCGGCATGGCATCTCAACTACAAAGGTGAAGGACATTTCCTTAGTAATCAGGCTGCCCAGAAGGACTGGACTATCCGGATGATGCAATTCTTCGACTATTACCTGAAAGGAACAAAAGAACCGCGTTGGATGAAAGAGGGTATTCATCTGAGGGAACGTGGCATTGACCAAAAATATGATTTACTAGAAAAATAAATGAAATGAAGAAACTATTAATGACAGTTATGGCTCTGTCTTGCTTTGCATTCAGCAGCTATGGACAGAAGAAGGTGGAGAAACAAATTATAGGTAAATGGTGCAATCCTTATACCTATCAGTCTACCGGTGAACTGAAAGGATTTGAGTTTAAAAAAGGTGGGAAATGCTCTGCCGTCAATATTCCCTCTTTGGATTTGAAGACTTGGAAGATTGATAAAGATGGCTATTTAATCGTTGAAGGGTTTAGCAAAGGAGAAGATGGAAAGGTGGAAGTGTATAAGACACGTGAACGTATAGGTTACATAACACCTGATTCATTGGAATTGGTTGCGCAGGACGGACCTCCACGGTTGGCTTTCCTGTATCTGAATACCAAGTCTATCAAGAAGTTAGTCACTTCGGAATTGGCTCCCGACAAGAAGTAATAAATCTCTCTCTTAAATAATTTAATGTTAATTAGCGAAGGCTAATGAAAATGCCCTGTCGTAGTGATTACGATAGGGCGTTTTTTCATTTATAGAGGATGATTGAGAAAGTCTGGTATTTAGTGTAGCATTGCCAACGCCTTATTTTCCGCCGCTTCCATAATTTCCCGTTCTCCGGGGCCTTTATCGTTTATACCGCAAAGATGAAGTATCCCGTGAATAATGACACGGTGGAGTTCATTGTCATAAGAAGCGCCGAATTGTTCTGCATTGGTGCGTACCGTATCCAAGCTGATGAACAAGTCTCCGGACAGGCGGTCGCCCTCACAATAGTCGAAAGTAATGATGTCCGTGTAGTAGTCGTGTTGCAGATATTGGCGGTTTACTTCCAGAATTTTTTCATCGGAACAGAAAATATAAGCGATTTCACCGAGTCTTTTTCCATAGGAAGCAGCTACGGCTTTGATCCATTCCGTAGTCTCGCGTTTCTTGATTTCAGGCATTTTGATGCCTTCTGTTTGATAAGTTACAGCCATAATTGAATGTTATGATTTAAAAGAAAAATAAATAACTGATTAAGATAGCGGCTATGATACCCGAGAAGTCGGCTATCAGGCCACAGGTGACGGCGTTGCGGGTCTTGGTGATACCTACGCTGCCGAAGTAAACGGCAAGGATGTAGAATGTGGTATCCGACGCCCCGCGTACCACGCAACTCATGCGTCCTACAAACGAATCCGGCCCCAGTTCCTTCATTGTATCAATCATCAACCCGTTGGCACCGCTGCCGCTAAGCGATTTCATCAATGCAGTGGGCAGTGCTCCCACAAAGCTTGTGTCGACTCCGCATAGTCCTACTACGTATCCGATACCTCCCACCAGAAAATCCATGGCTCCCGAAGTACGGAATACCGCAATGCCTACCAGAAAAGCAACCAGATAAGGAATAATGCGCACAGCTGTCGTAAACCCTTCCTTGGCTCCTTCCACGAAAGAATCATATACGTTAATCTTCTTTCTGACACCCGTTAAAATAAACAGGATAATGACACTGAACAGAAGAATATTCGCTATCAGGGTAGAGTAAGTGCCCATATCTTCCCGAGAAACACTCAGGAACAGGTAAATCAAACCGGAGAAGAAAAGACAGATGATACCCATTAAAATCAGAATGGGCTTATTGATCAGGTTTATCTTCTGGGCGATACTGACTGCTATGACCCCGACCAGAGTGGAAATGAAGGTACTTAACAGAATAGGAATAAATACATCCGTAGGCTGGGCAGCTCCCATTTGTGCCCGGTAAACCATGATACTGATCGGGATGATGATGAGGCCGGAAGTATTAATCACCAGAAACATAATCATCGGATTGGAAGCCGTATCTTTCTTCGGGTTCAGTTCCTGCAGTTCTTTCATCGCTTTGAGTCCCAATGGGGTGGCGGCATTGTCGAGCCCGAGCATATTGGCGGACATATTCATAAAAATAGATCCCATGACCGGATGTCCTTTCGGAATGTCCGGAAACAAGCGGCAGAAGACCGGACTCAGCCAGCGTGAAAGGGCATTAATCAGGCCGCTGTTCTCGCCAATCTTCATTACACCGAGCCAAAGCGACAACACGCCTGTCAGGCCGAGAGAGATTTCGAATGCCGTTTTAGATGAATCGAAGGTGGAGTTGATGATCTCTGTGAATATTTGGGTATCGCCGAAGAACAAAAGTTTGCAGACGGCAACTACGAAAGCAATCACGAAGAATGCGATCCAGATGTAATTTAAAACCATAAATATGCCCGTTAATTTTCCTACAAAATTAAGAATATGTTTCCACTCATTGCGGCTTTTTTGACTATTTTTGTCCGTATATAACTTTGTAGACTCAAATATCCCGATGAAAGCGATAGAAATTCAAAAAGAACTGGAAACTTATATTGATCCGGTAAAAAGGGAATATCTTCCCGGATTCTTTAAAACCGGCAAGGGTCAATATGGTGAAGGCGACCGGTTTCTTGGAATAGTGGTTCCTGCAACCCGGCTTGTAGCGAAGAAGTATAAGAACGCGCCTTTTGAGGTGATGGCGGAGCTTTTACAATCCGAATGGCATGAATGTCGTTTGTGTGCATTACTGATGATGGTGGAGCGGTTTAAGAAAAGTGGTGGAGAGGAGCGGGAAGCGATCTACCGTTTTTATCTGTCGCAGACGGAGCGCATAAATAATTGGGACCTTGTGGACCTGTCGGCACCATATATTGTGGGTGAATACCTAAAGGATAAGTCGCGTGATGATCTTTATCGGCTGGCGGAAAGTACTCTGCTGTGGGATCAGCGTATTGCTGTCGTATCTACGGTTACCTTCATCCGGAATAACGATTTCATCGATATTCTCCGTCTTTCGGAATTGTTGCTGCAACACAAACATGACTTGATGCGGAAGGCTATAGGCTGGATGCTGCGTGAAATGGGAAAGCGGGACAAGACCCT
>OHKL01000924.1_pt1 | contig 12610 bp, 10 predicted proteins | sample 1568721 | NCBI WGS metagenome assembly OHKL01 (sample SAMEA3879543, study PRJEB24766) | human gut metagenome | biome: human-associated habitat; feature: feces | place: USA | collected 1985/1987 | reverse complement strand
TATTTCATATCGCGGCGTTCGCCGCATCACGGCAAAAGTAAAAACCGTGATTTGTAAGCAAGCTCCCAATCACGGTTCTTATTTTGCCTATGCGCGGCTCATTGCCCGCGTAACTTTCAAGTTAGTTTGGTGTAAAGACTCTAAAAACAATGAATTCCGTACAAAAAAATTCCCAAATCCGGAATTTTTGTACGGAATTTCTTCATTTTGCACTCTCAGCGAAAATAACGGCTTTTTGTATGGCAAAATCTCATATTTTTGTATTTTTTTAGTAAAAAATAGGATTTTAAATACAGAGCTCTCCGCAATGAGCACGCTATTCATAAGATTGTCAGCAAAGGGCGCAGCCAATCTTATTTCCAAAATTTCTTTTTTTTGCTGTCCTTCGGCTCCTTGTTGTCTCCCTCTCCGCTTTCCGTTGTCTTCTTCACCGCATTCAGGGAATCTCCTGTCAGCGCATCAAACTGCTTTAACAGTTCCTTTGCCTCCGGTTTCAGCTTATCGGGAGTCTGTACCACCAGTGTTACATAATGGTCACCGCGAACGTCCTTATTTCTCCAGGAAGGAACACCCTTGCCGCGGAGACGAATCTTCGTATCCGTCTGGGTTCCTGCCTTCACATCATAGACTACCTTACCGTCTACGGTATCGATCAATATTTCTCCGCCCAATGCAGCTACTGCAAAAGAGATCGGAACGGTAGAGAAGATATTGAAATCCTGTCTCTGGAAAATGGGGTGACGGCCTACACGCACTTCTAACAGCACATCACCTCTGGGACCGCCGTTAACACCGGGCTCTCCCAGACCGGGCTCACGAACAGCCTGACCGTTATCAATACCTGCGGGAATTACTACCTCATAACGTTTCTTCATCGGAATGTATCCGGTACCACGACAATCCGGACACTTTTCCTTGATCACCTTGCCGGTTCCCTGACATTCGGGGCAAGTGTGTACTGTACGCATCGTGCCAAAGAGAGACTGTGAGTTATATACTACCTGACCCTTACCACCGCACTTTGTGCAGGTCTCCGGGCTGGTACCGGGCTTTGCTCCGGAACCGTTACAGGTCTTACAGGTCTCTTTTACCGTAGGCTCAATCTCCTTCTTACAGCCAAAAACAGCTTCTTCAAACGTAATCTGAACACTGATGCGGACATCTGCGCCCTTCCTGGGGCCGTTATTTTGAGAATTTCTGCTTCTTCCGCCGCCAAAGAAATCTCCGAAAATATCACCGAAGATATCGCTGAAATCAGTTCCGCTGAAATCAAATCCACCGGCTCCGCCTGCACCGCCGTCAAATGCCGCATGACCATACTGATCATACTGACGTCTCTTCTCGGGATCACTCAGCACGGCATAAGCCTCGGAAGCTTCTTTAAACTTCTGTTCTGCCTCCTTGTCTCCGGGGTTCATGTCGGGATGGTATTTTTTCGCCAGTACACGGTATGCTTTTTTGATTGCAGCATCATCTGCATTCTTATCTACACCGAGGACCTCGTAATAGTCTCTCTTTTGCTCTGCCATTTTTGCACCTCTATCACATAAATCTTAAGACGGTTATGCACAGGGCACGCTTTCGCATACCCTGTGCCGCCTATTATCACAATCACTGTTACACAGCATTTACTGTTATACCACGGATTGCTCTGTTTGTGAAGTTATTTATACTTCTCTGAAGTCTCCGTCGATGACATCATCATCTGCGGAAGAACCTGCGTTGCTGCCGCCGGCCTGTGCATTCATGTCAGGACCTGCGCTCTGAGCGCCCTGCTGTGCCTGTGCAGCCTGCTCATACATCTTGGTGAATACGGACTGTGCACTCTGGGTCAGTTTCTCTTTTGCAGCCTTCAGCTCATCTACATCGCTGTCGCTCATTTCCTGATCCTTGGTTCTCTCCAGGATAGCCTTAACAGCTTCCAAATCAGCCTGTACCTGAGTCTTGTCACTCTCGGGCACCTTGTCACCTACTTCGTTCAGAGCCTTCTCTGTCTGGAATACGAAGGAGTCTGCTTCGTTTCTTGCCTCGATAGCTTCCTTACGCTTCTTATCCTGTGCTTCGAATTCAGCGGCTTCCTTGACAGCCTTCTCGATATCGGAATCGGACATGTTGGAGCCTGCGGTAATGGTGATGTGCTGCTCCTTGCCGGTACCCAGATCCTTAGCGGATACATTTACGATACCGTTGGCATCGATATCGAAGGTAACCTCGATCTGAGGGATTCCTCTGGGAGCGGGAGCAATACCGTCCAGACGGAATTGTCCGAGGGACTTATTATCCTTAGCGAACTGACGCTCACCCTGTACTACGTTGATATCTACTGCTGTCTGATTATCAGCAGCGGTAGAGAAGATCTGGCTCTTCTTGGTAGGAATGGTTGTATTTCTCTCGATCAGTCTGGTTGCAACACCACCCATGGTCTCAATGGACAGAGACAGAGGAGTTACATCCAGTAACAGAATATCACCGGCACCTGCATCACCGGCAAGCTTACCACCCTGAATAGAAGCACCGATTGCTACGCACTCATCAGGATTCAGAGACTTGCTGGGCTCTTTACCGGTCAATGCTCTTACCTTATCCTGTACAGCAGGGATACGTGTGGAACCACCTACTAACAGTACCTGACCCAGATCAGAATAATTCAAGCCTGCATCCTTCATAGCGTTCTGTACGGGGATGGCGGTCTTGTCAACCAGATCTCTGGTCAGTTCATCGAACTTAGCACGGGTTAAGTTCATATCGAAGTGCTTAGGTCCTTCTGCGGTTGCGGTAATGAAAGGAAGGTTAATGTTGGTGGTCATTGCGCTGGACAGCTCTTTCTTAGCCTTCTCAGCTGCTTCCTTCAGTCTCTGCATAGCCATCTTATCACCGGACAGATCTACGCCTTCTACCTTCTTGAATTCATCCAGCATCCACTGAATGATCTTGTTATCGAAATCATCACCGCCAAGGTGTGTATCACCGTTGGTAGCCAGTACTTCGATGACACCGTCACCGATCTCAATGATAGATACATCAAATGTACCACCACCAAGGTCATATACCATAATCTTCTGCTCTTTCTCATTGTCCAGACCATAAGCAAGTGCTGCTGCGGTAGGCTCGTTGATGATACGCTTTACATCCAGGCCTGCAATCTTACCTGCATCCTTGGTAGCCTGACGCTGAGCATCATTGAAGTATGCGGGAACTGTAATAACTGCCTCGGTAACTTTCTCACCCAGATAGCTCTCTGCATCTGCTTTCAGCTTCTGCAGGATCATAGCGGAAATCTGCTGAGGAGAGTACTTTTTGCCGTCGATGGTACGGCCACGATCAGTACCCATATCTCTCTTAATAGAGGAGATGGTCTTCTCTGCGTTTGTAACTGCCTGACGCTTTGCAGGCTCACCGACCAGTCTCTCACCGGTCTTGGTAAATGCTACAACAGAGGGTGTGGTTCTTGCGCCTTCTGTATTAGCGATAACGGTGGGTTTACCACCTTCCATAACAGCTACACAGCTGTTGGTTGTACCTAAGTCAATACCAATAATCTTACTCATAATATTTTCCTCCTGTTTTTATTCTCTGTTTTCATTTTATAGTTTCTATTTTCAAAAATATGTGATAATCAAATTATTGAACAACGCCTACCATGCTGTGTCTTACGACCATGTCATGGTATGTGTAACCCTTCTGAAGTTCCTGGGCTACTACACCGGATTCATACTCATCGCTCTCCACCTGCATCACTGCGTTATGAAGATTCGGATCAAATTCCTGTCCGACTGCATCGATGGGTTTTACTCCGATGTTCTCAAGCTCTGTCATCAGCTGTTTGTAGATACGATTCATACCGTCTACAAAAGGATCTTCTTTGGATTCCTCGGGAACCGTTGCCAGACCTCTTTCAAAATTATCTACTACCGGAAGGATCTTCTCGATCACACTCTTGGCACCGGTATCGAACATTGCCTGTTTCTCTTTATCGGTTCTCTTACGGAAGTTCTCGAACTCTGCCATCTGACGCTTTACTCTGTCTTCCAGCTGATCGATCTTCTCCTTGTAGGAATCTTCCTTTTTGCTGAACTTTGCCTGCTTCTTTGCTGCCTTTTTGTCTTCCTTGCTCACGGGCTCCTCATTTTCTGTCTCTTCTTCTTTCAGCTCTTCGGCATCTGAAAGATCCTGTTCCATTTCTTCCTCTAATATTTCTTTTTCCTGATCTGCCATTCTTACTTTCCTTTCTGGAATCTGTCTATTCTTTGCGGTAAAGGTCATCCAACTGGTTCTGTACGGTTCTCAGCATTCCGATGACCTTGTCATAATCCATTCTCTTGGGACCTATGATTCCTATGGTTCCCTTCATGCCTTCGCCTAATTCATAAGTAGCTGTCACAACACTGCAGTCCTTCATGCCCTGCACCGGTGTCTCGTCTCCGATGTACACCTGAATACCTGTGCTTCCCTCGTCTGCCAGGGATTCCTGGATCAGACCGCCTAACTGCTGCTTCTCCTCGAAAGCATTGATCAGTTCACTTGCCTTGGACTGATCTGCCAGTTCCGGATACCGGAAAATGTTGTTCGCGCCGCTGGTGTAAATCTCCAGGTCTTCGTCTGCTTTGATGGCATCTGCCACGGCATCGATCACCTCGCTGACGATCTCACTGTGGATTCCGGCCTGCTGCTTCATCGCTGCGATCATCCCTAAGTTGATCTCCTCCATGGACAATCCATTGAGGTGTGTGTTCAACAGGATATTCAGCTTCAGCATTGTCTCATCATCCAGTTCCTGATTCACCGCCAGGATATTGTTCTTGATCACATTGCCTTCGGCAACGATGACTGCCAAAATCTGTCCGGCATCTACCCGGGACAGCTGGATGAACTTCAACTTGTTGTGATGTACCTGCGGAGCGCTGATCATGGTGGCGTACTGTGTGTTCTGAGCCAGAGTCTTGACTACCTGCTTTAACAGGTTCTCCAGCTTATCCTGTCTCTCTAAGAGCATATCCTTCATCTCATTGACTTCCTGCTCTCTGGTCGCCATCATGGTATCCACATAGAAGCGATATCCCTTATCGGACGGAATTCTTCCTGCGGAAGTGTGGGGCTGTATGATATAACCCATCTCCTCCAGATCTGACATCTCGTTCCGAATGGTTGCCGAGCTTAAATTCAGATCCGTATATTTCGAAATGGTTCTGCTGCCTACCGGCTCTCCCGTTTCCAAGTAGTTCCGGATAATGGCTTGCAATATAATTGTTTTTCTGTCATCCAATTGCATTCCATCACTCCCTTTGGGATTATTAGCACTCATCTAAAAGGAGTGCTAACATCTTCTTACCCTAAAATATCACTACCGGGTATTATTGTCAACCGATTTTCCGGAAAATAATTCTAAAGATTATTAATAAAATATAAAAACAGAACCGGCACTATTCCAGTACCAGTCCTGTCTCCAAATATACGGGAAGCGCCCGTACATATACCATATCTATTGTGCCTCCGATAATGATCAGAAAGCATACCGCAATGCCTGCATTTACCAACCATCTCGGAAAAGTCCTGCCTCTGAAGCTGATTTCCGAAAGCTTCTGAATCCCTTTTATCATGTAATACATTAACGGAAGCAGTGCCGGGAGCAGGTAACGTCCCTGGTTCTGATAATCCGTGGTATATGCATAATAAATCGTCAGAAAAACCGGCATGAAAATGCAATACAACATATTTATATGAAAGAACCATTCTCTTCCGGATATCTTCCTCCGCACTTTATAGCGGATCAGATACAGAAGCGCTCCCACAATGCCTGCGGCAAAAAATACTTTATATGCCCGATACAACCAGATGGAACCATATATGGACATAGAACCGAATGCCCCTACAAAACTGTGAAACAGTCCGGACAAGGTATAACGTTCCCGGAACATTTCGAATACTGTATATCCCATGGACTGATAGGTCTGCATCGTCAGAGGATTCACGCTCTCTATCGCATACTGTATTGCCATTTTTTCCCGGGTGGCAAGCCCTAACAGATCTCCGTCCAGTACAATATAACTTCGAATGAACCACCAGCCGATTCCTATCAGGACCACCGCCGCAATAAAGCATCCGTATTTTAACATCTTCTTCCAGTCATAAGAATAGCCGCCGCTCTCCTTTTTCTGTAAAAAGAACATTACAAACAGCAAAATGCAGCTTACGATATATCCATAGGCATTATAATAAGAAAGTGCGCATAAAATAATGCCTCCGCTCATCCACAGACTGTTCCGGACATTGATGCCGTCCCGGTAAACACAGATCAGTGCATACACCATCATCGCCGTGGACAACATGCAACAGGAATCCGTATTCACATAGGTATGCATAAACAGTCCTTCCGGCAGGTAGGTCACCGCAAAGCAGAACAGCCAGCGGAATCTGTCATCCTGAAATACTCTCTTCCCGATAAAGTATACAACGACTGCCATCAGCAGTCCGAAAGTCACATTCACCAGGCGTGCAGTGTACAGCAACGCGATCTCGGATTCCGTGAACAGGCTGACAAAACGCATGATATACCCCTGTACAATATATGGAAATACGTTATACAGTGCATAAGAAAATCCATACGCCGGAATCCGCACTTCTTCCTCCAGTCCCGTGGGGATTCTGCCGTATCTGCAGATAAACTGCGGAATCAGATATCTCGCATGCTCATCGGGCGGGTTGCCGAACAGGGGCGGTGTATTGGCGAGGGGCTGCAGCAGGGCGATGGTAAGCGCCAGTGCCAGAAAACCCAGCAGATATAATGTAAAAATAATCTTTTCTGATTTTTTCTGCATTCTGTCATCCTTTAACATTTTGATCATAATAATGATACAAAAACCCCAAAGTGATTATTCAACTTTGGGGCCTGGTAAACTATTCAGCCCCTATTCGCAAAACCGCACCTGCGGTGCTTTCCTTTTGCTCATAGGGTTACTTCGTAATATAAAAATAAGTATATATCCTTATGAATGCAAGCATTCAACGTATATATACTTATTTTTTATTACTCTGAATAGTTTATATGTAGAAGCTTCCGGTGGTCTCTTTGTTCATTACATAGTAAACCATGTTCTCTTCGGGCTTTACATATAATTCTATACTGGTCAGATCAGCTGCCTTCTGCTTCAGGTCGTATTTCCATACATCCTTTGCAATCTTCAGCAGATCTTCCTGAGAATAGGACTTGCCGCTGAACTGAACACTGATCTCGCTCTTTAACTCTGCCTTTTTTGCTGCGGGTTTCTTAGCGGGTGCTTTCTTAGCGGTTTCCTTTTTTGCTGTCTCTTTCTTAGCTGCGGGCTTTTTAACCTCTGCCTTTACAGGTGCTTTTACTTCGGCCTTTGCTACGGGTGCCTTCTCAGCTTCCTTCACAGCGGTCTTAGTTTCTGTCTTAACTGGAGTTGTCGGTGCTGCTTTCTTCACTTCTGCCTTAGGCGCTTCCACTTTCGCTGCTGCTACTGGTGCTACAGTTTTCTTAACTATTGCCATGTTACCGTCTCCCTTCTGTACGAATCATGTACAAAAAACATTTTCATTCTCCTCACAAGTACCGTATTCCGGCGCTCGATAAGGGTAGTGTATTCCATTTCCTTATAATTGTCAACTGTTATGCGAATACAAGGAAATACAGTAATACGATAATCCCCAGTACGATCCGGTACCATCCGAAGACCTTAAAGTCATGCTTTTTGATATATCCCATCAGGAAGCGAAGCACGAACAGGGATACAATAAAGGATACCACCGTACCGACCAGAAGGCAGGCAAGCTCCATTCCCGTGAATGCAAATCCAAACTTCAACAATTTCAGAAGACTCGCTCCAAACATAACGGGAATCGCCAGAAAGAAGGTGAATTCCGCTGCCACTGTTCTCGATATACCAATCATAATAGCTCCCAGGATCGTAGCTCCGGAGCGGGAGGTTCCGGGCAGTGCCGCCGCTACCAGCTGGCACAGACCGATGATCAGTGCATCTCTGTAAGTCAGCTGAGACAATTTTGTTGTGGTAGGTACACGGTCCTTATTCCAATTCTCGATCACGATAAACAGTACGCCGACCACTACCAGCATTACAGCTACCACTATGACCTGAATTGTAACACCACTGCTTCCGATCTCTTTTTGGAAGGCTTCTCCCACCGCATCATCAAATAACAGACCGTATACGACTGCCGGGATACATGCCACAACGATCTTCACCCACATCCAGAAAGCATCCATGCTCAGTGCCACATTTCCCACTGCGGGATCTTTTGCGGATTTTACAATGCCTCCCTTTTTCGGCTGCTTATTTTTCTTCAGGTAAAAGGGCCAGATCTTGTTCCAGAACAATACAACCACCGCTAAAATAGCTCCCAGCTGAATGACTACATCGAACATATCGAAAAAGCCTTCACTGGTCTGCTTAAAAGGGATCAGACGTTCCACCAGGATCAGATGTCCCGTGCTGCTGATCGGCAGCCACTCGGTAATACCTTCTACAATACCGTAAATAATTGCTTTGATGATTTCTAACATTTCTTTTCTCTCTTTACTTTCTTATATTTTTAGTACTTACTTTTCCAGATATGCCAGCAGATCCTCGTAGCAGGCTTCTGCTTCCCGATAACCCTCTTTGTATAAGGCGATCAGTTTGTCCTTGTCTTTCTCGATCCGTCCCACATCACTCTTTTTATGAGGACGGATGACGAATGCCTGACCACATTTCTCCTGTCTTTCGATGTAGTCCAGGCTCTCATTATAACGGATATGTCTGTCCGCCATCAGTTCATATACTTTAGGATATTTCAGATATCTGAGTTTTATGAGTCCTAACTGCGATGCGGAGGCGGGTTTTCTCACGAATCCCACTTCCTTGGTCATGACAACGACGTTTTTACGGTTGCCGTCCAGGATCGATTTCTCCAGAGGAATCGCATCGCTGATGCCACCGTCCAGATACAGCTTCCCATCTATTTTTACATTCCGTGCCACTAACGGCAGGGATGCGGAAGCACGGATCTTGTCAATATCTTTGCGGATATCACGGACACGCAGATACTCCGGCTGTCCCGTCTCGATGTTGGTCACCACGCTGTAAGCCTTGCCGGGATATTTTTCAAATGTTTCATAGTCATACGGATACAGATATTCCGGGATCAGGTGATAACAGAAATCCACATTGAACAGATCTCCGCTGGTCAATAAGCTCTCCAGGCTGCAATACCGTCTCGTATCCAGATAGTCCACACTGACACTCAGTGCCCGCCCCTTTTGTCTGGACAGATAGCTGCACATATGACACGCTCCGGCAGATACCCCATAGATATGGGAGAAGTCAATTCCTTTTTCGGTAAAAAAGTCCAACACTCCGGCGGTATAGACACCCTTCATGCCACCGCCTTCCAATACCAGTCCTGCCTGATACATTCGCATTACTCTCCTTTCTGCTTCTGCAACGATCCAGAACCCCATCAGCATATCGAAAGGCTCATTCGTGCAAGCACGATTCGTTTTTCGCATTCACTCCATGCAACTATCTAGATAGTTGCATACTCATTCTTCACGAACTTTCGTAAAGCTTCCAGGGATCTCTCTACCTTCTCCGTGTCCACACAGTAGGCCATGCGGAAATATCCGGGTGCACCAAAGCTATCACCCGGTACCAGAACGAGATCATATTTCAATGCTTTCTGACTGAATACCTTAGCATCCTCTTCCAGCGCCTTCGGGAAAATGTAGAAAGTTCCGCCGGGCTTCACACAGGTGAATCCCAGGTCTAGCAGTTCTTTATAGAGGATGTTCATATTCGTCTCATACACCGACAGATCCGCTGTCTTGTCCAGTACCTGTGCTACTGCCAGCTGGATAATGGAAGGAGGGCAGTTATGTCCGATACCGCGGGAGATCTGTCCGCACATATTGATCATGGTCTCCGCATCCTCACATGCCGGGTTCACTGCCACATAGCCGATACGTTCTCCCGGCAGGGACAAGGATTTGGAGAAGGAATAGCACATGATGGTATTGTCATAAAAATAGGATACGCAGGGGCTGTCCACACCTTCAAACACGATCTCACGATAAGGTTCATCAGAGATCAGATAAATAATATGACCGTATTCCTTGGACTTTTCTCTCAGGATATCTGCCAGTCTCAGCAATGTCGGGGTGGAATATACCACACCGGAGGGGTTGTTGGGAGTATTGATCAGTACTGCCTTGACTTTCTCCGTCAGCATCTCCTCAAACGCCTCAAAGTTGATCTGGAAATTCTCCAGATTGGGCGGAACCACCTTCAGTACCGCTCCGGTGAGATCCACATAAGGATGATATTCCGGGAAAAACGGTGCAAAGGTCAGGATCTCATCTCCCGGCTCCGTCACCAGGCGAAAAGCATGCGCCAGCGCTCCGGCCGCCCCGGATGCCATGAAAATATGCTCTTTACGATAAGGCAGTCCGAACCTCTTCTCCAGGTTCTCCGCAATTGCCTCCCTGACACTTGTAATACCGAGGCTGGGACTATAGCCGTGCAGTTCCAACGGTTCCTTCGTCGCCAGCATATGGATCATACGGTCGGTAAATTCTCTTGGAACCGGAACGGAAGGATTCCCCAGGCTGTAATCAAATACATTCTCGTATCCGATCTCCTGTCCTCTTGCCGTAGCGAATTCCGAAAGCTGCCGGATCACTGATTTTCCCGACAGCATGTCTTTGTATTTCTGAACTAACATACTACGCTCTCCCATCCGCGCTGTCTGCGCTGTTTATTTGATCTCTATACACTTATCACTGGACTTTTCTGTGGACAGACAGATGCCGTCTCTTCCACAGTTTTTTGCCTTATAGAGAAGCTCATCCGCTCTGGAAGTGAAATCCCACTCTCTGTTATTTTCCATCGGGATTCTTGCAAAGACTCCCTGGCTGATGGATACATATTTACTGCACCTACTGCACTCATGAGGTATTTTTAACATACGGACCTCTCTGAGAATGTCCTCTGAAATTCTCCGGATCTGCTCCACTGTCATCCCGGTATATACGATCATAAATTCATCGCCACCGTATCTGGCACAAAATACCTGTCCCGGAATCTGTATCTTTTGCAGAACTCCGGCAATGGCTTTCAGACACCGGTCCCCCATCAGATGACCGTAGTGATCATTGTACTCTTTGAAAAAATCAATATCCATAAGCTCCACGCCCAGAAGCTTTTCTTCCGCATAGGCGTGTTCGAAGCAGCCGGTCAGATATTCATGTAAATAAGTACGATTAGCCAATCCCGTCAGTTCGTCATGCATAGCAAGATCCTCCAGTACATGGTTAGAAGCCTGCATATTCTCTCTGTCAAGCGTTACATTTCTCAACCGGTCCTGTAATTCCATAACACCGACCAAGGCGCGGTGATTTTCCTGCCGGAATTTTTCATATGTTTCTAAATATTGCCGGGTATATTTCACATATTCCCCCATGTCTCCTTTGCGTAATATGCTCTGCACTTTAAAAGGATACAGATCCAGGAAGATATTGTAATACACTTCAATATGTTTTTCATCAATGATCCGGATCAGTTCCTCCAGATATTTTCCATCGGGCAGGATAGTCAGGATTCCCGCCAGGATCACCAGTTCATCCATGATCTCTTCAAAAACATCCCGGTCTGACAATTGCTCCAGAAGATCTGACGCAAGTTTTAAAGCCTCTTCCGCATGCCCTTTTAATAATTCGCAGGGAATACGATACATTTCTAATGTTATTTTCGAATAATAGCTTTCCGGTGCTTCTCTGAGGATCTTCTCTATTTCATTCCAAAGCTGCAGGGCTTCTTCCATTTCTCCCAGGTACATGTGACAGCAGCCGCACTCGATCATACAGTTGATCCTGTTATAATTCAAATGATATGTTTTTTCTGACTTATCATAGCAGGCGATCGCTATACGGTAATGATGTATCGCCTCCTGCCTCAGGCGCATCCTGACCAGGGTATAGGCAATATTGCTCTCCGCCATGCCCTGTATATAATAATAATGATATTTTTCCGCATATTTCAGGCTGTTATAGTAGGAGCTGAGCGCTAACATCCGGTTATTCTTCCGATCGGACACCGCTCCCATCATATTATGGGCTTTGGCCAACAGCTCATACATCCGGGCATTTTCCAGGCAGCCGACACTCTCTGTAAGGCATTGCATGGTGTTCTCATACTCGCCCTTCTGCCAATAACACTCCGCCAGATAATAGAGTCCAAGCCCTGTCAGCTTCTGTGATCCGGTATCTGCCGCATACTCTAATATTTTCTGGCAGGTGTCATAGTCCAGACAGTTGCCTGATTCTCTATATTGGATAGTATCGTTTATGAAGTTCTGCACGGTCTGTGGTAAGCCGTTTAAATCCATCCTGTTTCCTTTCCGTGAATTCCCCTTAATCCCTTACTACAATTCATTCCGTAAAAATATAATGTCTGGGTTGCAAGATAACCTTTCACCCAGACATCATAATACCACAGTACTTTATTACATTACAAGTTTGCTTTGTCAAAAAATACCATGGTCATAATGATGTCGGGGTCAAAAGCCCCCGACTTTGATGCCTGCGGATTGCTCCGTGCTA
>OHKL01000923.1_pt1:7500-12670 | contig 12670 bp, 13 predicted proteins | sample 1568721 | NCBI WGS metagenome assembly OHKL01 (sample SAMEA3879543, study PRJEB24766) | human gut metagenome | biome: human-associated habitat; feature: feces | place: USA | collected 1985/1987 | reverse complement strand
TGTCTCCTATGATGTTGACTTGAAAATTTGAAAGTTGAGATAATATTAAATTTGAGGTGTAGACAATATGTAGAATAAGTTTCCCTATGGTATTAAAAATATGTTGGATGATGATGTATGATAGGAATTTGGGCACTAGGTTGAGTCAAGTCAAAATTCCCTATGGTATGAAAAGAGCCTCCTATGGTATTGACTTGGTTGAAAATTCCAAAAAAAGTCGATATTCAAAAATGTCAACATAAGTGATTTGGCGTTTAGTAGAGTCGAACAGGTCATTTTATTATATAAGGGAGGAAAAAAAAAATTCTCAGTGGGGCTGCCTGCTGAGAAACCCTTCTTGTACCCTAGAAAAGTGTGCCATAGGCAACTTGGCTAGGGGAATTCGAATCTGCGGTCAGAATGGAGCTATCTCTACGGAATAGGTGATTTATAATTAGGTTTGGGGTACATGAAAAATCAAGTCAAAATTCCCTATGGTCGTCTGGACTATGGGTGATGATAGGGCATTTTGACTTGAAATTTCGGGTAAGTCAAAATTGATTGTAAGTGACTATATAAAGGTAGATAAGAAGAAATAGAATGAATTTGACTAACTTTTAGGTTTAATAACGCGATAGCAGTTATCCTGAGGTAAGTGATAATGAATTTAACAATTAGGTTGAATCAGTCAATAGGTTGGTATAGATAATTTTTAGTAGGTATTTAAAAGAATAGGGAATTGAAATAGATAATCTTCGATAGAATAGTAAATATAAAGGTAAGGATTAATATTTGAAAGTATTAGAATGATTCGCGAAGTGAACAAGTAGGAGGATGGAGTGAAGGCATGGAAGGTGAGTATAGGTGAAGAATGAGTAGAAGGTGAGTATAGGTGAAGAAGGAGTAGAAGATGAGTATAGGTGAAGAAGTAGTTGTGAAGTGAATGTAGAATAAGAAGGTATTGAAGTGAATGAAGTATGAGAAGATTGAAGATTGAAGTGAAGTCGAGTGAAGTGAAGTCAAGAAGTGAAGTGAAGAGTGGAGGCAAGTCAAGAAGTGGAGGCAAGGCAAGAATGAAGTCAAGTCAAGAATGAAGTCAAGAAGTCAAGATGAATAGAAGAAATGAAGAAGGCAAGAATGAATGAAAAAGGCAAGAATGAATAGAAGAATTAAAGAATTGAAGAAGCCAAGAATGAAGAAGTAGAAGAAGCCAAGAATGAATGAAGAATTGAAGAAGCCAAGAAGTCAAGAATGAAGAAGCCAAGAATGAAGAATAAAGAAGTCAAGAATGAAGAATTGAAGAAGGCAAGAATGAATGAAGAATTAAAGAAGTCAAGATGAATAGAAGAAATGAATGAAGAATAAAGAAGCCAAGAAATGAAGAAGCCAAGAAGTCAAGATGAATAGAAGAATGAAGAAGCCAAGAAGTAGAAGAATAAAGAAGCCAAGAAGTACAAGAATGAAGAACTGCAAGAACTCCAAGAACCAAGAAGAACCCCACAAGAACAACTTCAAATACTTCATAATCTTCAATACCTCCCTATTCTACAAACCCTTCTCAACTACTTCCAAGTCTATATAATTCTTCAAGGACTTTTGAACCTATTCAAACTTTCTATAATTTCTAAGCCTCTATAACCCTTCTATGCTTTCATAAAATCTAAATACTTTGCAAACTTCAAGAAATGAAATTCTAATGAATAATAATCTGGTCGATCCTGCCAGTAGTCATACGCTCGTCTCAAAGATTAAGCCATGCATGTGTAAGTCTAAATAGTTTTAGTGTGAAACTGCGAATGGCTCATTATATCAGTTATAGTTTATTTGGATGAATTTTTCTATGGATAACCGTAGTAATTCTAGGGCTAATACATGTTATAATCTCTTTGAGATTTTCTTATTAGAATAAAACCAATTGTATTAGTGAGTAATAATAATAGAATCGATCGCATGCTTTTGTAGCGATAATCCTTTCAAGTTTCTGCCCTATCAGCTTTCGATGGTAGTGTATTGGACTACCATGGCAGTAACGGGTAACGAAGAATTTGGGTTCGATTTCGGAGAGGGAGCCTGAGAGATGGCTACCACATCCAAGGAAGGCAGCAGGCGCGCAAATTACCCAATCCTGACACAGGGAGGTAGTGACAATAAATCACAATGCGGAACCTTTGGTTTTGCAATTGGATTGAGAAGAAGGTACAAATCATATCGATAAACAATTGGAGGGCAAGTCTGGTGCCAGCAGCCGCGGTAATTCCAGCTCCAATAGCGTATATTAACGTTGTTGCAGTTAAAAAGCTCGTAGTTGAAGTTGGATGAGTATTTGAATTCAATTTTCGAATTGGATTGAAATACTTATCATTTCTAGTAGTTATGCTTGGGTATTCAATTACTTGAGTATGATAGCTAGTCATTTACTGTGAGAAAATTAGAGTGTTTAAAGCAGACGTTTGTTTGAATAGATTAGCATGGAATAATAATGATATGCTTGATTTCATGTATTGGTTATGAAAGATAGCAAGATTAAAAGGGACAGTTGGGGGTATTCATATTCAATAGTTAGAGGTGAAATTCTCGGATTTATGGAAGATGAACAAATGCGAAAGCATTTACCAAGGATGTTTTCATTAATCAAGAACGAAAGCTAGGGGATCAAAGAGGCTTAGATACCCTCGTAGTCTTAGCTATAAACGATACCGACTAGGGCTTAGTAGATATCCAATGGTGTCTATTAGTACCTTGTGAGAAATCAAAGTCTTTGGGTTCCGGGGGGAGTATGGTCGCAAGGCTGAAACTTAAAGGAATTGACGGAAGGGCACCACCAGGAGTGGAGCCTGCGGCTTAATTTGACTCAACACGGGGAAACTTACCAGGTCCAGACATAGGAAGGATTGACAGATTGATAGCTCTTTCTTGATTCTATGGGTGGTGGTGCATGGCCGTTCTTAGTTGGTGGAGTGATTTGTCTGGTTAATTCCGATAACGAACGAGACCTCCGCCTATTAACTAGATAAAGTAAATATGTTTACTTTGTCTTCTTAAAGGGACACTATACGTTTGAGTATGGGGAAGCTGGAGGCAATAACAGGTCTGTGATGCCCTTAGATGTTCTGGGCTGCACGCGCGCGACACTGAACTATTCAACGAGTGGCTTGATCGATAGATCTGGCGAATCTTTTGAAAATAGTTCGTGATGGGGATTGATGCTTGTAATTTTTCATCATGAACGAGGAATTCCTAGTAAACGCAAGTCATCAACTTGCATTGATTACGTCCCTGCCCTTTGTACACACCGCCCGTCGCACCTACCGATTGAATGATCCGGTGAACACTTTGGATTTTCGGATACGTTTGAGTATCTGGGAGAAGTCGTGTAAATCTTATCATTTAGAGGAAGGTGAAGTCGTAACAAGGTTTCCGTAGGTGAACCTGCGGAAGGATCATTGTAGTATGGAATTGTTTGTGTTGTATTCCAACAGTTGTGGTTGATTTGGTTAAGAGGTTGAAATTGGGGGATAACTTAATAGAACTCATTACGATGGATATCTTGGCTCTTGAATCGATGAAGAACGCAGCTAAGTGCGATAAGTAATGCGAATTGCAGAACTCTGTGAGACATCGAATTTTTGAACGCATATGGCACTTCCTTTGGGAGTATGTTTGTTGGAGTGTGATAAATGATAAATATCTTGTAAAGATGAATATTGATAGTATTTTGAAATACTATTGAAATAAATAGGATTTGAATATTTGGTAATCACAAATCATTCAATCCTTCTTTCTTCTTTTCATCTCCAATCAAACAAGAAGACCTGCTGAATTGAAGCATCTAACTAAGCAGAGGAAAAGAAAATAACAATGATTCCCTTAGTAACGGCGAGTGAAGTGGGAAAAGCCCAATCTGAATTGCTTTTTAGCAAGTTGTGGAGTGTAGATTCCTTTGAATGTATTTATTGATTGCTAATTTGTTTGGAAAATCAAGTCATAGAAGGTGAAAACCCTGTATTTGCATGATATAAATAGAAAATGAAGGAAATCGTGGAGTCGAGTTGTTTGGGATTGCAGCTCAAAGTGGGTGGTAAACTCTACCTAAGGCTAAATATGTTCAAGAGACCGATAGCGAACAAGTACCGTGAGGGAAAGATGAAAAGCACTTTGAAAAAAGAGTGAAATAGTACTTGAAATCGTAATGGGGTAAGCATAGAATTGGTAGAATTAAAATTGTAAGTGGATAGAATTTGAATTCTATTTGACTTCTCTTTTATGGAGAAGGTGGTTAAAAGAAGCAACAATCTGCTTGCCTCCTCTAACCACCTTTCTGGAATACTAATTTTATGTCCCGTCTTGAAACACGGACCAAGGAGTCTATCATCATTGCAAGTAGTTTAGTGTAAAACTAAAATGCGTAATGAAAGTAATGGATGTGAAGTATTTGTTTACGGCAACATCTACCGGTCTTGCTTCTTTGAAAAAGGATTCGAGTAATAGCAATGATGGTGGGACCCGAAAGATGGTGAACTATGCCTGAATAGGACGAAGCCAGGGGAAACTCTGGTGGAGGTTCGAATAGATTCTAACGTGCAAATTGATCTAAAAATTTGGGTATAGGGGCGAAAGACTAATCGAACCATCTAGTAGCTGGTTCCTTCCGAAATTTCCCTCAGGATAGCTGCAACATGATATTAGTTTTATGAGGTAAAGCGAATGATTAGAGGATTCTGGGATGTAATATCCTGGACCTATTCTCAAACTTTGAATGGGTAAGAAGCTATAGATGTTTGTTTAATCTATGGATTTGAATAAATGTTGCAAGTGGGCCATTCCGGGTAAGCTGGACTGGCGATGCGGGATGAACCGAACGATATGGTACGGCGCCGAATTATTCGCTCAGTAAGATGGAAAAGGTGTTAGTTCATCTAGACAGCAGGACGGTGGCCATGGAAGTTGGAATCCGCAAAGGAGTGTGTAACAACTCACCTGCCGAATGAAGTAGCCCTGAAAATGGATGGCGCTTAAGCGAATAGCCTAACCATATCCAATCAATGAATGGAATTGATTGAGTAGGAAGGCGTGATGAATATGAAAAAGTAATGATGTGAATCATTATGGAATATTCATTAGTGCAGATCTTGGTGGAAGTAGCAAATATTCAAAAGCGATCTTTGAAGACTGAAGTGGAGAAAGGTTCCAT
>OHKL01000923.1_pt1:0-5000 | contig 12670 bp, 13 predicted proteins | sample 1568721 | NCBI WGS metagenome assembly OHKL01 (sample SAMEA3879543, study PRJEB24766) | human gut metagenome | biome: human-associated habitat; feature: feces | place: USA | collected 1985/1987 | reverse complement strand
TGAATAGAGATGAAATGAGTGATTTGAAGGATTTGACTTTGTGAACCCTATGGGAAAGTCCCTATGAGATGAATGAAGGTGTCCCTATCAAAATGACTTGAGTAAAAGTGAAAATGAATGTCCCTATCAAAATGAATGGATTCGATGAGATTTGAATGAATTGAAGTGAATAGAGGTGAAATGAGGTGAAATGAGTGAATTGATGGAATTGACTTGGAACAACCCTATGAGAATGGTCCTATGGTCGAGAGAGGTCAACCCTATGAGAATGACTTGAATGAACCCTATGAGAAAGTCCCTATCAAAATGAATGGATTCAATGAGAAATGAATGAATTGAAGTGAATAGAACGATTTGAGATGAAATGAGTGAATTGAAGGAGTGACTTGGAACAACCCTATGGGAATGGTCCTATGGTCAGAAGAAGGTGTCCCTATGAGAGTGACTTGAGTGAACCTAATGGGAATCTCCCTATGAGTTGAGAATGAGTGTCCCTATCAATTTGACTTGATTGATCTCAGTGAGAAAGTCCCTATGTTCAGTTGAATGAATGTCCCTATGAGAGTGACTTGGAACAACCCTATGGGAATGGTCCTATGGTCGATTGAGAGTGTCCCTATCAAAGTGACTGGAATGAACCCTATGAGAATGTCCCTATCAAAATGAATGGAATCGATGAGAAATGAATGAAATGAAGTGAATAGAGGTGAATAGAGGTAAAATGAGTGATTTGATGGATTTAATGAGATCAACCCTATGGAAAAGTCCCTATGGTCGATAGAAGGTGTCCCTATCAAAGTGACTTGAGTGAAAGTGAAAATGAATGTCCCTATCAAAATGAATGGAATCGATGAGAAATGAATTAGAAGAAGTGAGTAGAATGAATTGAAGTGAGTAGAATGAATGGATGAAAGTGAACGAGAACAACCCTATGGGAATGGTCCTATGAGTGGATTGAGAGGTACCCTATCAAAGTGACTTGATGTGAGTGAAAATCAATGTCCCTATCAAAATGATCAGAATCGATGAGAAATGAATTAGAATGAGATAGAATAAGTGAAATGAGATGAAATGAATGATTTGATGGAAAAGCTAGGAGAAAGTCCCTATGAGTTGAATGAAGGTGAACCGATGGAACCGATGGAACCGATGGAACCGATGGAAGGTAGTTGAATTGAATTTGTATGAAATTGAAAGGATTGGATGAGAAATGAATGAAATGAGTGAGATGAACCTTAGGAGAGTGAGTGTGAGTCCCTATGAGAGTGAGTGAGAAAGTCCCTATCAGAAAGTCCCTATGAGAGTGAGTGTGAAAGTCCCTATCAAAATGTCCCTATCAAACTGAGTGTGAAATGTCCCTATCAGAAAGTCCCTATCAAATTGTCCATATCAAAATGTCCACATCAAAATATCAATTCTACCTTTTATGATTCAAATTGTAGTTCTATTGGAACTAGGGTGAGCTTCAATTCAACAACCTATTATCAAATCAATCATACTCATTGATCTCAATGAGCATTTGAAGAACTTGGAGGATTCACTTGATAGACATAGAGCATGAAGGCACACTAAGGTCATCTAGATGAAGAATCCAGAGAGATAGTAGAATGGATTGATTTGATAATCAAGAGAATTGAATTGAAACCCGTGGAGGTTCGGATGAGATGCGGTTCAGTAGTAAATTGGACTAGTTGAATGGAGAAATGGAAATGGTAGTGAAGCAAAATTCGCCATTCAACTGACTAGTGGATCCTTCTTAGATGACCGAAACCCGAAACCAATAAAGAAGTGTTGATTGAGTGGTGCATGGTAGGAAGTAAGGAGTCATTCAATGGAGAGCTTTCACGGTGACCAGAACGACTCAATCAACACTTGAATGGAAGAGTGAATCACTTCCAGCCGCTTCCAGCCTGGCGGGAGAGCAGGTAGTTCAAGGATTCTTGGAATCTTTCGGACTAGGGTCAAGTACCCCTGGACATGAGGAGAGATGAGTGGAGAAGTCTCCCATGGGTGGAAGCTAGCGGTGTGTGTGCGGGATGTTCCGAGGGTTTCCGAGGGTTCTCTAGGGTTAGGGTTGAAAGCCCATTGGGGAGACCCCCTGGAAACCCCCAGAAACCCACTGGGTAGCCCATAGAGTCAGGGTTAGGGTTTGAGACTCGATGGGCAATCCCAAGGAATGGGTGGGATGTCCCGATGCGGAAAAGGTGGGATCCCCCAGGGAAACCCAACCACACAGCACACACCACAGCACCCTTGGAGAGACTTCCCAGCATCCTCGTCACGTCCGAGTGAGGCGGTAAAAACGGGGAAAAGGAAAAAATGGCGGAGGAAGGAAAAAGAGGAAGGAAGGCTTCTCCCTACACATGCTTCCCATGTAGATTTCGCGAAGAAAAAGGTGGGGCGATAGCCCCGCCTTTTTCGCGCGAAATGTCAGACGCGCTTTCCTCGCATTGACACTGCGCCGAGGGAACCTCGGCGTAAGTGTCATTAGAGGAAAGTGTGGATGACCGGTTCCAAGGGGCTTCGCATGAGATGGAGAGCAGACAATCCTCTATCCAATGGTATGTTCAGATCCTCTGTAGCTCCTCTAGATCGCGAGAAAAATCGACTTAAAGATCATCTTCCCCACTCAGGGAGACTGTTATTTTGGTGATATGGACACCCAAGGACACCCAAGAGAGACTTTTCCGCACTCATTCACACTCTACACACCCAATAACAACCATTTCGCACAAAAACAACTTCACTCACTCACACACTCATGCACATACATGCACCACCCCAACACCATCTATGCATCCCACTCACTCCAACAACTCCATTCAAACACACAAACACCATTCTGCATCATCCTTTCATTTCATTTCAATTCAACCAATTCCATCAATCACAAAATTGAAAAATTCAACTACAAATAATATACCACCATCACTGCTCATTTCAACTTTCACACTTTCCAAACATCATTTCACTCCCATTCTCATTTATTTTATTCACCACATCAACACCAAAAAATACCTCCAATTACTTTACTCAAATTCCACCTAGTCGCAGAAATACAACACCATTCATAACCAAAATACGCTTTCCAAAAGATACCAACCACTTTTCTCCATACCATCCTACACAATCTTACCATTCCTCACTCACAATCAATTCATCTTATTCTATACTTTACAATCATATATACATTACAAAGATCCATTCGCATTACTACCATTCTTTACTCAAGAAACACAATTCATCTACACTCATTTTGCAATTTTCCATTCAAACTTTACACACCTCTACAAACACCAATACACACTTTCATACAATTCAAAACATTTCATTACAATCCCATCACACTCTACTATCCATTCAAACACTTTCAAAACCATTCCACACACAAACTCATCTCACACAACTTCCTCATATTCAAACTCCATTCCATTCTATATTCACTATACAATCCATTCAACACATTCACATCTATTTATTTCATCCATTCAAACACTTTCAAACATTCAATCACTAAACACTTCAAACTCTACTTTATCAACCACTTCGCGATCTCATTGGATAAGTGCGTTACGGGAGTTACGGTAATACTTTCATGAGTACATCGAACCATCAATCAATGAAAGTGAAATGAGATTGGTTGTAACGGCTGTGGATAAGAATTTAGGAATTAAAAATGTACTGAAAGGTTGTTCTCAGTGGATAAGAGAGTTGATAAGGGTTTGAGTATAGTTTTGTGAGATGAATAAAGGTTCATCCTCTACATTCTAGAAGCGTTTCATCTCATCTGATCTCTAGAAGAATGAAGTCTATCTCATTGGATAAGTGCGTTACGGGAGTTACGTTAATACTTCATAGAGAATGTTCATCTATATATAAATAAAAGTGAAACTACTTTAGTTGAAACGCTTCTCTATAAGAAATTCACTTTTAAAAATTAACTGAAAGGTTTTTCTCAGTGGATAAGAGAGTTGATAAGAATCTAAATCTACTTTTGTGAGATGAATAAAGGTTCATCCTCTATATTCTAGAAGCGTTTCATCTCATCTGATCTGTAGAAGATTCTAGAATTTGAAGATGAAAGTGACGATATCTCGTGAAATAGGAAGAATATGATAATTTGGATAGCATTTGATAGTGAATAAGAATGATGAAGTATATGAATATGAAGTAAATGAAAAATGTGTTTGTACATAGTAGGAAGTGATGAACAAGTGTTAAAAAAATGAAGTGTCGTTTCTTTTTTGATTAGTGTGTAATTATATGAATGTAATAAATTAATAGTAATAAGAATGTGAAATAGTAAGTTTTTGAAGAGTTGTGATGTAATTTTTGTGATTTGAATGAATTTGGAATAAATAAACGATATATATTGTGAATATGTAATTTTTGCAAGTTTGAGTTGTTTGAATGAAAATGAGATAATTTGGAGTAAATAAGAATAAATTCGAGCAGTAGAGATTGAATACATCAGTTTGAAATAGTTTTTGAAAAATCGATGAAAAATGAAAGAAGGTCAGATTGGTGAAAGTTGAGTCAAGTCAAAAGTCCCTATGGTAGGTAGACTTGTCTCCTATGGTATTGACTTGAAAGTTTTCAAAAACTATGAAAGTTGAGATAATATTAAATTCGAGCAGTACATTATGTGTACATCACTTTAGAATAGTTTTTGAAAAATCGATGAAAAATGAAAGTAGGTGAGATTGACCATAGTCGAGTCAAGTCAAAATGCCCTATGGTGGATAGACTTGTCTCCTATGGTATTGACTTGAAAGTTTTCAAAAATTATGAAAGTTGAGATAAGATTAAATTTGAGCAGTAGACATTAAGTACATCACTTTAGAATAGGTATTGAAAAATCGATGAAAAATGAAAGAAGGTCAGATTGACTATAGTTGAGTCAAGTCAAAATGCCCTATGGTGGGTGAAGGGTGATCCTATGGTATTGACTTGAAAATTTGAAAGTTGAGATAATATTAAATTTGAAGTGTAGACATTAA
>OHKL01000903.1_pt1 | contig 12957 bp, 20 predicted proteins | sample 1568721 | NCBI WGS metagenome assembly OHKL01 (sample SAMEA3879543, study PRJEB24766) | human gut metagenome | biome: human-associated habitat; feature: feces | place: USA | collected 1985/1987 | reverse complement strand
ACCCGGACGTGGTGTGGGCCAAGACCACGGACGATAAGGAGGACGTGGCCCAGGCACTGAGCAAATACGACTTCCTGGCCATGCCCATCGTGGACCTGGAAAAGCGGCTGGTGGGTATCGTCACCGTTGACGACGCTATGGACGTCATCGAGGAGGAGACCACGGAGGACTTCGAAAAGATGGCCGCTATGCTGCCCTCGGACAAGCCCTATCTCCGCACCGGCGTGCTGGCCACCTGGAAGGCCCGCCTGCCCTGGCTGATGGTGCTGATGCTGTCGGCCACGTTCACAGGTATGATCCTGAACCACTACGAAAACGCGCTGGCAGCCTGCCTGGTACTGAACGCCTATATCCCTATGCTGTCCGGCACCGGCGGTAACTCCGGTACGCAGGCCAGCGTGGCGGTGATCCGCGCCTTGAGCCTGGACGAGGTGGACTTCTCGGACGTATTCCGGGTGCTGTGGAAGGAGCTGCGGGTCTCGCTGCTGTGCGGCGTGTGCCTGGCCGGGGCCAACTTCGTGAAGATGCTGCTGGTGGATCGGCTGCTGCTGGGCAATGCGGCGGTAACGCCGCTGGTGTGTCTGGTGGTGTGCCTGACCATTCTGTTCGTGGTGGTGTTTGCCAAATGCGTGGGCTGCTCCCTGCCGCTGCTGGCGGAAAAGGTCGGTCTGGACCCCGCGGTGATGGCCAGTCCTTTCATCTCCACCATCGTGGACGCCACCAGTCTGCTGATTTATTTCAGCTTCGCTTCGGCGCTTCTTGGCATATAAAAAATGTGCATATCCGCCTGCGCTCCGGGCAAAAATAGAGTCAAGCCTTCGGGCTTGACTTTTTATTTTTCAGGGAGGAAACACCATGAACAGAGCCTGTACCAACGACGGGTGCGCCTGCACCCCCAACGCGTCCATCAAGTGCACCGTCACCAACTGCGCCCACCACTGCAAGGACGTGGACAACTGCGGTCTGACCGCCATTCAGGTGGGCACCCACGAGAGCCGCCCCACCATGGACCAGTGCACCGACTGCCAGAGCTACCAGAAGTGCCAGTAAACCCCGCGCCCGGATGGGCGCATACATAGAGGAGGCGGCACAATGCAGGCAAAGACAAAATATGCCCTGTCCGGCACGGCGGCAGGGCTGGTGAACGGACTGTTCGGCGGAGGCGGCGGCATGGTGCTGGTGCCCCTGCTGAACGGCTGGTGCGGTCTGGCTGGCAAACAGGCCTTCGCCACCTGCGTGGCGGCCATACTGCCCCTAAGCGCCGTCAGCGCGGCAGTATACCTGCTGCGGCAGCCCTTCGACTGGGCCGCCGCGCTGCCATACCTCATCGGCGGGCTGGTGGGCGGTCTGGTGGGCGGACGGCTGTTCCGCCGCGTCAGCGTCACATGGCTGCGGGGACTGTTCGCCGCCTTTCTGCTGTACGGCGGCGTGAGGTATATCCTGTGAAAAGTTGGCTGATACCAATGGCTGCGGGGTTCGGCGCCGGCATCCTGTCCGCCTGGGGCGTGGGCGGCGGGACGCTGCTGCTGCTGGTGATGACGCTCATTTTGGGTGTTCCGCAGCAGCAGGCCGCTGCGGTCAATCTGCTGTACTTCCTGCCTACGGCGGCCATGGGCGTCATCGCCCACAAGCGGAATGGGCTGCTGGAAACGGAGGTGCTGAAATCCGCTATCCCCTGGGGCGCGGCGGCAGCCGTAGGCGGCGCGCTGCTGGCCACGGCTGTGGATACGGATGCGCTCCGCCGGCCCTTCGGGGTAGCCTGCGGCAGCTATGGCGGGAACGAAGGCGAAAATAGCCGCAAATTCCGGCAATAAAATGTATACTATTTGTTTATTATCTGTAAATATTCGTCGTTTTGCGGTGTAAAACAGGGACAAGGCCATGGCCTTGTCCCTGTTTCTGCGCTGTAAAGTGATCATCCCTCCACCGGGTAGAGGACGACCGTCACATCAAAGGTCTGTCCGTCACGCCGGATAGTGAGCACGACGCTCTCGCCCACGATGTGGGTCCGGCGGACGGCCAGCAGATCGGTGTTGGTGCTGACGCCTATACCGTCCGCCGCCAGAATTACGTCGCCCTTCTGCAGCCCCGCTTCCTCGGCGCCGAAGTTTTCCGTGACGGAATCGATCACCGGGTGGGTCGTACCGTCGGCAAATTCCGTCTCCTTCACGTAGACGCCGATCGAGGGCAGGCCGCGGAAGCCTCCGGTGGCGATGATATCATTGATGACAGATACCACACGGCTGGACGGGACGGCAAATCCCAGGCCCTCCACCGTGGCAGAGATGTCGGACAGGGTGTTGCTCATCTTTAGTGTGTTGATGCCGATGACCTGGCCGTACTCATTGATCAGCGGGCCGCCGGAGTTGCCGTTGTTCAGGGCAGCGGTGGTCTGGAGCAGCGTCATCACGCGGCCCTCCATGGTGACGGGACGGTCGATGGCGGAGATGATGCCCTGGGTCAGTGTGCCCCGCAGCTCAACGCCCAGCGGGTTGCCGATGGCGTAGACCGTATCGCCCACCTGGCATTCCTCACTGTCGCCCAGCGGCGCAGTGGGCAGGCCGGAGGCGTTCACCGCCTTCAGCAGTGCCAGATCCTCGGTGCTGGAAAAGCCCACCAGCTCCGCCTCGTAGCGGTCGCCGTTGTACAGCGCCACCAGCGCGTTCTGCCCGCCGGCGATCACATGGGCGTTGGTGACGATATAGCCGTCCGCCGTCAGGATGACCCCGGTGCCGACGCTGGCCTTTTCGCCCAGGTCGGTGAGCACCAGCACCGTGGCGGGGTTTACCTGCTGATAGACCTGCTGGATAGTCAGCTTCTCCTCCCCTGCTTTTTCGCAATAAAAGCGCAGATCGGGGTCCGTGTCTGCCCGGGGGATGGTGGGCACATCGCTCTGGAAGATATCCACGATACTGCTGGCATCGTGATCGCCGTCGTCGAAGTCATCGCCGTAGCCGTCCGTATTACCGCCCCGCAGGGCGGAGACGATGGCCACTCCCAGCACCACGCCTACCAGCACGGCCAGAATGACCAGAAACGTCCACAGGCCCTTGCGGCTGCGGCGCTTCTCCTGCCGGACAGCTTTGGGCGCCGCGGCAGCGGGCATGGGGCCCGGCTGCACATAGCAGCCCGTGATCTCCTGCCCCTCGTCCGGACGGACATACCAACTGACGACCTCGTCCGGCTCCTGCTCCGGGGCAGGAGCCGCCGGATCGGGCGTCAGCGGCATTTTATTTTCATCATACATATTCAGAGTACCTCTCGGGGCGCGCCGTGCGCCATCTGCATGGTAAAGGTAAAGGCCGTTACACCGTCCTGACTGGTGACGGTGATCTGCTCCTTGTGCTGGGCCAGGATGGTCTTGACGATATACAGCCCCAGGCCGTAACCGTCCTTGTCCTCACTGCGGGACTTATCGGACTTGTGGAAGCGCTCGAACAGCAGCGGTATCTCCTCCGCCGGAATGGTGGGCCCCAGGTTGCGGACGGTGACATAGGCCTTCTCGCCGTTGACCGCCAGACCCAGATACAGCTGGGAGCCGGGGGTGGCGAATTTGGCCGCATTCTCCAGCAGGTTGTAAATGACCTGGGTGATCAGGTCCCGGTCGCCCTGGACCATGACGGAGTCCTCGGGGATCTCCGCGTCCACGTCCAGCCCACGGTCCGTGATCTTCTTCTCCATGGACAGCAGGGCAATACGGGCGGACTCACAGAGATCAAACTCCTCCTTCTTCATCTCCTTGTTCTGTATCTGGGAGATATCCAGCATACGCCGCACCAGGCGGCTGAGACGGCGGCTCTCGTCGGAGATGATCTGAAGATACTGGCGCTCCTTCTCCGGCGGGATGGTGCCGTCCAGAATGCCGTCGGTGTAGCCGGCGATGGTGGTCATGGGGGTCTTCAGCTCATGGGACACATTGGCGATAAAGTCCCGGCGCTGGCGCTCCGTCTCCTGCAGGGAGTCGGCCATGGCATTGAAGGAGGCCGCCAGCTCACTGATCTCGCCGCAGTCACCGGTCTCCTGCATCCGTACATCGAAATCGCCGCCGGCATAGGCACGGGTCGCCTTGACCATCTCGGTCAGGGGCTGTATCTGCCGCATGGAGGTGACAAAGCTGGCCACGAACGCCAGCAGCAGGATAATGGCGCTGGTCATGAAGAACAGGGCGATGAATGAGCGCCACATCTGCATGAGCTCGGCGCTGTTCATCACCGCCAGCACCAGGCCCAGAGTGTTGCCGTCCGCGTCTGTCATGGGCACGCCCACCACGAACTGCTTTTTCTCATATACGCCCACGGTGCTGCGGCCCTCGTACAGTCTCTCGCTGCCCAGCACCGTTTGGGTAATGTCCTCGGGGACAACGACGGTCTTTCCGGCCAAATCGGCATCCGTCGTCAGCAGGACGCTGCCGGTGGTGTCGCAGATCAGAAAGTCCACGTCCGTCATCCGGGAGGCCACGCCGGCCAGAGAGCGCAGCGCGTCCCCCTGGTCACGCTCGGCGTCATCGCCGGCGGTAAAATAGTCCACGGACAGCTGCGCCACCAGCACCGCCCGGTCCTGCATCTCCTGCCGCTTCTCCGAGACGGTGTAGTTATAGCTCAGCGCGTAGAAGGACACGCCCAGCAGGGCCATGGTCAGCACCACCATACCGGCGGTGAGCATAAACTGCCGCCAGTACAGGCTGCCGGTGATACGTTTGATCCTCTCGCCCATGCTTACTTCACTTCAAACTTATAGCCCACGCCCCAGACCGTTTTCAGCTCCCACTGGTCCGAGACATTTTCGATCTTCTCCCGCAGGCGCTTGATGTGCACGTCCACGGTGCGGCTGTCGCCGAAATAGTCAAAGCCCCAGACCTCGTCCAGCAGCTGGTTGCGGGTATAGACCCGGTTGGGCGTGGCCGCCAGATGATACAGCAGCTCCAGCTCTTTGGGGGGCGTGTCCACCTTCTTGCCGTCCACCAGCAGCTCATAGCTGTCCAGATTGATGACCAGCTTGTCGAACACCAGCTTTTTCTTGGTGTCTTCGGGGATCTCGCTGCGGCGCAGCACGGCGTTGATGCGCGCCATCAGCTCCTTCATCTCGAAGGGCTTGACCAGATAGTCGTCGGCGCCCATCTCCAGCCCGGTGATGCGGTCGCCCACGTCGCTCTTGGCGGTGAGCATAATGATGGGCGTCTTGCCCTTCTCGCGGATATGGGCGCATACGCCCCAGCCGTCCACCACGGGCAGCATGATATCCAGCAGCACCATGTCGGGGGCCTGCTTGTCGTACTCCTCGATGGCCTTGCCGCCGTCATAGGCGCTGCGGACCTCGAAGCCCTCCTTCTCCAGGTACATACGGATCAAATCGGATATATTGCGGTCATCCTCGACCACCAGAATGTTGCGTGCCATAGGCGCTCTCCTCCCGGTACATATCGTTGGGTATATCTTACATCCTGCGGGGCCAGCTTTTCCTGAACAATTTGTGAATATCCCGCATAATTTATAGATTATACCACGTTTTTGCCCGCTTGTCACGCATTTCTGCACCCCAGTCGGCCCCTGCAGGTTTTAATATGTACTTGGACAGGCTGGGTCAACTGATCCGGGCCTGTCTTTCATATTACATAGCCCTACATGGGCAGAAAGAGAGGCTCTATATGAGCGTAAACGAAAGCAAGCTGTACACATTCAAAGAACGTGAGTGGGTCGTAACTGGTTGGGCGGAAGGTCAGATGGAGACCGAGCGCGAGGACGACAAGGGCCAGAAGGTCATTGTCATGCAGCCGTACTATCAGCTGTTCGTCATTTCCCCGGTCAGCTCCTACAAGTCTGACAACTACAGCGCCAACGGCATGAAGGCTGAGAAGCTGCGCTGCGTGTCCAACGCCGTATGGAAAGACCTTAAGCCGCTGGAAGTCGTCAACCTGTACTTCGACGAGAAGAAGCGCGTGTCGCTGGCTGCGTCTACCGGCGTTTCTGTCGAGCTGAACGAGGTCTCCTTCTAAGGCCATTGTCGCAAACCCCTCATCCCTGCAACGCCGGGAGGTCGCTCCTCCCGGCGTGACCCCCCCCGCTAACAGGGGGTCACTACCTACAAGATAGCCGGTTAGGGGGTCTGTTATGGAAGGAAAGGAGAACATCGTTCTTTACGACTGGCTTTCATTTACGAGCAAGAACCACACCCCGGAGCAACTCATAGAGGCGCTGGGGCTTACCCATTGTCCGTGGCAGGAGACCAAGGGCGCGCACGGCTACCGTGACCGCAAATACTTCTCCTGCATCAGTGTCCACTACAACGGACGGGAGGATATGGGCGTATGGGTAGAGATGTCCGGCCAGGGCTGCCGGACGTTCGAGTCCCTCTCCGCCAAAAACTGGGACGACCTGTTCGGCTGGATAGCCGTCCAGCAGCTGAAGATCACCCGTCTGGACGTGGCCTTTGACGACCACACCGGCATACTGGATATAGACGAGGTCGTGGAGGACACCCGCCGCAAGCACTACGTCAGCCGCAGCGACTATTGGGAGACCGTACTCAGCTCCAAGGGCTCCACGGTGCAGATAGGCAGCCCGCAGAGCAAGGTGCTTGTCCGTATCTACGACAAGGCCGCCGAACGGCACTGTGAACCCGGTACTCACTGGGTGCGTGTGGAGATGCAGCTCCGGGACGACCGGGCGCTGCAGTTCACTAAGATACCCATGACCGTGGGCGAGGCGTTCTCCGGTGTGCTGCTGAACTACCTTCGGTATGTCATTCCGGATGATACCGATACCAACAAGTGGCGCTGGCAGATGACGGATTACTGGCTGGATATGCTGGAGGTGCTGACACCCATCAAGATATATACGGCACCGGGCATGGACTACAACATAGACCGTTGCCGGGAGTATGTGGTCAACCAGGCGGGCAACGCCATAGACGCCCTGCTTCAGATTTACGGCATACATGAGTTCCAGCGTCTGATCAGGGAACGTCCCACGGTGGAGAACCCCAAGTATACCCGGCTGGTACAGCAGTACAAGGCTGACAGGCTCTCGGCGATGGCGGGACGGTATATGACATGAACGAGTTTCAGATATTCTACGCCGTGTGGCGGTGTCTCCGCCACGCATGGTATAAGTACAGGAGGAAGGTCATGCGGTTTTGTGACAGGCTCAAGTGGTGCGTGATCGGCGGTGCCGGTTACGCTCTGGGACGGTATCTGTTCCAGCTGGTACAGACCTACACAGGAGGATAACATGGCAAAGAACAACATCCGCTCCGTCCGGTTCTCGGACGAGATGATAGAGATCATCAACCAGCAGATCGGCGACAACTTCACCCAGAAGTTTGAGCGTATGGTCTACAACTGCTATATGCTGCTGCCGGAGAAGGAGCGGCAGGCGGCAGAGCTGGATAAGCGTATCACAGAGAAGCGCGAGAGCCTGAACGTGCTGAAAGATCGCTACTACAAGGCCGCACAATTCCTCGGTCAGTTGGATGTCCGGCTGCGTGAGCTGGATCGCCTGTTTGACGCGCAATCGTAACACAACAACGACACGCTGCGGCGTGGATCACCGACATCTGAAGCTCCGCAGCGTGTTACATGGCGGGATGTGAGTAAGGGTAGCTGGCCGGGTTCTCACCCCGGAGATGGAGGTTCGAGTCCTCCTCCCGCAACCATCAAATCTATGAAAGGAGGGCACTGCCGAGACTGCTGCTTCCACCACCGTTGCTACCATCCTTGGTAACACCAGTACGCTGGCTACGCTGGTCGGTGATGTCTGGGACATCATGACCGCCAATCCCATTCTGACGCTGTTCATCTGCGCCGGTCTGGTGACTCTGGGCTTTTCCATCTTCCGCAAGGCCAAGCGCGCTGCCCGCGGCTGATGCCGCACACAAGGGGTATGGGGAACGCCCCATACCCCTTTCTCTCATGGAGGTATTACGATGACAGTGACTGCATTTCTAACCGGCGTCTGCCGCTTGATCTCCGGTACGTTCAGTGCCGTATTTTCAGAGCCGCTGCTGACGTTCTTTCTAACGGTCATGCTCATGGCCGTGGTCGCGGGTCTGTTTTTATATATCTATCGCAGGTCAAAACGATTTTGAAGTGAGGTAACGATATGATCAAATTTCTGGTAACAGCGGCCATTGTCCTGGTCTGCCTGTTCATCCTCGTGCTGGTGTCCTGTCTCATGGTCTGGGTGGTCATGCGGCTGTTGCGCTGGCTGTTCCCCCAGCGTTTCGGCGGCAAGGCCGCGCCGATGAAGAAGCCGAAGAAGATCAAGAAGGTCATCGCAGAGGACGAGGACGAAGAAGCGTAACACGGATAGAGCTGCAGCTCCGGCACGCTGCCGCGGGAAATGTGTTACGCATTTAATAACCCTTTTTGCGACTGCAAAAAGGCGTGGCTGGGTCGGTTTTTGAGCATAGCGAAAAAGCCGGGGCGCCAGCCTTATAAAAAATCCCCCGCCTGCGGCGAGGGATTAGAGATCAGTCCTTCACTTTATCCAGTTCCTTACAGAACGCTTCCACGGCGGCTTTGATACGCTTCAGCTGCTTGACTTCGTCCTTGCTGATTTGGCCGTCATCCTTCATGGCCGCCAGTTCGCAGGACTGCCCAAAGGTTTTTGCCATGGCCTGCATATTCAGTATCTGGGCGTATATGTAGTGGTTCATATTCTCTCCTCCGGGTGGTGATTTTTTGTATCTCCCTAAACGCATTATATCAGTTATTTGCGCGATTACAATAGCATCTTCGTGCATTTCCCCGGTTTTTGCCGATGGCTTCGGCGGCGGCAGCCGTACATATAAGCCGACCACATTTTGGGACATCGTCTATAATCTGCTCTTTGGTGACAGCAGTTCCGGTACCGGTATCAGCGGCGGCAGTCGCGGCGGCTGGTCCGGCGGCGGTGGTTTCAGCGGCGGCGGTCGTGGCGGAGGCTTTGGCGGTGGCGGCTTTGGTGGTTCCGGTGGCAGTTCCGGCTCCGGCAGTGGCTCCGGTGAGACTGGCGGCGGTAGCTCCGGAGGTGGTTCTGATACACCCACTACGCCCACATGGACAAGCCCGGATGATATGAAGCTGGACTATAACCAGTATGTTGATCAGCTTCCGGCCACGGGGTATACCAGCGATGGAAAGTTGCTGTGGCAGCCACGATGGAGCGATACTAATTACTGGTCTTTTTTCGTTTCGGGTACTGGTGGTAAAATTCAATATTTTAGCTCTGCCGATGGGCAATATAGTAACAACAGTACAGACCTCGTAAAGGTTTCTTTTTCAGGCACTCAGTTTTTTGTAAATGCACTTTTGCAAAAAGATTTCTATTTAACCGTTTCATTTAGCACCTCGCATACTTTCGTTGCCCCTATTTCTGGGCGCTATACTTGTGTTACTCCTATTTGTCAGTATCGTTCTTACGAAAGTACTGGTGGAACTTATTACAACAATCAAGTAGAAAAATTTATTTGGCAAAAGGCAACTACTTTTAATTCTGGCGATTTGGTTCCCCTTGGCGACTTGGGTCGTAATCAATCCGCTGGTACTAACTGGTGTGTTCGTACCTCTCTCGTTTATACTACTCCCGTTTTCTCTATCGAACCTTCTGCCACAAGTCTTATTACCAACAACTACTACATCTCCACCCGTGTTGACAATCTCACTGGTATCTACGTCGACAATTCCGACAACTACTATACGGACGTCACTATCGTGGATGAGACAAATAACAGGTATTACGATATGACTACGAAAACGTACTATGACATCAAGTCGTGGTCATACGATTACTCCTCCCGGACGTACTTCCTCACTCTGGATAACGATGTTGCGTTGACGGTACAGTTTGGTGATACCAACGTGACGATCACAAATAATAACGTCTCCAACACCTACAATTATGTGGTTGAGGATGATACCGGTTCCGATCCCGATACCCCCACCACCTGCAAGCACGACTGGCAGGAGACCATTGACACGGCTCCCACCTGTCTTGAGGGCGGCCACGCCAGCTACACCTGCTCCAAGTGCGGTGAGACCTACGAGCAGATTCTCGCCGCCAAGGGTCACGACTGGAAGGTCGTTGAGCACGTCAACATGGTCTACAACTCGGATGGAACCGTAGCCACCCAGGGCCATACGCTCTACCAGTGCTCCGTCTGCGGCGAACAGTGGTACACCGATACCGGCGCTCCGCCTCCGGATGTCTCCGGCAGCAGTAATATCCTCGCATGGCTGCAAGCGTTCCAGACGTGGCTGGATGAGAAGCTGGACCTTACGCCGGTGCTGGAACGTCTGGACGCCATCCTCGCCGAGCTGCAGAGCACCTCCGGCTCCGCCACCTGTGACCACACCTACCAGCAACATATGGAGCAGGAAGCGGACTGCACCCTGCCCGGCCTGCAGGTCTCTACCTGCTCCCAATGCGGGGACAGCTACTCGGAGATCATCGACCCGCTGGGCCATGACTGGGTGATATCGTCCCATGTGGACGCCGTCACCAACCCGGATACCGGCGAGGAGACCGCCTCGGCCTATGACATTTATACCTGCTCCCGCTGCGGAAAGACCTACGAGGACCACACCGGGGACGGTGCCCCGGACGAGGACTACAGCAGCAGCTCCATCTCACAGCTGGTGGTCAAGGTGTTCTCCAAGCTGGGCACCTTCGCCGGGAAGCTGATAGACTTCATCGTCCGGCTGTTTGACAAGGCCATCTCCAGCGTGGACGAGGTCATCTCCAAGTTCAACGAGTATACGGAGCAGATCAGCGGCTTCGGCGGCGATTACCCGGCGTGGCTCACCGGCTTCTGGGCGGTGCTGCCGTCTGAACTGCAGATCGCGCTGACCTTCGCCGTGGTCTGTATGGTGCTGGGCATCGTGGGCAAGAAGCTGTTTTTCTCGTAACACACTTCTTGCTGCAGCTCCGGCGCCAGGATCTGAAATTTGTGTTACAGGGGTGAGATACCATGTCTGTTTTACTTGAGCCGCTGCGGGCTCTGCTGAATATGATCACCAGCCTGATCAACGGCCTTATCGTTGGCTCCCTGCACTTCATCCTTAACCTGCTGGATGGTCTGGACGATGTAGATCTGCTGCTGGACCATACGGTGGACTCCGTCAAAAACTTCTTCACGGCGTTCCTAAACCTCGGCACCAGCCTGTTTCCCTTTATCCCCGCCGAGTGGCTGACCATCATTGAAGCGGCGCTGGTCATTCTGGCCATCGGCGTCATTATCAAAAGGAGGGTATTCTGATGCAAGGTCTCGGACAAGTCCTGTCTGCCTGTCTGCAGATATTTCAGATAGAGTTCACCGTGGACGGTTTGACCTTCACCCTCTGGAACATCCTCCTCTGGCTCATCGTGGCCGGCGCCGTGATCTATCTTCTGTTTAAGTGGGGTGATGATAATTGAAGTACATACCGCTGACCTCCGTGCTGCTGGCGCTGCTGCTTATGCTCACCGTGAATGCCTACGCCACAACGGCTGATACCGGTCCCACGGCCGAGGATATACCGGAGTGGGCACTGCGCCCGGCGCTGGAGCCGGATGAGGAACCCACTGCCGATAATACCGACACAACGGAGGCCGAGACAAAGCAGGAGTATACCACCATCTATGATACAGACGGCTCCATCCTCTATACGGATGACCCGGCGCTGGTCGACATGGTCAAGGCCACTACGCTGCCGCAGGAGGAAACGGACCCCGGCCTGTTCCTCTCCAAACCCTTTGACGAGTACACCGTCACGGAGGGTATGCTGCTCCTGTTCCTCGTGCTGGGCTTCATGTTCATGCTATGGTACTTTGTAAAGGGGGTGTTCTGATGGCGTCTGTTGTGGCTGAATTCTTCCAGATCACCGGCGTGGACATCGTGCCGCCTACCACCATGGCCGAGCTGATACCCTATCTGCTGACCGTATTCGTGGCCATGGTACTGGTCACCGCCGTGTTCCGCATCGTGGCGGCCGTGGCCGCCGCGCTGGTCAACTGGCGGAGGTTCTGATATGGCGGTCATCATACTTATCGGCCTCGGCCTTGTGCTGGCGCTCTGTCCCACCATCCGCTGCGCCTTCTTCCACCCGGTGAAGCTGGTACGCTATGGCGCCGTTGACCTGTTCCAATATCTCAAGTACCGCAAATGGAACGAGTGCAGGACCGGCGAGTTGGTGGCCTATGTCGGCCTGTTCGGCAAGGGTAAGACACTCTCCGCTGTCCATAAGGTGGTCTCCATGTACGAGCAGTACGACGGTAAGCCGGTCTGGGATAAGGACCGGGCCATGTGGGTAGAGCAGCGGGTCAAGGTGCTGTCCAATGTGGCGCTGTCCATCCCCTATGATGACTTCGTTTCCCTCCAGCAGGTGGTCTACTGTGCTGAAAAGAACGGCCAGTATGACAGGGAGCACGACACGCTTACCGTTACACTGGTGCTGGGCGACGAGTTCAGCGTCCAGATGAACAGCCGGAACTTCAAGAGCAACATTGACCCGCTGTTCCTCAACACTCTGCTGACCTGCCGCCATTACCATATTTCCATGTACTACACCGCCCAGCGTTTCGGCCATGTGGACGCGCTGCTCCGTCAGGTGACAAGCTGCGTGGTGGATTGTGATAAGCTGTGGCGCTTCCAGCGTCAGAACCTCTATGACGCATGGGAGATGGAGAACGCTACCAATACCCAGCTGCTCACACCGCTTACCCGCCGCTGCTGGTTCGTGACCAACAAGGACTATGCGGCATATGACACGCTGGCCTGTGTGGGCAATCTGCAAAAGTCCTTCAAGGAGGGCGATATGCTGTCTGAGGAGGAGATACTCTCCCTGCGCCGGAACGAGCAGCAGGCCAATATGGACGGTGTGGTCAAGCCCTCCCGGAAGTGGCGGAGAAGTCAGAAGAAATTACGCAAGTGATGTAACACGTCCTGGTCCTGCTGCGGCGCCGATCCAAGCCGGCTGCAGATGCACAATGTGTTACAGCGGGG
>OHKL01000898.1_pt1 | contig 13008 bp, 10 predicted proteins | sample 1568721 | NCBI WGS metagenome assembly OHKL01 (sample SAMEA3879543, study PRJEB24766) | human gut metagenome | biome: human-associated habitat; feature: feces | place: USA | collected 1985/1987 | reverse complement strand
GGTCGTGAACATCTTTCCGCTGCGGCGCTCCCGGAGCAGCGCGCAGAAGCGCTCGACCAGCGCATCGTCGTAATTGTCGATCAGGCTCTTGAGGTTTTCCGCCTTTCGGTCCCCCGAAGAGGCAAGCTGGCGGCTGAGGTGGTAATAGAGCTCGCTGTAGCCGTCAAAGCCCAGCCGCTTGCACATTTTGACGATGCTGGTCGTGGACAGGAAGTTTTCATTTGCGATCTGCTGGATGCCCACGCGCTTCTCGCCCCGTTCGATGTGCGCGGCAATACCGGTGATCACCTTGCGCTCATCCTCCGAGAGCAGATTCGTCAGCAAAAAATAATTGTCTCCCATGACGGGTCCCCCTCTCCTGTGATCTCAGCCGTGCCGCCCCGGCCGCCCATAGCACAGCCACCATCCCAGCGCGCACACCGGCAGCGCGCACAGCACATCGAGGATCGAGTGCTGCTTCATGAAAACCGTGGAAAGGCTGATGCACAGCGCCAGAAGCACGGACGCCGCCTGCCACCACGCCCGTTTCCGGAGCCGCGGGCCGTCCCGCAGCGCGAACAGCGCCGCGGCGGAGCCAATGACGTGGAGCGACGGGCAGACGTTCGTGTTTGTGTCAAAGGTATAAAACCACGCGACCACCCGCGTGAGCGCATTGTCATGTGCAAACGCCTCGGGCCGCAGCAGCTGCTGCGTCGGGTAGATGAAATAGATGACGGTCGCGGCCGTATAGGTGACGATGACGAACCGCATCATCCGCCGGAAGGCGGGCACATCCTGAAAAAAGGTATACGCCAGCGCGCCGATCAGATAGACGAACCAGAGAAGATACGGGATCAGCGCCCATTCGCTGAACGGGATCGCATCGTCCAGAGCGCAGTGCATCACATGATAGGCCGCATGGGGGCGGAAGCGCTCCAGCGCCAGAAACGCCAGCCCGAAAACCGGCCAAAAGAGCAGCAGCTTGATGTGCGAAAATTCCGGCGTGTTGAGCTTACGCAGGCGAAACTGCCGGTAGTCCGGCTTTATGACCGTCTTTGGGGCTCGCGCTTTCATTTCTTCTCCGCGCGGGCCATGGCTGCGATGTCGCCCACGCCGTCGAGCACGATGCTCGGACGGTAGGCGTAGGTGCGGAGCGTCTCGCGCGTCGAGACGCCGGAGAGCACCAGCACCGTGGACATACCGCTTTCCATGCCGGAAATAACGTCGGTATCCATGCGGTCGCCGACCATCACCGCCTCGGCGGAGTGGCAGTTCAGCATTTTCAGTCCCGTTCGCATCATCAGCGGATTCGGCTTGCCGCAGAAATACGCCTGCTTGCCCGTCGCCATCTCGATGGGCGCGATGAGTGCGCGGCAGGCGGGCGCGATGCCGTTTTCGATGGGACCGGACACATCGGAGTTCGCGCCGATGAGCTTCGCGCCCTGCATCACAAGGTTCGTCGCCTTTGTGAGCGTATCGAGCGAATAGCTGCGCCCCTCGCCCACGACCACATAATCGGGGTTCACATCGTTCATCGTGATGCCCGCGTCGTAGAGGGCGTTGAGCAGTCCCGCCTCGCCGATGGCAAACACCGAGCAGCCGGGTGCCTGCTCCCGCAGGAAGGCCGCCGTGGCGAGTGCGCTCGTATAAAAGTGCTCCTCCGGCACATCGAGGCCCATGCGCGCGAGCTTCTGGTTCAGCTCGCGCGGCGTGTAGCCGCTGTTGTTCGTGAGAAAGAGATATTCCTTGTTCTCCTCGTGCAGCCATTGGATGAACTCCGCCACGCCCGGCAGGATGCGGTTGCCGTGGTAGATGACGCCATCCATATCGCAGATGAAGCCCTTTTTCTCGTTGAAATTGATCGAAGCGCCCATATAGATTTCTCCTTCGTTTCTTCTTTCTGTTTGGTACGTTTTCCTGTTATATCATTGAAGGGAATGGATTTCCATATCTTTTCTGTAAAATCTACGATAAGCCGCCGGTAAAGTCGAGCACACACGCGCGCAGGCGCAATATCTCCTCCGGCGTATTCCGGCTCAGGTGCATTCCCATCCCCAGCTCGCGTCCCGCCTTCGGGCTGACCGGCAGCGTCCGCACGCCCTGCGTTCTCCCCCGCATCATGATCTCCGTCATCATGGTGATGCCGAGCCCCTTGCTGACCATGCGGATCACCGTTTCATCGTCCACATGGCAGGGGCGGATCCTCGGCCTCACCTTTTTCGGGCTGAGCGCGGCATTCACATCAATGTCGAACCGCCCGTAGGGCATCAGGAACTCCTTCCCGTCGAATTCCTCGATGGGAAAGCTCTCTCTCCCGCCGACCGGATAATCCTCCGGCAGGATGGCATACATCGCGTCGTAATACAGCGGCGTCCAATCGCAGTTGACGCGGCTCTGCCGTGCGGCAAAGATGACGTCGGTGCGCCCCGCCTCCAGCAGCTCGAACGGCTCAAGCTCATGATCCACCATGCGCAGGTCGACATCCGTGTCCGGGCACACCCGCCGGAAGCGGTAAAGGATCTCCGGCATCCAGTGCATCGCGACGCTCGCATACGCGGCAATGCGGATCGTCGCCGTCCGCTTTTTCGTGATGGCCTCGATCTGATTCTCCAGCCTTGCCGTCGCGCTGAGATATTCCCGTATGGCGGGCAGCAGCGCTTCTCCGTCCTCGGTCAGCGCGATGCCGCTGTGGTCGCGCCGGATGAGCGTCATGCCGATCTCGCGCTCCAGCCCGTTGATCAGGTGCGTCAGTCCCGACTGGGTGTAGCCCACCACCTCAGACGCTTTAGAAAAGCTGCCGAGGTTGACTGCCGTCATCAATATCTCAAGCTTCTTGCTGTCCACGGGTCTGCCGCCTCCTGTCCATCAGGGTATTTCAATTTGTAATATAACTATTATAACCGGTCGTTTCTCTTTTTCAAGTGCAGGGTGTAAGATTCTCGGCACAAAGGAGTTGATTTTCCATGACGACCAAAAAATTAACGCTCCGGCAGAAAATTCTTGTTGCCGGAACACTGTTCGGAATGTTCTTCGGGGCCGGGAACCTGATCTTCCCTGTCCATCTCGGCCAAATGGCGGGGCGCAATGCCTTGCCGGCGATCATCGGCTTTATCATCACGGCGGTCGGCATCCCCATCCTCGGCGTCGCCGCCATCGGCGTCACACACTCCGACGGACTTCAGACGCTCTCCGGCAAGGTCGGCAAGGGCTACGGCATTTTCTTTACCTGCCTGCTCTACCTGACCATCGGCCCGCTCTTCGCCATCCCGAGATGCGCCACCGTTTCCTTCACGACCGGTATCACGCCCCTGCTGGGCGCGGATTCGCCGGAGCGGCTGTATCTGCTCCTCTTTTCGGCGGTGTTCTTCGCCTTCGTGCTCTTCTTCTCTCTGCGTCCCGGTAAGATCACCGTCTGGATCGGCAAGATCATCAATCCGCTCTTCCTGTTCTTCTTTGCCGTGCTGATGCTCGCGGCGCTGCTCGCGCCCGGCGCGGCGGTCTCCGCGGTCGAGCCGGTGGAGGCATATCGGAGCGACGCATTCTTCCCCGCGCTCATTGAGGGCTACGGCACGATGGACGCCATTGCCGGTCTCGCCTTCGGCATCGTGGTCATCGACGTCATCCGCCGCATGGGCGTGGACAACGACGACGCCATTGCCGAGGACGTACTCTCCTCCGGTCTGCTCACCGGCGCGCTGATGGCGCTGATCTATGTGGTGTCCATCGTGGTCGGCGCGCAGTCAAGAGGGCTCTTCGAGCTGTCTGAAAACGGCGGCATCGCCCTCACGCAGATCGCCGGACATTACCTCGGCGGCGTGGGACTGTTTATTCTTGCCTTCACCATCACCTTTGCCTGCCTCAAGACCTCCATCGGTCTGGTCACCGCCTGCGCGGAGACCTTTTCCAAGATGACGAACGGGAAGATCTCCTACCGCAGCTGGGCGATCCTCTTCACGGTGTTTTCCTTTGCCGTGTCGAACATCGGGCTGAGCGCCATCATCGAATACTCCATTCCCATGCTCATGCTCATCTATCCCCCGGCGATCGCGCTCATTCTTCTCGCCTTCCTCGGCAAATTCTTCGCGCATGACCGCACCGTTTATATCGCGACCATGACCGGCACGTGGGCCGCCGCCATTTTCGACTGCATGAAAACGCTGCCCGCGCCGGTGCAGATCGCGCTCCATCTGGATGCGCCCATTGCCTTCGCCGCCGCGCATCTTCCCCTGTTCGACAAAAACCTTGGCTGGCTGCTGCCCGCGGTCATCGGCTTTGCGGCCGGCATGGCGATCCGCGCGGTCCGGAGGCAGACGCCCGCAGCCCTTTCCTAAACTGCCGTCCGCATCCTTCTGATACAAAGACTTCAATCTTCCTCAAAAGTACATAGACGTCATAGAAGCTGTCATCAAGGAACGCAAATAGAAATGACTATCTGTCATATTACAAAAGTTTTCGTATCTATTCTTTTCCTATTGGCATAATTCGCCAAACATGGTATACTCCTAACAGGTGACAAGCCGAAATCGGCTAATATACCACCAATGAGGAGATGCAGTCATGAAAAAGGCGGGCGTTATCGTTTTGTCACTGCTTATGGTACTCCTATCCGGTTGTGGGAGCACCGCACAAGAGACACCTAAAAACAATACACCATCTACCGTTTCAGACTATGATATCACCGTTACTATGGTAGGGGGAACGGACACTTATGATATTGACGGAAAGTACACTGGAGAAGTTGTCAATGGCAAGCCACAAGGTGTAGGAACATTCGAAGCAGACGGAGAAAACGGGTCTACATATACGTATGAAGGCAATTTCTCTAACGGAGCCTTTAACGGCTACGGCGTGACAACCATCATAAATGATGGCGAAACATTGGAGATGTCAGGAACATACACAAATGGAGAGTTTACACCGACTACAGGTGAGTCTTTCAACTACATTGGTCAGTTAGACCTATTCGGTAAATTTACTATTTCAGATGCAGTGATTGAGTATATTGACGAAAATGAAAATCTATTTCCTACTGCAACGAATGAAGCGATACAGTCCTCTGACATACAAGATTTCTCAAGTAAACAGTTCAATAAGACACGCAAGCAAGATCAGATTGGCTTAGTAAAGTTAGACCTCTACGCCATGCAGGTATTTGAGGATGACTACTTGGGAGGTAAGCTAACATACCTTTTGGCCGCTGATGACGATAACAACTATTATGCTCTGTACTATTTGGACAGCACAGAGGTTTACAATGAAGATACATTTACAGCCTACGCCATTCCATGTTCAACTTCTTCGTTTGATAACATAAGCGGCGGAACTACCAATGTCATCGTTTTAGCTGCTTGCTATATCGAGTAATAGCTTTGAAGAGGCTCTCTCCGATAAGGAGAGAGCCTCTTATTATGTCCCCTAATGAATAAATCTACATTAGAATTGGCTAACCAAGCAGTAGCAACAATTAACTTAAAAGGGAGTAAAATATCAGGGAAAGTGGACAACGACGGCGATTCCCGGACGTATGCGCGATAATTAGTTTTCCGACCATTCTAAAATGACGTTACGACTTCGATAGAAAGGTTGGTCCCCGGGCGACCGGATGGATTGGTCCGGTCACCCAAGTAAGTGAGGAAATGCGTACGAATTCAATTTTTGATTGCCTTGCCCTGTGCGACGAGCTCGTCGATGTACTCGTCGATGCGGCGCAGACCCTCTTCGAGCTCGTGGGCGTGGGAGAGCGTGATGCGGAAAGTGTGGGGGATGTAGAAGCAGTCGCCGTGGCAGACGAGCACGCCCTTCTGGTCGAGCAGGTCGTCGCAGAATTTCTCGGCGGGCACATCGAGATCGTAGTGAACGAGATATGTTGTACCGTGCGCGTCAGCGTACTGGTGGAGATACGGATTTTTCTCGATCCACTTGTCGATGACGACCTTGTTGGCGTTCACAATCCTGCGGGAGCGCTCGAAAATCTTGTCGACGTGCTCAAGCGCGATGGCGAAGATCCATTCGTCAAACACGCCGCCGCAGATGGAGTCGTAGGAGCGCCAGTTGAAGAGCCGCTTGCGCGTCTCGGCATCATGGCAGATGATCCAACCGACGCGCGTTCCGGCCATGGAGTAGATCTTGGACGAACTGGCCGTGACGATGGCCTTGTCGTAGAGGTCGGCGAACGAGGGCATATATTCCTCGTCCAGACCGCGGTACATCTCGTCGCAGATGATCCAGGCATCCACGCTTTTGGCGATCTCCACGAGCTCCCGCATTTCCTCGAGCGACAGCACGCTGCCGGTGGGGTTGTTGGGGTTGGTGAAGAGGATCGCCTTGGTGTTCTTATCTACTGCCGCGCGGACTTCGGACAGATCGAGCTTGTAGCCGTCCTTGATCTTCAAGTCGACCTCACGCAGCTCCGCGCCGATGGAGCGGGGGATGGAGTAGAACTGCTGGTAGTTCGGCATGATGGAGATGATGTTGTCTGTGCTTTCGATGAGCGTGTAGCAGACAGTCGCGTTTGCGCCGGTGCCGCCGTGGCAGAGGATAACCTCGTCGGGCTCAACAGCTTTGTAGAGCTTGGAGAGCGCTTTGCGCGTGCGGGGCGTGCCCTCGAAGCGGGGATAGCCGAGATTCATGTGCTTGAGTTCTTCAAAGAAGTTCTCCATGCTCTCGCCTGTGAGGTCGAAAAGGTCTTCGACCGTCATCGGCAACACGCAGCTGCCGCCGAGATAGTACTTGTTTTTCTCGCTGTCACAAGCAGGGTTCAGCCAGTTTTCCAGCGTAAAATCGTCAATTCTCATCGCAATTCTCCTTATAATTCGATGGTGTGCGCGGGATCATCGCCGGCCTCTTCCACAACCTTTTTTGCAACGGCAAGGTCGAGCAGCGCAAGCCCCGTCGCATCGAAGACGGTGATCTCGTCGGCGCTCGTGCGGCCCTTCTTCGCGCCGAGCAACACCTCGCCGATCTGCCCAGAGATGTGCTCGCGCGTCATGTAGCCGCCCTTGACGGCAAGCTCGCATTCGCCCGCATTCACGCACTGGTCGACGTCGTCAACATAGACGACCGCATCGCGCAGGATCGCGGGATCGACCTCTTCCTTGCCGGGCATGTCTGCACCGATGCAGCTGAGGTGCGTACCGGGCTTGACCCAGTCGCGCGAGATGAGCGGCTTTGTCGCGCGGGTGATGGTGATGATGATATCCGCTTTGCCGACGCTTTCCGCAAGGTCAGAGACGGGGATAAACTGCACGTCGCTTGCGTCAAGGCCAAACATCTCCTGCATCCGCTGCGGACAGGCGGCGGCGTAGGGCTTGGCGGCGTCAAGGTTCATCGGCTCAGCGCAGTAGACGGTCTTGATATTTTTCATCGCGGTCAGCGCCGCGCCGATCATAAAGAGGGACTGACGCCCCGTGCCGAGCACGAGCAGCGTGTCAGACTCCGGACGGGCCAGCGCGCGGGCGCTGACCGCTGCCGCCGCGCCTGTGCGCATCGAGGTGATGAACGAGGCGTCCATGATGCCCTTGGGAAGGCCGGTTGTACCGTCCATTGCGACGAGAATGCCGCTGAACGGCGGGAGCCCGCGCTTTTCATTTTCGGGGAAGGTGGCGAGGAGCTTGGCACCGTAGACCTCGCTGCCGCGGTCATAGCCGGAGCGGATATCCATCACCGCGCCGCGGTCTTCAAAATGGTGCGTGACGGTCGGCCAAACAACGGTCTTGCCCTCGGCCTTGGACTTGTAGACGCCCTCGACAACGTCGAGCACATCGTCCATTTTCAAGCGTTGCTCCAGCGCAGCGCGGTCAAAGAAACTGACTTTCATAGTAATACCTCTTCTAATATGCTTTTCCTCTGACACGGCGGGAGAGCTCATGCCGGAGGGGAAGGCAAGGAAGTTACGCGCCTAATGTTGCCGCCATGACGGCCTTGATGGTGTGCATACGGTTCTCGGCTTCGTCAAATACGACGCTCTGCTTGCTGCGGAAGACGTCATCATCGACCTCGCGGATGTCGTAGCCCTCTTCTTTGCAGTGTTGAGCGGTCAACGTCTCAAAATCGTGGTAAGCGGGCAAGCAGTGCATAAACAGGCACTTGGGATTTTCCGTCGCGGCCATGACCTTGCTTGTTACCTTGTAGGGGGCGAGCTGCTTGACACGCTCGGCGAGCTTAGCCTCCTCGCCCATAGAGACCCAAATGTCGGTGTAGATGACATCCGCGCCTTTGAGCAGGGCGAGGTCTTCACCAAATTCGAGCACCGCACCGGTCTCCTTGGCGACCTCGTTGCAGTAGGCGACGATGTCCTCGGAGGGGGAGAGCTCCTTCGGACCCCAGCCGACAAAGTGCATACCCATTTTGGCGCAGCCGTACATCCAGGCGTAGGCCATGTTGTTGCGCGTATCGCCGCAGAAGACGACCTTGACCTCGTCGAGCGGCTTGCGGATGTGCTCCTGAATGGTCAGAAGGTCCGCGAGGATCTGCGTAGGATGGTCAACGTCGGTCAGACCGTTCCAAACGGGAACGCCCGCGTGCGCGGCCAGTGTCTCCACTACGGACTGTTCAAAGCCGCGGTACTCGATGCCGTCGTAGTAGCGGCCGAGAACGATGGCCGTATCCTCCCAGCTCTCCTTCTTGCGCATATGGCACATCGAGGGGGTGAGATAGGTGATGTCAGCGCCCTCATCCTTGGCGGCAACCTCAAACGAACAGCGGGTGCGGGTGGAGGCCTTTTCAAACAGCAGCGCAATGTTCTTGTCTTTGAGCGTCTTGTCCTTGATGCCGGCACGCTTTTTGTCCTTCAGATTTTCAGCGAGCTTGAGCAGGTAGGATATTTCATCGGGGGTGAAATCCTTCAGCGTGAGAAATGAACGTCCTTTGAGATTGATAGCCATAATGATGTCCTCCTTATATTTTTTACTTGGAGACCCTCGGAATAGGGCTCCTGACTTTCGACGTCATTGTATCGGGAGCGAGGACGGCCTTCAATGGGATATTTTTGTAAAAGAGAACACTTTGGCTAATTGCAAATTGTGATTTTCACATTGATTCTTGAAAGAAAACATGCTATAATAACAAAATAAAGCTATTATTGCACAGAAAAATGGAAAAACGCCAAAATAAACGGCCGCTATTCTGTAAATTTCACAGTGCAGGAGAGGAACAATGGACTATACGGTATCGGACTTTTACCACGTATTCAAAGAAAAGTTTTTGCTGCTCGCGGGAGAGTGTGGGCTTTCACGTGGCGTGAACAGCGTCGGCATTCTGGATTATGAGCTCGACCCGTCGGTGAAGGACCGCTACATCTGCGATAATTTTCACGAGGGGATGATCGTTGTTTCGACCTTCCTCTACGCAAAAAAGAACCCCTACCTCATCGGCGACGCGGTGCGTCACCTGGTGAGAAAGGGGTGCAGCGCACTACTGATCCGCAATGTCTTCAATCTGCAAATTCCGGAAACTGTGCTGAAATACGCTGATTCCAAGGGTTTCCCGATTTTAGTCGTGAACGGTAGCGGCGTTTATTTTGAGGACTTCGTCTACGAGGTCAGGCATCGCCGCGAGCAGATGGAATACACCAACTTTTATGCCGACACGATCCATACACTGCTGGGTGACACCCTCTCGCCGGAGGAGATCGTCCAACGTACAAAAGAGGTCATTCCCTCGTTGCGCCCATCCTACTTTGTGGCCTATGCAGTTCTGACAGAACCGATGGCGACGGATGATTATTTGGGACTTCTGCACGAGTATCAAAACAGCGCTTTGTTCAATATTACAAATAGAATCATTAAGTTTGAAGATAATTTGCTTTTCATTTTTTCGTCTGATACACTTTCAAAGGACTACGGGGAAGATCTCTTTTTTGCCGTGTTTGATCTGTTCAGCGGCGGCGGGCAGCGCGAACTGCGCTTGGGCATCAGCGCGCCGCACTATTACATTACAGAGTTTCGTGAGGCGATTTTGGAGGGCAAGTATGCTGCAAGCTGCCGAAACTCCGGTCAGGGGAGTGTCGTATGTTACGATAAGATCGGCATTTATCAGCTTTTGCTGCCGTTTTGCCATTCGCGGGACTTTGTGCGTTTCAGCGACCACATCCTTGACCCTATTCGCGACTACGATACGGAGAACGGCACGGCGCTCTTTGAAACGCTGCTCAGCTACGTCAAAAATGACGCCGACCTAAAAAAGACGGCGGCGGCGCTCACCCAGCACGAAAACACGGTCCGCTATCGGCTGGAAAAGATCCGCACCGTCTGCGGCCTCAGCTATCGCTTCGCTGCGGATGGAGAGCAGCTTTCTCTGGCAGCAAAAATTCACATGGCCCGTACCCTGTTGCCAGAGGTGCGTTGAGGGACCTCAGATTATTCTGAAAAATCTCTCTTGACATTTGCGGTGCGTGCATTTATAATCGTAGACAACTCAAATATTGTATGCTGCCCTTGGCACCGGCCGAGGGATAAAAGGCATCCGTGACCGAGCCGTAGGTATTCCGATTTGCGTCGGATAAGGCTGGGTCATGGATGCCTTTACTTTTTTGCCAAAAGGAGAAATTGCTATGAACATCAAACCCTTTGCCGTGGAAGAATGGATGAACGAGTACGAGACTGGCGCGCGTTATAACATCGCCGAGACCTGCGTGGACTCCGTTTCCCTCGATGAGCTCTTTGCACTCACCGGCGAGAGCAAGGATAAATTTTTATCCAAATTCTGCGCGACACGCTTGACCTACGGTGACATCTGGGGCAGCAATGCGCTGCGTGAGGGCGTGTGCAGACTCTACCGCACCGTCCGGCCAGACGAGGTCGTGCTGACGCACGGCGCGGCGGGTGCGAACCACCATGTGTTCTGCTCGCTCATTTCCGCCGGCGACCGCGTGGTGAGCATCATGCCGACCTACCAGCAGCTCTATTCCATTCCCGAGGCCATCGGCGCGGACGTCGCCATCATGCACCTGAAGCAGGGGAACCATTATCTGCCCGACCTCGACGAGCTCAAAGCCCTCGTGGCGCCGGGGACGAAGATGGTCTGCATCAACAATCCCAACAACCCGACCGGAGCGCTCATGAGCCGGGAGCTACTGGAGCAAATCATTGAGATCGCCCGCGGCGTGGATGCTTACGTTCTCTGCGACGAGGTGTACCGTCACCTGACGCAGGCCGACGGTTGGTGCGAGTCCGTTGCCGACCTCTACGAAAAGGGCATTTCGGTCAGCAGTATGTCCAAGGTGTTTTCGCTCGCCGGTATCCGCATGGGCTGGATCGCCACGCACGACAAGGCGGCGGTGAAGGCGTTCCTCTCCCACCGCGACTACAACCTCATCAGCTGCGGTATGTTCGACGACGCGGTCGCGTCGCTTGCCCTGCGCCACAGCGACGAAATGATCCGCCGCAATCAAGCCATCGTGCGTGAGAATCTTGCCATTCTGGATGAGTGGATGCAGGCGCATCCGCACTTCTACTACACCAAGCCGCAGGCGGGCACGACCGCGCTCGTGTACTACGATTTTGATATCCCGTCCTACGAGTTCTGCGAGCGGCTCTATCACGGGACCGGTTCGTTCGTCACGCCGGGCGACTGCTTCGAGCAGCCGCACAGTATGCGCATTGGCTACGCCTGCGACGCGCAGACGCTCAAAGACGGCCTCGCCGCGCTGGCGGATTTTTCGGACAAGCTGAATTGAGGAGGAAAGAGATCATGACCGAAGTAACGATTTTGAACAGCGAAGATATTGAATCTCTGCTGACGCTCCCGATGGCGATTCGCGCTGTGGAGCAGGCATATTTGGAAAAGAGCCGAGGCACAGCTGGAACATGGCCGATGGTATTCCATGAGTTTATCCCCGGCGATGCTGACCTTGATATCAAATCCGGCGACATGGGGGGCTCTGGCTGCTACGGGTTGAAGGTTGTATCGTGGTTTGGGGCAAATCCCGACAGGTTGATGCCTGCGCTTTACGGCACATCTTTGCTGTTTGACGTGCATACCGGTGCGCCAAAGGCGCTGCTTAATGCGGGCCCGATTACGGATTTCCGCACCGGTGCGGCAGGAGCACTCGGTGCGAAATACCTTGCGCGCCCTGACTCCAAGCTGCTTACCATGGTGGGTACGGGCACGCTCGCACCATATCTCATTGCTGCGACGTTGTATCTCATGCCGCAGTTTGAGCATGTATACCTTGTCAATCCACATCACCCTGAAAAGGCGGAAGTGGTGCTTCCCGTCGTTCTCGAAAGGGTGAAAAAGCTTCTTGCCGACAGCGGTAGAGAGCTGAGTGCTGAAATCACTGCAAAAGAGTTGGAGTGTGCAGTCAAAACGAGCGACGTTATCCTGACTGCAACGCCTGCGTATGAGCCATTTCTGCGTGCGGAGTGGGTGCGTCCCGGAACGCATATCAGCTGCGTGGGTGCCGATATGTCCGGCAAGCAGGAGATTGAAAGTGAGATATTGCGCACGGCCTGTGTCTTTGGCGACGATACGGCACAGTGCTTTGCCGTTGGCGAGTGCGAACTAGCGCATAAAGAAGGGATCCTTCCGTCGCTTGTCGGCGAGCTTGGCGAGGTGATTGCAGGGACAAAGGCAGGTCGAGACAGTGCCGATAAGATTACCGTCTTTGACTCTATAGGTATCGCGTTGCAGGATATTGCTGCTGCCGCCGCGCTGCTCGACGCAGCCGAAGCGAGCGGCAAGGGGAGCAAGGTGCTGCTGTAAAAATCACGGCAGAAAAGGGCGCTTATTGTCTGGTACAAAATAAGCATAGCACCCGAAGCGTATATGAAGCCTCGGAGACTATGCTTATTTTGTACCAACCACAGAAGATGTCCAAAAAGTAATAGCTTTCTTCAAGGAGTTGTGGTATGTGTTGTGGCTACCAAGAAAGGAGTTGATTCTCTATATGGCTAAGAAACGCGCCAACGGCGAGGGCAGCATTCGCAAGAGGTCCGATGGTCGCTGGGAGGGCCGCTATACCGCAGGCTACCATTCCGAAACAGGCAAGCGGATCATCAAAAATGTACTCGGCAAGACACAGGCAGAATG
>OHKL01000896.1_pt1 | contig 13040 bp, 10 predicted proteins | sample 1568721 | NCBI WGS metagenome assembly OHKL01 (sample SAMEA3879543, study PRJEB24766) | human gut metagenome | biome: human-associated habitat; feature: feces | place: USA | collected 1985/1987 | reverse complement strand
CATGGAACCTTGTCCCCTTGTCAACTTGTTAACTCGTCAACTTTCCCTCAAAACCATACAGACATGAATCCATTTTCAGTTTAAAGTCAGTTTAGTCAAACAAACTCTTGAACTTCTTGAAAATCTTTTCCTTAATCGAAGTATTGGGCTTGAAGTTATCCGAGCTTTCCATTTCTTCAAGTGCTTTTTTCTCGTCTTTGTTAAGTGCTTCCGGTACATATACGCTGACATTTACCAATAAATCTCCCGTACCGTATCCATTTACACTTGGCAGACCTTTTCCGCGTAGGCGGAGCACTTTGCCCGGCTGTGTACCCGATTCGATCTTTACTTTCACCTTTCCGTCAATGGTTGGTATTTCTACCGCACCACCTAAAGCGGCTGTCGGGAAGCTGAGAAGCAGGTTGTAAATCAAGTCATTTTCGTCGCGAATCAGTTCTTTGTCTTGTTCTTCTTCTACAAGAATCAGTAAGTCGCCCGGAACGCCGTTGTGTTTTCCGGCATTTCCTTTGCCGCTCATAGAAAGCTGCATGCCTTCCATTACGCCTTTAGGGATATTTACGCTTACCACTTCTTCGCCGTAAACGATACCTTCTCCGGCACATACCTTACACTTATTCTTGATGATTTTGCCTTCACCGCCACAAGTCGGACAGGTGGCACGTGTCTGCATCGTACCAAGAATAGTCTGTTGGTTACGGATTACCGTACCGCTACCTTTACAGGTCGAGCAGGTTTCTGAACCGCCGTTACCCTCAGCCCCTGAACCGTGACAGTGATCACATGTAACGTACTTTTTCAGTTTGAATTTCTTTTCTACTCCGGTAGAAATCTCTTTCAGATTCAGTTTTACTTTTACGCGCAAATCCGAACCACGGAAACGCGGGCGTTGTGAACTTCCACCGCCGAATCCGCCTCCGAAACCACTGAATCCGCCTCCGAAGCCACCGCCACGTCCACCGAAAATATCTCCGAACATAGAGAAGATATCATCCATAGACATGCCCTCGCTGAAACCACCGAACGGTCCACCGTTTCCGGCAGCACCACTCATTCCGGCATGACCGAACTGGTCATAACGGGCACGCTTGTCCGCATTGCTTAGTACATCGTAGGCTTCTGCCGCTTCTTTGAATTTTTCTTCCGCCACTTTGTCACCCGGGTTCTTGTCAGGATGATATTGAATGGCTTTTTTGCGGTAGGCTTTCTTAATTTCTTCTACCGATGCTGTCTTTTCGACTTCCAGTACTTCGTAGTAATCTCTTTTTTCCATATATATTATGTTATTCTCCTACCACCACTTTGGCATGGCGGATTACTTTGTCGTTTAGCGTGTAGCCGGTCTGTACGCAATCCAGAATTTTTCCCTTCAGGGATTTGTCCGGTGCAGGGATAACGGCAATTGCTTCGTGAAAATCGGTGTCAAGAGGTTTTTCTTTGGTCTCAATCACCTTCACGCCGTCCTGTCCCAATACAGACATGAATTTATTATAAATCAATTCCACTCCTTCTTTCACGGCTGCTACGTCTGTGGCAGTTTCCATGTTTTTCAGGGCGCGTTCGAAGTCGTCTACAATAGGAAGAATGCTGCTGATGGTTTTTTCGGCACCGTTCAGAATCAGCTCGGCCTTTTCCTTCATGGTGCGTTTGCGGTAGTTGTCAAACTCGGCGGAGAGACGCAGATATTTATCTTTCTGCTCTTCTATCACTTTGTTTGCTTCTTCCAGTTCCTGGGCAAGCTTTTCCTCTTCTGTCGGAGCTGCACTGTCCTGTACGTCCTCCTCTTGAATTTCTTCATTTTCCGCGGCTTCATCCTGCGTAGCTTCGGACATTAACTCTTCTTCGTTGATGTTTTCTTTTTCTTTCGGGTCCATATTTCTATTCTTATTATACTTGTAAAAAGGATTTGTTTTCATTGCTGTCAAGGGTTTAAGTTAGTATATCGCTCTACTAACAAAAACTTTGCCAAATAGGCAGCATTTGTCTAAAACGCCGCAAAGGTAATACTTTTATGTCAGATTGACAGCGCATTTCTACGAGTATTCATGGAAAAATGCCTATCTTTGCACCCGCAAATGAAGTTTTCACCACAGAGTGGCACAGAGTCTCACAGAGCCTTATTTATTTGATTTCAATTTGACTCAGTGAAACTCTGTGCCACTCTGTGGTGAATAAAAAGCGATTCATTCGTATAAATTGTAAATCGATAAATAGTAAATAAATCAATGATTACAGTCTCTAATGTTTCCGTACAGTTTGGAAAAAGGGTGTTATTTAATGATGTAAACTTGAAGTTTACAAGTGGAAACTGCTATGGTATTATCGGTGCCAACGGTGCCGGAAAATCTACCTTCCTGCGTGCCATATCCGGTGATTTGGACCCTACGACCGGTTCTATTATGTTAGGTCCGGGCGAACGCCTCTCCGTATTAAGCCAGGACCACTTTAAGTGGGATGCACTTACGGTAATGGATACCGTGATGATGGGGCATACTGTTTTGTGGGATATCATGAAGCAGCGCGAAGTGCTTTATGCCAAAGAAGATTTCACGGATGAGGATGGTCTGAAGGTTTCCGAATTGGAAGAAAGATTTGCGGAACTGGACGGCTGGAATGCAGAAAGCGATGCGGCGGCTTTGTTGAGCGGTCTGGGCATTAAAGAAGATAAGCATTATGTGCTGATGGGTGACCTCAGCGGTAAGGAGAAGGTGCGTGTGATGCTGGCACAGGCTTTGTTCGGTAATCCGGATAACTTGTTGCTGGATGAGCCTACCAATGACTTGGATATGGAAACCGTGATGTGGCTGGAAGATTATCTGGCTAATTTTGAACATACGGTGTTGGTTGTGAGTCACGACCGTCACTTCCTCGACTCTGTCTGCACGCACACGGTGGACATTGACTATGGTAAGATTAACCTGTTTGCCGGTAACTATAGTTTCTGGTATGAATCAAGCCAGTTAGCATTGCGCCAGCAGCAGAACCAGAAGGCTAAGGCAGAAGAGAAGAAGAAAGAGTTGGAAGAATTTATTCGCCGTTTCAGTGCCAATGTGGCAAAGAGCAAGCAGACTACCAGCCGTAAGAAGATGTTGGAGAAACTGAATGTGGAAGAAATCAAGCCTTCTTCGCGTAAGTATCCGGGCATTATCTTTACTCCCGAGCGCGAACCGGGTAATCAGATTCTGGAAGTTTCCGGGCTGACCAAAACTTTGGAAGACGGCACTGTGCTTTTCCGCGATGTAAACTTCAATATAGAGAAAGGGGATAAGGTGGTATTCCTTTCCCGCGATCCCCGTGCCATGACTTCATTGTTTGAGATTATAAATGAAGAAATGAAGCCGGATGCAGGAACTTTCAGTTGGGGTGTCACTATTACCACTGCATACTTGCCGCTGGACAATACTCAATATTTCAATACGGATCTGAACCTGGTGGACTGGTTGAGTCAGTTTGGCGAAGGAAATGAAGTTTATATGAAGAGTTTCCTGGGTCGTATGCTGTTCTCCGGTGAAGAGGTTTTGAAGAAAGCAAGTGTGCTGTCGGGAGGTGAAAAGATGCGTTGTATGATTGCCCGTATGCAGTTGCGCAATGCCAACTGTCTGATTTTAGATACTCCTACCAATCATCTTGATTTGGAGTCCATCCAGGCATTCAATAATAACCTGAAGACGTATAGAGGGAATATCCTGTTCTCTTCTCATGACCACGAGTTCATACAGACCGTTGCCAACCGTATTATCGAGCTGACTCCGAACGGTATTATTGATAAGATGATGGAATATGATGAATACATCACTTCTGACCATATTAAGGAATTAAGAGCTAAGATGTACGCACAGTAAATATCTGCTCTTTCAATAAAAAAATGTCGCCTTGCAATAACCGAATATTGCAAGGCGATGTTTTTAGGTGATTAAGCGTTCTTATGATCAGATAGTTCTTCTTTTTTGCTTTGCGAATAAAGGAGCTAAAGAAAATAGTGGTTGAAATCGAAGAAAAAGTCGGTTAAAGTTGTACTATATTGAAACATTTATTATTTTTGTACTATGAGAAGAAGAGTTGTAGCATACGGTCATTATTATAAAGAGTTCCTTGCTACCCTTACAGAGAAAGAAATTCAGAAAGTTAAATATGTGCTTTCGTTACTTGAAACTGACGACCGTGTACCGGTGAAATTTATAAAATCTATACGAGACGGATTATATGAGTTGCGTATAGAATACAATAGTAACATTTATCGTATCTTTTTCATTTTTGATGAAGGGCAAATAGTAGTTCTATTTAACGGTTTTCAAAAGAAGACACAAAAAACGCCGAAATCAGAAATAGAAAAAGCATTTAAATTGATGGAGGAATATTATGAGTACAAAAAACAGTATGATAACAGACATTAGTGCTGAACTTGAAAAAGAGTTCGGAGCACCGGGAACCCCCGAACGCGCTAAGTTCGATGAAGAAGCATACGCTTTTTATACCGGACAAATACTGCTTGATGCAAGAAAAGAGGCAAAGGTAACTCAATTAGAACTTGCAAAGCGAATTAATGCTACCAAATCTTACATTTCCCGTATTGAAAATGGTTCAATAAATCCGAGCGTAGGCACATTCTACCGAATAATGAATGCGCTGGGATTGAGAGTCGAAATCGTAAAAACAATAGGAAGTCTGTAAACAGAAAAGCCGGAGCACTAACCCCGGCTTTTTTATACTCCGATAGAAATATTTTCCCATTCACTCTCCCCATGCTTATTTATAAATCAGCTTATTCCTCCCGTCCTCTCCGAACAGGCTATCTCCCAAAGTCGTAATCTTGTTTCCTGTAGCTACAACATAACGCAGGTTGTCACATCCCATAAACGCGCCATATTCGATGGCAGTCACTCCGGCTGGCAATTCAAGCGTACCGCACAAGCGACCGCATCCACTGAATGCACGTTGTCCGATGCTTTTCAAACCTTTGGGAAGCTGGATGCGCAACAGATATTTTTTCTGGGTAAATGTATATTCGGGAATAACCGTAGTGTTACTTTTGCTCAGATCAACAGCCACAAGATTGGGCATATAATCACGTATTACGGTGAAGTCAGCTTCGTCCAGTTTCCCTTCTACGGTCAGGAAATTCACATCTTTCGGTTGCAAGCCCGCAGCCACTAATTCACTGGCAAGACTTCCCATTAAGCCTACTTGTACGAAAGCCTCTACAGGTTCTCCCTCTATCACGGCAAAGGTTTCCCAATGCTTTTTGCCACGGTAGGAGTCGCTGCTACCCAACGGAACGAAAATGGCCGTTATGCTATCCGCCAAAGCGGCCGGTAACAGGTTGGGAGCAGTCTTCTTTCTCAACTGGCATATTTTCAGATTTTCGCAACCCTTGAAGGCTGCGTCTTCTATGTTCTTGATTTTCTCTGAAAGAATTATTTTCTGGAGAGTTGCTTTTCCGGTGAAAGTACTGTCGCTGGTCTGCTGGCAGAATGCATAAGCCGGTACACAGTTGGGCGGATAAATATAGAAACGGTCGGGGTAAGTGCCGCTTTTACCTGCGTATGTACTGATGGATGCGTTGGAGATATCCAGCACTTTCAGATTCTTGAATTCATCGCGCAGATGTTTGAAGTCAATGGCATTTAGTTTTCCGGTCAATGTAAGATGGGTGACGCTGTTGGCTTCATCCTCAGTGAGCATGGATACCAGAGTGCCGGGCTTGGCTACAAAAAAAGTTTTATTATTAGCTGGTGTGCCTGCATTTTGTGCAACTGCTGCGTAAGTACATGCAGCCAGCATTATAGTGGCTAATGTTCGTTTTAGTTTCATGACAGTAATAGATATGTTTAGACAAATATACGCTTTTTGCAGGAATTTGCTTTCTATTTTTAATTTTATAGGTATTTTTGCTGGGGTATTAACATATAGAAACTAAGGATATGGAATCAATGAACGAAAATATAAATATTGCCCCGCAAGAGTCGAAACTTGTCATTTATCTGGTTGTTGCAGCAAAAGTTATCGTTTATATGCTTTTGATGCTGGGATTTGCCGGAGTATTGGGGGCTGTTTGCATCAAAGCGGTTTCTTTTTTTAAGATAGATGGAATTTTGAAAGAAGTTGTCATGCAAAGTAGTTTTTTGGCGGGAACTTTCCTGGCGGCCTGGGTTCTGCTGAAGAATTGGGACCACCTTCCGATTACAGACTTGGGTTTATCCCTGAAAGGGCGGGCTAAAGACATCTTCTGGGGTACATTCGTTGCCTTGGCTATCTATACTGTCGGATTTGGAATATTATATGGGTTGGGAGAGGTTGAAATTACTGCCGTACACTTTAGCGCGTACGATTTTCTGCTGTCTTGGATATTAATGTTGCTGGTTGCCCTTGCAGAAGAGATTGCCTTTCGCGGTTTTGTCCTGGGGCATTTGCTGACCGCAGGTGTCAATCGTTTTGTGGCATTGTTTCTTTCGTCTGCATTGTTTTCCCTGATGCATATTTTTAATCCCAACTTTTCTCTGATTGCTTTTCTGAATATTTTGTTGGCAGGGATTTTAATAGGTTCTACCTACATATATACGCGTAATTTATGGTTTCCTATCGCTCTTCATCTTTTCTGGAATTGGCTGCAAGGTCCGATTCTTGGTTTCGAAGTAAGCGGAGGACGATTGGGCGGTACTTTATTGTCTTTAGAATTACCGGAAGAGAATATCATCAACGGCGGTGCATTCGGGTTCGAAGGTTCTGTCCTGTGCACCGCGTTGATGATTATTGCTATTGCGATTATTCTGAAGATACAAAGCCGGAAAGTGAATCAACGATTATAAGTCATCTTCCAGCGCTGTACTCTTGGCGTAAGCCGTACTTTTGGCTTCAAAGAAATCGGTTTTCACCATATTGGCGTTTGAATACTGCAACACCCAGTGCATACTTTCCGGTTCTTTCCGGTTGTGTTCGTATAGCGGAGGATTTCCCAGACTGCTCCAGCGTAGGTTGCCCAGATAGTGAATATAGTCAGCAATCATTTGCCGGTTGAGTCCCTGTATGTTGTCGCCTATAACGTATTGTCCCCATTCAATTTCCTGTTTCACTCCTTCACGCATCATATTCTCGTATATCTGCACTTTGTCGGGGGTAAATAATTCCGGTTCTTCTTTTTTCAGTTCCAGGATGATGCTGCGGAACAACCAGAGATGCGTGTTCTCATCCCGGTTGATATAACGGATTTCTTGAGCGGAGCCGGACATCTTCCCGTTCCGGCTCAGATTATAGAAAAACATAAAACCGCTATAAAAATAAATACCCTCCAGAATATAGTTGGCAATTAAAGTCTTCATTAGCGTAAAGCCATCCTGACTTTCCTGGAATTCATTGTAACAGTTACCGATAAAGGTATTTCTTTTTAATAAATGCTCATCCGTTTTCCATTGGTAAAGAATGTCATTGCGTTTCTCCGGACTACAGATTGTGTCGAGCATATAGCTGTAACTCTGACTGTGCACACATTCCTGAAAAGCCTGGATGTGCAGGCAAAGATTTACTTCGTTGGCCGTGATGTATTCGCTGATAGTGGGCAGATTGTTGCTTTGCAGGGAATCCAGAAATACCAGGAAACTCAGGATTTTGTCGTAAGCAGTCCGTTCGGCTTCATCCAGCAGGGGATAATCCTTCGTATCCTGAGTGAGATTGATTTCTTCGGGAATCCAGAAATTGTTCATAGCCTGGCGATACCAGTCGCTTACCCATTTGTATCGCATATTATTGAAATCATTCAGGTTTGTCGTATTACCACCGATCATTTTTCTGAGGCGGATTTCCGTATCACCTGAAGGGTTGAACAGGGCATTTCTCTTTAGTTTTTTTGCTTCCATATTATTTTAGTTTTTAAGTTTTTATGATGCGCAGCTTTCACACTCTTCTACTTCCAGAGATTTGCTACGGACGTAATAGACTGTTTTCACTCCACACTCCCATGCCAGCAGGTAGAGATTCAGCACCTGGCGCATGGTGAATTCATTGGTGATGTAAAGGTTCAGGCTTTGTGCCTGGTCGATATGCAACTGGCGGACACCGGCGGCGCGGATGCTCCATTGCTGATCCGTCAGATAGGCACCTTTGTACAACCAGAATGTTTTGTCAGACAGTGACGGGGCTACACGTGGCAACATGGCTCCCTTCTTCTCTTCCAGGAAAAAGCGTTTCATCACCGGATCTGTTCCTGCGGTGGTTCCGGCTATGATGCTGGTGCTGCTGGTAGGGGCTATGGCCAGCAGATAGGCATTTCTCATTCCGGATGCTGCAACCTTTGCGGCCAGTGCTTTCCATGCGGGGGAGTCATAATTGCGTTTTGTAAAGTAAGCTCCGGTTTGCCAGTCGCTTCCTTCAAAGTAGTCGTACCGTCCTTTTTCTTTGGCCAGTTCGGCACTCGCTTCGATGGCGGCGTAATTGATACGTTCAAAGATCTTGTCCATGAAGCTAAGATGTTCCTCGCTTTCCCAGCGTATGCCACGGATGGCAAGTGCATGGTGATATCCGCTGACTCCTAAACCGATGCTGCGATAATGATGGTTGGTTATCTGTGCAAAAGGGATCGGATAAAAATTGAGGTCGATGACATTGTCGAGTGCACGGACCACTGTTGCCACTTTTTCTTTCATCTGTTGCTCGTCTTCCAACGGTAGATGTCCCAATGAAAGACTGGCGAGATTACATACCACGAAGTCGCCGGGACGGACTGTTTTCACCACTACCATATCCCCATCCTCCGTGCATATCTCAGTAGAAACTGTCTCTATGGCCGACATGTTCTGTGCAATCTCCGTACAAAGGTTGGAGCAATAGATGATTCCCCGGTGATTGTTGGGGTTGGCGCGATTCACGGCATCACGGTTGAAAGTGAAAGGTGTGCCTGTTTCTACTGCTGACCGTAGCACCAGTCTGACGATATCCTTAATGCTCATGCTGCGTTTGGAAAGACGGGAATCGTTTACGCAATCCAAATATCTTTTCTCCCATTCTTCTCCGTAATAATCTTCCAGGCAATATCCTTTGATAGTCATTATTTCATTCGGACAGAATAAATACCATGATTGGTTCAAATCCTCTTTCGCCATCCGCCAGAATAAATCCGGATAGCATACCGCCGGAAATATGTCATGGGCTTTCATGCGGTCATCCCCGTTGTTGGTGCGCAGTTGCAGAAATTCAGGCAGGTCCTTGTGCCATACGTCCAGGTATACGGCTACCGCTCCTTGTCTCATTCCCAACTGATCTACGGCAACGGCTGTGTCGTTCACCAGTTTCATCCACCGGATAACTCCTCCTGCCACACCTTTGAAACCCCGTATATTTCCACCGGCCGCACGTACTTTGCCGAAATACATTCCCATACCTCCACCGAACTTGCTGACCATGGCGAAGTTGTCAATGCTTCGGTATATACCTTCCAGACTGTCGGGCACGGTGTCGATGAAGCAACTGGATAATTGATGATAAGGTTTTCGGGCATTGGCAAGTGTAGGGGTAGCCATGGTTACCTCCAGTTTACTCAGCAGATCATAGAATTTTCTTACCCATTGCAAACGGCTGTGCCTTTCCGGCATTGCAAGATGAAGGGCAATACCCAAATACATTTCTTGTACGGATTCAATCGGTTCATGGGAGCGTGTACGAATAAGGTAGCGTTTGACAAGCAGATCCAGTCCGGAATAGTTGAAGAGCTTGTCACGCTCCGGACATATAAATCCTGCTGCTTCTTCTATTTCTTCCGGTGAATAGGAGGCTAAAATATAACTGCCGTATAATCCTTCGTCCGTGAGATAACGCAGCTTTTCATAGAAAGACAGGACACCGGCGAACTCTGCCTGTTCAGTCAATTTCTTGCTTAACTGAAAATTGAGTAATCGGGCGGCAATAAACTCCCAGTCGGGGGCTTCCTGGGTAGTTAGCTCTACAGCCGCTTTTATAAGAGCCGTTAACCGTTCGTCCGGTGTCATTTCCGGTTTGTAGAAACTGGAGAATTTTTCGGCAAGCAGGGTCAGGCTGTATTCATTGCGCGGGAAGTCTTGCCCGATACCTTTCAGGGTGTCCGTTATTGTTTCGTCGCCAGTTTCATTTACTATGTGGTTGAGGGCTTTTCTCCGTTCTGTCCGTTGCCAGCGATAAAGGATATAGTTTTTGGCTTCGGCATAAAAGCCATGTTCCATCAGGGACCGCTCCACTTCATCCTGGATCCGTTCTACGTGGCGATTGCCAGTGTCACTGAGGATGAAATTTTCCACTTCATTTACCAGCGTGAGTATTGTTTCATCCGTAACACTTTGTCCGGTGCTGGCGAAGCTTTTTCGTATGGCAATGGCTACCTTCTCCTTGTTGTAAGGCTCTGCCATTCCATTTCTCTTGGTTATTTCCATGAGATGTTTATGTATAAAATTATTGTATTATTTCGCACTGTTTCCCTAATCCCACGAGTAGAAACAGCCTTTGATGAATGGTAGGTCTTCTGACTGACTCTTTGTTTTCAATGCCTTCCCGATGTCTTCTTTTCTACTGCAAGACATTCAGTGGCTATGGTGTTATTGAAAAGTTGTATAGAGCTTCACAGCAGCGGGACTGTCCGGGACTTTCACCCGATTCCCTTTTAATCCGAATGGCAGAAGAGCCATTCGGAACCAATTCGGGAACAAAGATAATTAATATTGTAATGGTTACAATATTGAGAAGGTTTAAAAATAGAGAATTATACTATTTTATTAGATAGCGTGATCTGGATATGATTGTATCATGAAGCGTCACTAACCAATTTCAAAGCAATCCGCTTGCGGTCCATATCCACACTCAGCACCTTGACCCGGACATGCTGGTGAATAGAGACAATCTCATTCGGGTCTGAAACGAAACGGTCGGCCAGCTGCGAAAGATGGATCAGACCATTCTCTTTGATACCTATGTCGACAAATGCGCCAAAGTTGGTGATATTGCCTACGATACCGGGGAGTTCCATACCTTCGCGCAAGTCGTTGATGGTGCGCACATTCTTGTCGAACTCGAAAATCTTTATCGGACCTCTCGGGTCGCGTCCGGGTTTTTCCAATTCTTGCAGAATATCTTTTAATGTCGGCATACCCACGGTAGGAGTGAGGTATTTCTCCGGTTTTATTTTCAGGCGGAGCTCCTTGCTGGCGATAAGTTCTGCTACGCTGCATCCCAGGTCTTTTGCCATCTGCTCTACGATGCAATAACTCTCAGGGTGTACGGCCGTATTATCCAAGGGGTTTTCAGCCTGTGGAATACGAAGGAAACCGGCGCATTGCTCAAATGCTTTGGCTCCCATACGCGGTACTTTCATCAGTTGCTTGCGGGAGGTAAATGCACCGTTTTCCGCACGATAGTTCACGATGTTTTGTGCCAGCTGAGGGCCTAAACCGGAAATATACGTCAGCAGGTGGCTACTTGCCGTATTCAGGTTTACACCAACCAGATTTACGCAGCTTTCTACGGTCAGATCCAGTGATTTTTTTAATTTCGTCTGATCCACATCATGCTGGTATTGTCCCACGCCAATGGACTTCGGATCTATTTTCACTAATTCGGCCAATGGGTCCATCAGGCGGCGGGCAATAGATACGGCTCCACGTACCGTGACGTCGTATTCAGGGAACTCATCCCGGGCAATTTTGGATGCAGAATAGATAGAGGCGCCCTGTTCGCTCACCACAAATACCTGAATGTCCTGTCTGAAAGTTTGATGTTTCAGAAAATCTTCGGTTTCACGACTTGCGGTTCCGTTGCCTACGGCGATGGCTTCTATCTGATAAGCTTCCACCATTTTTTGTATTTTGGATACAGCCTCTGCGGTTTTGTGCACCGGAGCATGCGGATAGATGTTCTCATTGTGGAGCAGATTGCCTTGTGCGTCCAGGCATATTACCTTACAACCTGTACGGAAGCCCGGATCAATGCCCATTACCCGTTTTTGTCCCAGCGGGGAAGCGAGCAATAGCTGGCGCAGGTTCTGGACGAATACCCGGATAGCTTCTTCATCGGCCTGCTCCTTGCTTTGTGCGGCAAACTCAGTTTCGATGGACGACTTCAACAGGCGTTTGTAGGCATCTTGTACGGCCTCTGCCACTTGTTCTCCGCAAGGGTTGTTGCTACGGACAAAGCGGCGTTCCAGACGCTCTACACATTCCTCGTCATCAGGACTTATGCTGACTTTCAGCAGACCTTCGGCTTCGGCACGACGGATGGCGAGCAACTGGTGCGAGGTACATTTCTTCAGTGGTTTACTGAATTCGAAGTAATCCCGGTATTTATCTGCTTCAGTTTCTTTTCCTTTCACTACTTTGGCGGTGATGACGGCTTGCCGGGAGAAGGCAAAACGCACGGTGTTGCGTGCCTGTTCGTCTTCACTGACCTGTTCGGCAATGATGTCTCGTGCCCCTTTCAGTGCGTCTTCGGCATCTTTCACTTCTCCTTTGACGTATGCTTCCGCACGCTTCTCGGGGTTGGTTTCCCGTTGCAGCATCAGTAATGTCGCCAGTGGTTCCAGTCCTTTTTGGCGGGCTACTTCCGCACGTGTGCGGCGTTTGGGTTTATAGGGTAGGTAGATGTCTTCAAGAATGGTGCTGTCCCATGTTTCATCAATACGTTTTTGCAGTTCGGGAGTCATTTTCCCCTGCTCGCTGATGGTGTTGATGATGGTCTCTTTCCGTTTGGCTGTTTCGTTCAGCTTCTCATAGTGTGTTTTGATGGCTTCAATTTGCACTTCATCCAGTCCGCCGGTAGCTTCTTTGCGGTAGCGACTGATGAAGGGAATGGTAGCTCCGTCTTCCAATAAATCAAGTGTATGGCCGATTTGTTTCTCGGAAATGCCGAGGGCGGCGGAAATCATGCGATGGAATAACTGTATCATGTTGAGTCGTTTTTTGAATAATGAGGGCCAAAGATACGAAAAATAAAGGAATCAATCCAGGAAGGGTTAATTCTTTTTGGACGGGTTATGAACTAAATGATAAATAATCTTTTAGACGCGGATGACACGGATAACGCGGATCTTTTTT
>OHKL01000886.1_pt1 | contig 13210 bp, 8 predicted proteins | sample 1568721 | NCBI WGS metagenome assembly OHKL01 (sample SAMEA3879543, study PRJEB24766) | human gut metagenome | biome: human-associated habitat; feature: feces | place: USA | collected 1985/1987 | reverse complement strand
ATATGATGCCTCAGCTTCAAGATACAACAAAATTCTCCACCTATATTCCGTTTCCGACGGTTGCTGCCGATAATCCCAAATATAATCCCCGTGGATATTGGCGCGGTCCGATATGGTTGGATCAGACTTATTTTGCAATCAGCGGATTACGCAATTATGGATATGATGAACTTGCTGACAGCTATACCCGTCAGGTCTTTGATCGTCTTGACGGACTGAAGGCGGGGGCGCCGATACATGAGAACTACGACACTCATACCGGTGCACGCCTTAAGGCTCCTCATTTCAGCTGGAGTGCATCGCACCTCATCATGCTTTATAAGGAGTATACAGGTAAATGATATTGATAAAAACGGTTGGTTAGAAGAAGGCCCTGTGGTGACGAGGATGTCATCGCAGGGCTTTCATTAATGTTTTTTTATTATGTGGACTTTAAATCTTCTGAAGTTGTTCTATTGTGAGTCCTGTTACCTCACAAATTGTTTCATCAGATAATCCGAGTACTCTCATATTCCGCACGGTACTAAGCAAAGCCTCCGCTCTACCTTCAGCTCTACCTTCGGCAAGACCCTGTTCGTGTCCTTCAGTATATCCATGTTGATGCCATTCGGCTGCAGTCTGTTCGAATGCGCTGAGTAGTACCCTATAACTATTTAGAGAGGATTCATAATCGCGTCTTTCCTCGCGGCTCATTGAACCGGTGTCAGCCACAATCTCGAAATCCGCCCACATATCGTTGACCTCCTTGTATGGTATCTCTTTAAGCTTCTCCATGTTCTTAAGAATATAAATCCAACGTTCAAAATTCGTTTCACATTCCTCTTCGCTTTTTTTGAAGAGGGGGAGGGCGATGAATATTTGCCGGAATTTCTCCGAGAAGAGTTCACCAGTCTCCTTGTCTGCAAGAATAACGTCTGTCCGGAGTTTTATGTTCTTGTCCATGATGAAATTCATCAGAAAGACTCCGTAAACAGCTTTTATTTCAAATTTCCAGTCGTGCCCCGTCCGGCCCTGGTTGACGATGGCACGGGAGAGATAGAAAATGGAGCGTTCTTTAAAGTTGCTCTGCATGCGGTTTTGCATTTCGACAATTATCTTTTCGCCCGTGTCCGTGGTGCAGTAGACATCGTAGATGATGCCTCGTCCTTCCGGGTAGTCCGGCAGCTGCTCGTTGTTCAAAAACGTTAAGTCGGTTATCACTCGTTCACCTTCGAGAAGGTCGTTCAGAAATTCGATTAGTAAATCCTTGGAGACTTCTCTGCCGAATATTAATTTGAATCCGTAGTCGGTGAACGGATTGATAAATTTGCTCATTGTTTTGGTTGTTGCTCTTTTAGGTTGTAAAGAGAGGTTTCTCTTTGCATACGGTAAAGAGGCTTTTTCTTTGTCCCACAAAGATAGGATAAATTATTGTTTTATGATGCGTTTGGCGGGAGAAATAAATGACGTGGGCGCTCAAAAATGCTCATCTTCCTCTTAAAAATGTTCATCTTCCCCTAACTCGCTTTTTGAGGATACCGGTGTAGGTGTCCTCAAATTCTGCCGGGTGATTGAGCGCCCAGAGGATGTAGTCGCCCGGCTCGTTCTTTTTGAGCAGGGTGGAGCGGTATTCGGAGCTGAGGACTTTCCATAAGGTGCCGCACGGACCACCCAGCTTTCTGCGTCGGGCGAGGGCGAGGATGCCTTTCACGGTTTGTTCGTTCCGGATGCCGATGGCGTCCATGTTGAGGCGCAGCAGGGATTCGGAGAATCCTCCGGAAGCAATGCTTTCGTTCGGGGCTTCTTCCTGCTGGTTTCTTTCGTACTGGGTTCCGTTGTGCTTGGGTTCTTCCTGCTGGTTTCTTTCGTACTGGGTTCCGTTATGCTTGGGTTCTTCTAGCTGGTTTCTTTCGTATTGGGTTCCGTTATATCTAGCTTCTCCCTTCTGATCTATTCCTCCATTTCTTCTTTCTTCCTTATTTTCCTCCTCCCTTTTTCCGGACGAGATTTCTAAAGACAAACCTTTGACAGCAACAGGCGCAGCCTGAGAAACGCCGTTTGACGGAACGGGCGGCTGCTCTCTATCTTTCTCCCATTCATTTTCGGTTTTGCTTTGTCTTTCTCTCTCTTTGTCTTTTTCTCTTTCCGGTTTGATATCATTTTCCATCTCTCTTTTCGGTTTGCTTTGAATCTCAGTATCCGTTTCCGATTTACTTTCGATTTCTGTATCCGTTTCCTGTTTTGTTTGTGGGATTGTTGCTGCAATTTCTCGGTTTTTTGCAGCATTAATTTTCATAGCTGCTCCGTCGGTCACTGTTTTTGTAGCATTGATTCCTGTGCCTGCTGCATGGATGTCTGTGCCTGCTGCATGGATGTCTGTGCCTGCTGCATGGATGTTTGTGCCTGTCGTGCCGATTCCTGGCTTTGTTTTAGTAACTTCTGTAGCTGTGATATTGACTCCTGTTTTTGTTGTGTTGACTCCTGCATCTACTATCTTGTTTTCCGCTTCATCCACTTCTGTACCTTTTGAATTTATATTGCTTCTTATGTCTGCGGAATTATTTCCCGTTCCATCCTTTTCTTCCTTGATGAGCCAAAACCGTTCCAGCGGAAGTTTGTATTTCCTTCGGCTGTCGGTAATGATTTTGTGGTATTGCTCTTGGATGGCTTGCGAAGTCAGAATCCCGTACTCCTTATATATATAGGTGTCGAACAGTCCGACGGACAGGCAGTCGTCGATGATGGCCTGCATCTCCTCCTCCTCGCAACACACTTCCTGCGAAATGTCGAACAAGGTATCTTGATTCCATGCGACGTAAAATCCCTTTTCTTTGTAGATGAGGCAGAGCAGGGAAGTGAGTGCGGCAATTCCTGCCGCATGATGACGGTTGGAAATGCGGCGTACCTTCCTGTCTTGGAAGAAGTTGACATCGAGCGGGAAATAATCTAATCCGGGTTTGGAAATACGGGCCATCTTTTTGAATATTTAGAGTGATATTGACTGATAAATAATGAATAAGGCGAATCGGTAATTTTAATTTAGCTCATTTCAGTATGGTGATAAGCTACTTGATAGTCAGTTCTGTATCTCAACTGAGGGTGACTAAAAAGTCGATTCTATCTCTATTCTCCTCCTTCGGGAAGCTACCCTTTATACACAAGTATATATTATTTTTTTTATCTTTGCTTGATGTTATTAGAGACAGATCAAATTCGTGATCCTCGGCTTTTGCGGCGTTTAAACTTAATTTGCTCTCAGATGGTTGTCCATCAAAGTGCTATAGTGAATCAATTTAGTAAGGAACATAAAGAAAAGATGGGTGCTTATAGATTTTTGAACAATTCCTCAGTCAGCTCTGATGCTATCTTATCAGGTCTGATACACACTTGCTGTAAGAATGCTTCCGGTCGTCAGCATTTACTGTGTATTCAAGATACCTCGGAGATAAACTATGAGGCTCATGTTGAGCGAATGAAGAAAAAAACAGCCAGTCCCGGCATTGTCGGTCAAAAGCAATGTGGTACTTTTTTGCATCCTGTCTTGGTAGTGGATGCCTCCAGTCATATTCCTATAGGCTTTTCTTCGGTTAAGCAGTGGAATCGCTCACCGGCTGCTTTAAGTCGTGAAGAACGTAATTACAGATATCAGCCTATAGAAGAAAAAGAGTCATATCGTTGGATAGAAAGTGGAATGGCTGCCAGTGAGCAAATGCCCCGGGATGCAGTTAAAACGATCATCGGTGACCGTGAAGCGGACATTTTCGAGCTTTTCAGCCGTATCCCTACTGATAATGTTCACTTGCTGATACGTTCTGTTCATGAAAGGAATTGCCGGTTGGATGATCCAGACTGTTCTGTCCATCTGAATACATTAATGGAGCAGGCTGTTCTACGGGCAGAGTATAGCTTTGAAGTGCTCCCGGGAAGCGGACGTAAGAAACGGGTAGCGTGCATGGAACTTCGCTTTGAAAGAGTCACCTTGTGCGCTCCTGTTAACGGTCCGGCAAAGGGCAGTCCCCCTGTTAGTCTTTATTGCATACATGTTAAAGAAAAATCTTCCAGTACACCGGTAAATGAGAGCCCTATTGAATGGAGACTGCTAACTACACATGTGGTGGAGACTGTAGAACAAGCAATTGAATGTATCGGTTGGTATCGTTGTAGATGGCTGATTGAAGAGTTGTTCAGAGTGCTCAAAAGAAAGGGATTCATGATTGAGGACGCACAGTTGGAAACAGTTTCGGCATTACAAAAACTAATCTTAATTTCCTTGCAGGCAGCCCTGCAGGTGATGGTACTCAAACTTTCTTTTGATAAAGAAGATGAAAAACTCTCTTCAGAAATCTACTTTACAAGCAAAGAAATAGCATTATTACATATAGTAGGAAAAAAGAGTGAGGGAAATACAAAAATACAGCAAAATCCATATAAAAAAGAATCAATGGCATGGGCAGCATGGATTATTGCAAGGTTAGGAGCATGGAGTGCATACAAGAGCCAGTCCATTCCAGGATATATAACCTTTAAGAATGGACTGGATAGATTTTATACACAGTTTGAACTGTATGAGTTAATCAGCTAAGACTTGTGTATAAAGGGTAGCTTCCTGAAGGAGGGGAGTTTAGTTACTTTTGACTTTTGACACACCTCCTTCTATCTGAAACAGAATAAAATTCTTTTTATTTTTTCATTTTCGGCATCATCTTGCCCATTTTGCTGCTGGTTACCATCTTCATCATTTTGCGGGTCTGGTCGAACTGTTTCAGCAAACGGTTTACTTCCTGAATCGTTGTTCCGCTACCTTTAGCGATACGTGTACGGCGTGAGCCGTTCAATATTTCCGGATTGGAACGTTCTGCCGGAGTCATGGAATAGATGATAGCTTCGATGCTTTTGAAAGCATTGTCATCGATATCGATATCTTTGATAGCTTTGCCTACGCCCGGGATCATGGATGCAAGTTCTTTCAGATTACCCATCTTCTTGATCTGGGCAATCTGGCTGAGGAAGTCGTTGAAGTCGAACTGATTCTTGGCAATCTTCTTTTGCAGACGTTTGGCTTCTTCTTCGTCATACTGTTCCTGAGCACGTTCTACCAGCGAAACGATGTCACCCATGCCGAGGATACGGTCTGCCATACGTGCCGGGTGGAACTGGTCGATAGCATCCAGCTTTTCACCTGTACCCACAAACTTAATCGGTTTGTTGACTACCGAACGGATAGAAAGAGCCGCACCACCACGGGTGTCACCATCCAATTTGGTCAGTACCACACCGTTGAAGTCCAGACGTTCATTAAATTCTTTGGCCGTATTCACAGCGTCCTGTCCGGTCATGGAATCAACCACAAACAGAATTTCGTTCGGATTGATTGCTTCCTTGATAGCGGTGATCTCGTTCATCATCTGTTCGTCTACGGCCAGACGTCCGGCTGTATCGACGATTACGAGGTCATATCCTTTGGCTTTGGCTTCCTGAATGGCGTGTTGTGCAATCTCTACCGGATTTTTGCTGTCCAGTTCTGAGTACATCGGCACTTCAATTTGTTCTGCCAGTACACGCAACTGTTCGATAGCTGCCGGACGGTAAACGTCACAGGCTACCAATAATGGTTTGCGATTCTTCTTCGTTTTCAGCATGCGTGCCAACTTACCGGAGAAAGTAGTCTTACCCGAACCTTGCAGACCTGACATCAAGATTACTGCCGGACGGGATTCGAGGTTGATTTCTACCGTCTCGCCACCCATCAACTGGGTTAGTTCGTCGTGCACAATCTTCACCATCAACTGGCTTGGCTTCACAGCCGTAAGTACATTCTGACCGATGGCTTTTTCCTTCACCGTGTCAGTGAAAGTTTTTGCAACCTTGTAGTTAACGTCGGCATCAAGCAATGCCTTACGTACATCTTTCAGCGTCTCCGCCACGTTAATTTCGGTGATTTTGCCTTCACCTTTCAGAATCTTGAATGACCGTTCTAGTCTTTCACTTAAATTATCGAACATAGTTATTTAATTACGAATTAATTATTTGAGCCTGCAAATGTACAAAAATCTCTTGTATTTATATCTTTTTATTCTGCCATTTTGCTTTTTTGAGATAAATATAACTCGTTATCAATAACAAGGTATAGTACACAATCTCAATGGTAAAGCAGATTTCAATCGGTGCTTTGAGCCACATCCCGATGAAAATGATATACGAGCCGTAAATGATAATTGTAATTGTTTCGAGCAGTAAGGCGGCTTGTGTGTTTCCTGTGCCCGAGATACCGTTGAACACAACATTGGCTACCGATGCGATGAGCATGGCGATACAAATCACATAGACTGAAGGGACGGATTCTGCAATCAGTGCTGCCTCACTGGTATAGACGGACAGCAGTAGTTGCGGGAATAGTGCTGTGACTGCTACCAGCCCCAGCATAATAAAGAACGAGAATCTCGCAATTTTATTAATAAGCGGCATTACGTGCTTGATACCTCCCGCACCGATAGCATTACTGACAAGACTGTTTGTGGTGGTTGCCAGTGAATTGACCGGAATCAGCAATACGACGTAGATACTCCGGACTATGTTGGCAATCGCCAGTTCCCGTTGTCCCAGCCGTTCTACGGCAACAAAGAATACGAACCATGTAGCCATTGACAGGAAGTATTGGAGCATGGTGAAGCAGGAAATGCTGAGAATCCGCATCAACAGTGCAGGGTCGAACGAACGCAGACGGTTCAGTCCGTATTTCTTTAAGTCGATAGTGACATATGTGTAGATGAGGAAGAATAGGATAGAGGAGGCTTCGGCCAGTACGGAAGCAATGGCGGCTCCCTTGATACCCATTTCGGGCAGACCGAATTTCCCGAAGATCAGTGCGTAGTCCAGCACGACATTGGTCAATGCCATGACGACTGCGTTAATGGTCAGCACTTTAGTACGTGTGATTCCGATATACAGTGCCCGGAACATAACATTGACGAATGAGAAGAAGAATCCGTATATACGCCAGTCCAGAAACTCCATTGTCCCTTTGTAGATTGATTCCGAGGAAACCAGCAACCGCATGATGTTGCCACCGAAAGCCTTGGTGAAACCGAAGAGTAGTAATGCCATTACAAATAGGAACATAACTCCCTGAATCATCACCGGACCTACATCTGTGTAGCGTCCCTCGCCGTTACGTCTCGCAATGACAATTTGCGAACCGGTACTGAATCCGAATGCGATGGTGAATACACATATATAGAATAGTCCGCCCATAGCAGAAGCTCCCAAGGCAACTTCACTTACGTGACCCAGGAACGCCGTATCGGTGACATTGATGACATTTTGTGCCAGCAAGCTGAGTAGTATCGGGTAACTGACACTCCAAATCTGTTTGTTGGTATACATATTAAGCGTTTAAGTTTACATTTTGCAAAGATAGCGCTTTATTCCGAATCGGAAGCGATCGGGTAGGTGAAAACAATTTCCGGACCCTCCGGGGTTTGGGTATTGATTTGATAGGTTCCTCCGAAATGTGTCAGCAATAATTGATTGATTTCGTGCCGGATGACAGTTTCCTGTGAGACAAAGGTAGTATCCGCCAACGGCGAATTAATGATTTGGAAATGAAGCATTTCATCTTTCCGGCTGAGTATGAAACGGATGACGCGTTCCTGTTTTTGGTCTTGCTGGTATTCATACGGGTAAACCAGTGTGCTAAGTATCATCTGTGTCAGGCGGGCGGTATCTGTGCGGACGGGCTGTGACTTCGTTTCTGTGTAGAATCGGACTTGGATGCCTGTCGTTTCATTCTTCATACGTGCCATATAACATGCTTCGTTGCATAGTTCGACAGCATCGTAAACTTGTATTTGGAATTTCATCATTTGAGCTTCCAGGCGTGATAAGTCGAGCACATCGTTGACAAGTCTCATTAACTTTTCTGAGCTTTGGTGGATTATGTTCGAATATTCCTTCCTTGTTCCTTCGTCAATATTCGGTTCGCACGCTATGAGTTGCGAGAATCCTACTACGTTATTGAGCGGAGTGCGGATGTTATAACTCATGTTCGAAAGAAAGCGGTTCTTTATTTCATTCGTTTCCCGAACGGTTGCGGCGGCTTTGCGGATTTCGTTTTCCGAACGTTTCAATGCCTTTCGTACCATAGCCAGACGGAACATGAAAATGAATAATACAAATAAAACAACGATAATCACAGCCAGAAAGATGAGGCGAATCCGGTTGTTGTGCCGTTGTTGTTCCATATTGATTTTATCCAGTTGATAACTGCTCTTTATTTGTTCCATTTGATTGTTTGCAAGCGACATGGAGGCGGAATCTTTAATGGCAAGTGCCTTCTGATATAGTGGAACGGCCTTTTCGCTATCGCCGGCCTTTACCCATATTTTAGCTTTCACCAATAACTGTTCGGCATAGTCGCTGGCATAGTTGTCTTTCAGCATAACTAATGTGGTGTCGATATAATCTGAGGCTTTTTGATATTCACCGATATATTTGTAATATCTGGCGTAGGTGTCGAAATAAAGTACCTGATACATGAAATAGTTGTTTTCGTTCTGATATTCCTTAGCTTTCACCAGATGTTCATATGCTCTTTGCGGCTGTTGGGTATTCAGGTAATAATAAGCATAGAACAATTCGTTGAACAGAAATACGTCAGAGAAACCGTCTTTAAGAGAAGGATTTTCCTTGATATGTTTATAGAGTGTGCTTTCGAGTTCTTGCAGGTATTTAAACAGCTTGCTGTTATTCTTCATTTCTTTGGTGACAGATACCAATTGCGACAGTACCGAGATGCGAACTACCGGATTAGCGTCCGGAGCAAGTAGCTTGTAGGCTTCTTCCAGTGCTTTGATGCCTTCCTCCCAACGTTGACTGCCGATGTAGGCATTGCTCAGACACTGATGAGCGGCTACCAGTCCCCGATGATTGTTTTTTTCGAAAGCTTGTTGCTTCATCTTGTTTGCCTCGCTAATGGCACGCTCGTATTCTTCGTTGTAAGTGTACAAGTCGATCTGGAAACGTTTGGCGTCGAAGAAATAATCCCATATATCGGATTTGTGGACGTGTGGTTCCATTTGTGTAATCCATTTCGCTACGCTGTCTGTTTTGTTGTGGTTATAATAGTACAATAGGTGATAATAGGCTGCCAGTCCTGCGTATTTATCATCCTTCTGAAACAATGCTTCTTTCATTAAAGTGTCCGAGAACTGGATGCATTTAGGATTATTCTGTTCTATTCTTATAATGTTGTTTAAAGCTACAAGACGGGTTGAGTCATGAGGCAGGTTTTGAAACACCTGTATCAAACTGTCCGTGTTCATTTCATAATCGGCTTTTCCGACAAGAAAGCAGCAACAGACTATGTGCAGTAGTATTAATCGTTTCATCTTGTTTCCTCCTTTCCTTGGTCGCTTTTGTCAATAGGATGTGTAAACAAGAAACGTGAACCTTCTTCGTAATCGGGGTCGATCCAGATACTACCTCCCAGTTGTTCGATGATGAGTTGGCAAATCGATAGTCCGAGCCCCGTACCTTGGGCATTTTCATTGAGCTTCTCGAAACGGTTGAATATCTTTTTCTGTTTTTCTTTAGGGATTCCTGTGCCGGTATCGGTGACAGAGAAAAGTGCCGTATCTTCCGTTTGTTGCTCAAGTTGCAGAGTGATAGAGCCTTGTGAGGTGAATTTAGTTGCATTGATAAGCAGGTTGATCAGTACTTGTTGCAGGCGGGCACTATCTGTCAGTAGTTCCAAGGAATCGAGAGGAGTGGAGAAGCGGACGTCTGCATGGGTCTGCTTTATCTTTTCCACCATATCAATGACGTTTCTGCATAGTCCTACTGCATCGCATATTTTGAACTTGAATGTCATCTTTCCAATTTCAAGGCTGGATAAGTCAATCACGTCATTAATCAACTTTAGCAACAGTTCCGAATTTTGCTGGATAATATCATTGCACTGTTTTCTCGTTTCTTCATCAATGGATTCTTCCGTCAGAATGGTGGAAAAGCCGGATAAGGCGTTGAGTGGAGTACGAATCTCATGACTCATGTTAGAGAGGAAAAGGCTTTTAGTGCGAATCGAATTTTCTGCCTGTTTCTTTACTTTTTCTTGTTCTTGTTGCGATTGGATCAGACGTTTGTTGTTCCTTTTGATGCGGAAGATGAAGAATATAATTAAGGAGAGGACAGACAGGATAATAAACCAGCTCCAGTATAAGATTTTCTTTTGCCTGTTTATGTTGTTTAATTCATTCTTGTCAATCTGATAGAGAGTATGCAATTCATTGATCTGGCGCAGATAGCTATTGGCGTCAAGTGAGTCTTTGCGTGCGTTAATCACTTCATATTCCTCACATGCTTCTTCGATACGTCCCATTAATGAAAGAACTTTTGCCCGTTCTTGTGATATCTGTATGTCTTTGTACGAACCGGATTCTTTGACGTATGGCAGTAATTCATCATACGATTGCAATGCTTGGGTATATTCTTTTGCGGCGATATGGTAGGAAGCATATAAGTATTTGATTAACAGAAGAAAATATGGATACGGATGTTTGGCATAGATTCGCTCCATTTTTTGCAGATGTTCCAATGCCGAAGGGAGTTTGTCTGACTGTATCTCATAAAACGCACGGCAACAGGGAAGATAAAAATAGCAAGGTGAATCGGGCCTTTTGTCGCAAAGAGCTTCCAAGTAGTTGATATCTTTCTCAATTCCTGCCATTTGCCGGTTATTGAGCTTAATAAGTATCATTTGAGATAATGCGTTTTTTAAATAGATGTCGGCTTCGGGTATCTGTTGCATAATCTCTATTGCTTCTTCATAAGAACCTATGGCAACTTGTGGTGTTGATGAGCTTAAATATGTATTTCCGATTGCACGTAGTGCAAGAGCTGTTCCTAGCGGGTAGTCTATCTCTTTAGCTTTCTTATACATTGAATTGGCGTTGTCAATAGCCAGGCTGATATTTCCTTCTGTTATTGATGACTGAACCGCCATTGCTTTGAGCTGGAATAAGATGTCGTATCGTTGCTGCTTTTCAAGTTCAGGTGTTAACAGCTTCTCCCATAAGATAATACTGTCTGTGGTGACGCCGGTGTTAAAAGCAAGGTCATACTGAATAAGCGGCTGTAATAAAGACAGACGTTCTGCATTAGTATGTGCAGCGTACAATGTTACCGATATGAATACCGTTATAATTGTAGTAATTATGTGGTGTAAGTTTCTATTCACCGGATGTTTGTTTGCAAGGTTTTATGCAAAAGAAACAAAAAGAGCGAAGACTGACAAGAATCTTCGCTCTTTTTTTCTAATTTATTTTCTTTTGATAATATCACGTGCGCTAGGGCCTTCGTGGTTGGGGTAGCCGGGAGTATGATTTCTGCATCTCGGGTCGGCGTCTACTTTCAGACTGCGGTAATTATCTTTTGACCGGGTGATGTAGTCGTCGAGCATGGCACGATGTTCTGCAAGAACCTTGGCATATTTGGGATTCTTGGCGAGGTTCTTACGTTCACCTGGGTCATTCTTCATGTCATAGAGTTCTTCTCCGTTGCCTTCCAAATAATGGGTGTACTTGTATCTGGGGCCACGTACCATACGTCCGGGAGTAACTGTGTATTCATATTCACTATGCCATTCGGATACAACATATGGATGAGTCTTCTTTTGTTTTTCTCCTTTTAATGTCGGTGCGAGGCTGATTCCTGCCTTTTCTGCGGGAACAGGAATGCCGGCTAGGTCACAGAGGGTTGGCAATAAGTCTAGTGTAGGCTGCGTGAGTAAGTGGTCTACCGGTTTTTTCTGATGCTTGATACCGGGACCTGCAAAGATAAATGGTACGTTTGTCATTTCATCATAGAAACTGATGTGCTTGGTCACCATACGGTGTGAAGTCATTCCGTCACCATGGTCGGCAAGGATAACAACGATTGTGTTCTTTCCTGCGGGGGTGGAGTATAATGCTTTCAAAACACTGTCTACTTGTTTGGATACCATTTTTGTATAGTGCTGGAAAGCGGCGATGTAATGGCGGTAATTTTCCTCACTCCAATGGGAGGCTTGCGTCATACGCCGGTGGCTGCAACAGATGTATTGCACCGGGGTAGGTATGTTGTTCCAGTCTTCTACATCGAAATTGTCGGGCAGTTCCGGAAGTGTGCCGCTGACAGGTCGGTCAGTATGTACTCCTTCATTTTCTCCTACGAATCCGCAGATATTATGGGGATTCTGAAAATCGGCAATGCATATGAAAGGTTTTTCCGAAGGATTGCTTAAATAGGAAACAACGTCCTCGCAGGTTCCTACGTCCAGAAAACTATCATTATTGACCGGAAATTCCGGGTCGGTAAATGGCTTTGCTACCGGTTCTTTATGTTTGAATCCTCTTAATGAACCCATATCGTGCGTTTTTCCGAAGTGTACAGCTTCGTAACCGTTTTCCGAAAAAAGGCTTCCTAATGTCGGAACGTTTTCCGGTATAGGTGTATTGATCGGTTCGCTGGAGTTGGAGCGTACGTTAGTTTGATGAGGCATCATGCCACTCCATAAAGCGGCGCGTGACGGTTGGCTGAGGGGGCAGCCTACATAAGCATTGGAAAAGATAACTCCTCTTGAAGCTACTTCGTCGATAGGAAGGGTGCAATCTTGTGTATGACCGTAGGCGCCAACGACGCGTTGTGTAAGATGGTCGCATTGGATAATCAGAAAATTGGGCTTTTCTTGTGCTTGGGCTGCTATGCCGCAAAGAGCCAATCCCATGAAAGGATAAATTGTTTTCATTCTTGGTTAGAATTAAGTGATACTTGATTTTGAAGCAAAAGTAGGAAAAAAGGGAAAGTAAAAAAGGGGGGAATACTTGTTTTGGACGCAAGTGAAAGTTTTTTGTACAAAATTGGAATAAATGATGGGTGATAAAACTATAAACGGTGAACAAACTGCGATTATAACGCATTCTGTTCACCGTTCATTATTTATGGTTTACTGCTAATTAGCTGTTCATGCTCATCAGGAATTCGTCGTTGTCTCTGGTTTTTTCCAGACGGTCTTTTACGAAGTCCATTGCTTCGATCGGATTCATGTCGGCAAGATATTTACGGAGAATCCACATACGGTCGAGAGTTGTCTTATCAAGTAACAGATCGTCACGACGAGTACTGGATGCGGTAATGTTGACTGCCGGGAAGATACGTTTGTTGGACAGGTTGCGGTCGAGTTGCAACTCCATGTTAC
>OHKL01000884.1_pt1 | contig 13263 bp, 5 predicted proteins | sample 1568721 | NCBI WGS metagenome assembly OHKL01 (sample SAMEA3879543, study PRJEB24766) | human gut metagenome | biome: human-associated habitat; feature: feces | place: USA | collected 1985/1987 | reverse complement strand
ACGGCGAAAATACCCGCTTTTCTGCCGATGCTCTGTGGATATGCAACAAAACCGGGCATTGGCACTCCGGACGGGCGTGCCGCGTAGGATAGACCGTACGGAGCCGCCCAATGCCGGGTATGCGCCGATACTGACTGAGGAAAGTGTGATGGTTACGGAAGTGCTGTGGGGGGTACTGCTCCCGTTTTTCGGCACGTCGCTGGGCGCGGCGTGCGTCTTTTTCCTGCACAAGCTGCCGGGCGACGGCCTGCAGCGGGTGCTGCTGGGCTTCGCCGCCGGGGTCATGGCCGCGGCGTCGGTGTGGAGCCTGCTGATCCCGGCCATTGAACGTGCCGCGCCGCTGGGCACATGGGCGTTTCTCCCGGCGGCGGTAGGGCTGTGGCTGGGCGTGCTGCTGCTGTACCGGATGGACAAAAAAGCGCCGGAGAGCAGTCATACCCATACGCTGACGCTGGCCGTCACGCTGCACAACGTGCCGGAGGGCATGGCGGTGGGCGCGGCCTACGCCGGGTGCCTGGCCGCGGGAGGCGATCTGGCGCCGGCGCTGACGCTGGCGCTGGCCATCGGCATCCAGAACGTGCCGGAGGGCGCGGTGATCTCCCTGCCCCTGCGGGCGGAGGGCAGGCCGAAGCCCCGCGCCTTTATCGCCGGGGTGCTGTCCGGCGCGGTGGAGCCGCTGGGCGCGGCGCTGACCATTGCGGCGGCGCAGCTGATCGTCCCGGCGCTGCCGTATCTGCTGGGCTTCGCCGCAGGCGCCATGCTGTATGTGGTGGCGGTGGAGCTGCTGCCCACTGCGGCGCGGGGCGGCGCACTGAGCGCGGCGGTGGGCTTCACGGTGATGATGGTGCTGGACGTGGCTCTGGGATGATGCGGGGTTGACATCCGGCGAGCATTGCTATATAATAAATAGAAATTAAATATCAGTCCGTCGATCCAATGTAGCCGATGCACGCAAAGCCCGGTCGGGCAGACGTCGGCATAAAAGGAAACGGGGTAGCCAAACCCCACGCGACCGGCACTGTGAGCGCAAGAATGCACCGAAGCGGCGCGAGCCGCCGGGACGAAAGTCCGCCATTGTGGGCAAGCCCATGAGAAGGTAGGCTGCAAACGAGGAGGGATGTCTGTCCCCCGCGGCGCGAGCCAGGAGAATTGCATTGTGTAGGACAAAGTTGCAGCGGGCGCGCTCTCCGTGTGCGGGAATCTTGTACCACCATGTAGATGTACCACGCTGACCTCCTGAACGGGAGGTCGGTGTTTTTTGCACCGCCTTTTTCGCGGCCGGCCCTTTTGGGCGGGCGGCGGGGGCGGCGACATCTTTCCGTGGTGCAGGGGTCGTATCTATTGCGTTCGCTGTCCGGCTTTGCGCCGGGCAGCGTTTCATTTTCGTGGGACAGAGTGCACTCTGTCCCGTTTTTCATGCCCTGCATGAAAAATATTTCCCTTGCCAGGCTGACACGCTGCCATACACAGCGAAGCGGTGCGGAAAACTCGACTGTCAAGCTGAGGCACCGTGCGCTTTCCATCTGACCGTGAAACTGTGCAGACGAGTCCCCTTTGTCAAGCTGAGGCGGCCATTGGCCGCGTGCTTTTCCATAAGTGGGGCGGGGATGTTGCCGCATCCCCGCCCACCCCCTCACGTCGACAAAAAATTTACATAAAGGAGAAAGAGACATGAAGAAGAGAGTCATAAGCTGGCTGCTGACCGTCGTGATGGTCGTCAGCCTGCTGCCCACCTCCGTGTTGGCCGACACGCTGGCCGCGGATCAGGAGCAGCAGACCCGGCAGGAACAGATAGCTCCGGCGGACACGGAGAACACCGTCCCTGCCGAGGATGAGGAGACGCAGGAGCAGCAGGAGCCTGCTGAGGAAGTGCCTGTGTCCCGGTCTGCCCGCAGCGGCGGCGCGGCGCTGGCGCTGGCGGAAGGAACTGTCGGCTCTGCGAAGGAGTTTGCGGCGATGGAGCCCGACGGCAATTATCAATTGACGGCGGACATCACTGTCACGGCGCCCTATGGCAACGATATTACCGGCTTTACCGGCTTTACCGGCACCTTTGACGGCAACGGCCACACCGTGATGCTGAATATCACCGCTTCCACGCCCAATGTCGGCCTGTTCAGCAAACTGGCGGGCGGCGCCGTGGTGAAGAATGTGAAAGTGGATGGTACAGTGTCGGGCACGGAAGGCGTTGCCGGCATTGCAGCCCAAGCCAATGGCGCAACCATTAGTGGCTGTATCAACTGTGCAATAATCTCCGCAACCGGACGATATGTAGGCGGTATCGTTGGAAAACTGCAGGGAGGTACAGTAGAGAATTGCTATAACACAGGTGCCATTTCCAGCAGCAGAAACCGCCCTGCTGTGAATTTGGGTGGTATTGTCGGCTATATTGATGAAAGTGCAACTGTCAAAAATTGCTATAATGTAGGGGAAATTACAGTAACAAACAAGGCAACTAATATGGCTGGCATCGCAGGTTGGTGTGTTGCCTCTACAGTAGAGAATTGTTACTACTTGATGGGAACGGCCACTGCGGGTGCCAATGGCAATGAACAAACCGCAGATCCCAAATCCGCCGAGGAGATGAAATCCCCCGCGTTTGCAGCCCTGTTGGGGGATGGCTTCATGGTCAAGAGCGGGGACTACCCCGCGCTGAAATGGGAGACCCCCACCGCGGCGGTACGCTTTACCATTGCTCCCGCGAATGCCACGCTCGAAATCAACGGCGGCACTTATACCGGCTCCACCACCGTGGCGCTGCCTGCCGCCGATACACCGTATTCCTATACCGTGTCCTGCCCCGGCTACACGCAGCAGACCGGCAGCGTGACCGTGACCGATAAGGACAACCTCGTGGCTGATCCTGCCAATGTTACTGTTACGCTGGCGGAGGATGCTGCACAGTGGGTCACCGTGACCTTCACCGTGACTCCGGAGAATGCCACGCTCACCCTCAAGGACGGCGAGACGCAGGTTGCGCCCACCGAGGGAACGACCTATCAGATGCTGAAGGGTCACGCCTATACTTACACCGCCGAGACGACCGAGGAGGGCTATGAGCCCGCCTCCGGCACCGTGACTCCCAACGAGAACAGCACCCAAACCGTGGCGCTGAAAAAGGTGCAGAGCATTGCGGTGACCAAGGCTCCCACAAAGACGGAGTACTACAAGGGCGATGCCGAACTTGACCTGACCGGCATGGTCCTCACGGTGAACTATGATGGCACCAATGAAACCCGCACCATTGAAGGCGACTATGCCGCCGCCGGTGTGACCTGTGAGGGCTTTAGCACCGAAAATCCTACAGATAGCCAAATCGTCACTGTCAAGTACAGGGGCAAAACCGCCACCTTTACCATCAAGGTGAAGGACGCAATGCTCTTTGCTGACTTTTTCACGGGACTCAATGGCATTGCCACAGCGCAAAACAGCACCTCCTACAAATTTGAGCCGGTGCTGCTGGATGGCGGTTATGTCCTGAAATCCACCAATGAAAAGAAGGGCAACACCACCTCCAGTCTGACCCTGACCTTTGCCAAGGCTGCCCAGTTGACCTTTGACTGCAAAACCGACTCCGAAAAAAATTATGATGGCCTGCGCGTAGATATTAACAATCAACAGGGAAACCAATTTGGTTCAACCGGCGGCGGATACAGTGGTGAAAAGCAAGATTGGAAAGAGTTTTCCATCGCTGTAAATGCCGGGGATAAGGTCACCGTAAACTACCGAAAAGATAGCAGCGGGGACAAGGGGCAAGATTGCATTTGGCTGCGCAATTTCCGCGCCGAGGTGCTGCCCACCGTGCGCTTTGATGTCAAGGATGCGGCAGGAACGGCAATTGATGCCACTGTGACGCTGAAAAAGGGCTACACCGGCCTGACAGCGGGTACAGACGGAAGTTATGCCCTGACAGTTGGCGAAAAATACACCTATACGGTGGAAAAGAAAGGCTACGAAAAGGTAACGCAGGAGTTTACCGCCCAAGAGGGGAACAACACCATTACCGTTACCCTTGTCAAGCTGCCGGTCATTACCCTGAAGTTTACCCCCGATGATGCGGCGGTAACACTGAAACAGGGAAACACCACCGTTTACAAGGAGTCTGCGGACAGCGAAAAAGGCAAGAATGTCTATATCGCTGCCAAGAATACCGACTACACCTACACCGTCAGCAAGTTTGGCTATGAGACGGCCACCGGCACGATCAGTGTTGCGACCACCGATGTGAACAAGACCGTCAAGCTGACCGAGTTGGCAAAGCAGACGGTGACCTTCAACATCACCAAGCCGGAGGGCGTGAACGCCGAACCGACCATCACCGTCAAGTCCGGCAGTATCACCGCCTACACGGGCAGCGGCGCGAACTGCACTCTCCCCGCCGGGGACTATACCTACACGGCCAAGTTGGATGGCTGCGATACCTTGTCTGGGAGTTTTGTGGTCAAGGCTGCCAAGACCATAGGCCTGGAGTTCGTCAAGTCGCTGACCTTTAACGATTTCTTTGCCGGCCTGGACGGTATTACCGCCGAGAACGGCACACGATATGGCTTTGAACCGGTACGGGCTGCTGGTGGGAACTATTTGGAGAGCAATAGAAGGAGTTACGGTGCGACTTCCTTGACCCTGACGGCGACAGAGTCCCGCTTGGTGTCCTTCCGGTATCTTGCAAAGGGAAATAAAGCCGAATATTCATGGGAAGACGATTCTGCCTTTACCGTGAAAAAGGGTACTACTCTGCTGACAGCCTACGAGGAGAACGGTTGGAAAACCTTTAGCACGGTGTTGAATAAGGATGAAAAACTCACCTTGTCTTTCAGCGAAAGTGGCAGCAGTTACTATGTCCGGCTCAAGGATTTTGCCGCCGCCGCAGCCCACACCCTCACCCTTAACACTCCCGACGGTGCAACGGTGGTGCTGAAGGACCGTAGCGGCGCGGAGATCACCGGCAAAAACGGCGCATACACCGTTGCCGCCGGTACCTATGCCTACACCGTCAGCAAGTTCGGCTACGAGACCAAGACGGGGAACATCACCGTTAGCGCCGATGTGAACGAGACCATCACGCTGAGCGAACTTGCCACCCGTACCCTGACCTTTGCCGTAACTCCGGCGGACGCCACGGTGACCGTGACCCACCCCGTGGGCGGCACGATCACAGCAGACGAGAACGGCGCATACATCGTCTACGCCGGCGAGACGTATGCCTATACCGTCGCCAAGGCGGACTATATCACGGTCAGCGGCAGCTTTACCGCTGCCAAAAACGACACCATCACGGTAACACTGACCTATGCCGGTGAGGGATGGGACGGCACGACCAAGACCGCGCCCACGCAGGACGAGAGCGGTGTCTACCTGATCGATACCGCCGCGAAGCTGGCCTGGTTTGCCGATGCCGTCCAAAACGGGCAGAGAGATATCAGCGCCAAACTCACCGCCAACATCAACCTCAACGGCAAGACCTGGACGGCCATCGGCACCAGTAGCAATAAGTTCGCCGGCACCCTGGACGGCGATAATTACACCGTTAGTGGACTCGTTACAACCGGCCTTGTGGGGGAACTTGCAGAGGGCGGCGTAGTTGAAAATCTGCGTGTGAATTGCGCGATTGTCAGTACTTCGTCGCTTTTGGGAGGTGTTGCCAATTCCAGTGCAGGAACGATACGGAACTGCATGGTCAGTGGTAGTATCACGTTCTCCAGCGGGGGATATAATGGTGCATCGGCAATCGGCGGCATTGCTGGACGGAATACCGGCAACGGTGTGATTAGTGGTTGCGTTAGTAGGGCTGTCGTCAAGGATGCTTACGATAATAGTACATATGGTACATCCGCATCTTTGGGAGGCATTGCCGGATATGCATACGGTGTTGTCGAGAACTGCTATTTTACCGGTACTCTCGCGGTAAAAAAGACGCAGCCGAATAAGATTATCAATCAAAAACGCGGCGGCCTTGTAGGCGAACTGAACGCTAATGCAGAGCTCAAGGGTTCCTATGTGGCAGGAGAGTTCGCAATAGCAGATGAGAGTAAGTTCGGTGCGGTGGTAGGCAAGGTGAACTCCGGCGCCACCATCACCAACTGCGCTTATCTGGACACCGTCGCACCACAGGCCGCGGCGGATGGTACCACCAGCGGCATGACTGCCCATACCGCGGACTATATGCGCTCCGCGGAGTTCGCCGTGGACATGGGCATGAATCAGGATGACGGCACCCTCAACGGCGGTTTCCCCGTTCTGCCCTGGCAGGGCGGCACCGTGCTCTCCGCCGACGACCTGCGGGCCGTCAGCCAGGCCCAGCAGAGCCTGCCCCTGCGCGGCATGACCGCCGCCGACGCCGCCAAGAAAGCCAAGGCTGACTGGTACGCCGAGACTGTGCTGGGATTCTATGACCTTACGGACAATAACGATAAGGCCGACCTCTGCAAGGAATACGGCATCGAAGAGCCCGGCGAAGCGGTCACGGACCTGCACGACTACTTCCTGACCGCCCTGCAAAAGCACTTCTATAAGGAACTGGGGCTCGATGCCGAGAATGCAGACCTTCTGAAGGCCGATGCCACCGGCGTCTATCAGCTCCGCGGCCTTACCCCGGTGAGCGGCGACCCGGAGGAGGAAGAGGAGACCGCGCAGACCTATACCGGCTTCCTGACCCTGCCCACGAGCGTCACCGTTCCCGCGGAGGGCAGTGGAGAGAAGACCGTTTCCCTCACTTGGACGGCGGATAACGCTCTGGTGAACACCGCCACCGGCGCGCTCACCGCGCCTGCCGGCGGCAAGGCTATTGTCACCCTCAAGGCCATGCTGACCTCCGGCAGCGAGAGCAAGGTCAAGACCTTTACCCTCTGCCTGTGGTCCAAAGCGGCGGAGCAACAGCAGACACTGGACGACATCGCCGCCGTGATCACCGCACGCAATGCGGCGGTGCGCCCCCTGCAGGGACTGGGCCTCTACAACGACACCAACGACGCCAACGGCAAGGGTGTTGAAAAAGCCTTCCGCCGCCTGCTGGAGGAGATGGGCTACAAGGATGTGGCAGACAAGGCTGTCATTACCTATACGGACGGCAGCGCTAAAGCCAGCGGTTTTGACGGTGCGGCACATGAGTACATCACCGCGAACGGCGATGTCAAGTTCTTTGACGGCGCTGTCCAGCTGAAGGAGGCGTATTACGCCGGCCTGGAGTTCAAAGTCGCCTACGGCGGTGCGGAGAAGACTATCACCACCCGCGCGATCGTGGGCCGCAGCTTTGACGATGTGCAGGCACAGCTGACGGAAGCTGCCAAAACGCTGACCTGGGAGATGATCCGCGGCGAGAACACCAACGAAGCGGAGACGGACACCACCGGCGCCTGGGATCGCCACGCCGTGGTTGGCGGCATTACCTCCAATTTGACGCTGCCTTACAGCATCTCCGGCCGCTACGATATGCAGGTCCAGTGGGCTGTTGTGGATGTCGCGGAAGACTCCAACTGCCTGTATATCAGCAGCGATAAAGACAGCGCCTCCGGCGTGGGCAACATTGTCCGCCCCGTGCGGCCTGCCGAGGGTGAGCTGCCCGAGGATGCCGGCAAGGAAACTTTGATCGCCCGCGTGACCTATACCGACTTTGACGACGATCCGTATATAAAGGAGCATATCACGGGGCAGAACGGTGTGGAGGTCTATGCCGATGTGTTCTTTGACATCACGGTAGCGCCCTTTGACATCGACGCCACCAACGAGATGCAGACGGCCCTGACGGACAACTATCAGTCTCTGCTGGTGGACTTCGTGGACAAAACGACGAAGCCCGATCTCAGAAAAGTCGATGCCGATTTGCAGATGCCCCGGCCCTATCTGCTGCAGCAGGAGGGCATCATGACCGACAGCTATAACCAGAAGGTCACGATGGTGAGCCTCACCCCGGACGTGCTGGGCTTCAACGGCTATCATGCCATGGTCTACCGCCCGCTGCCCGGTGAGGAAGCGGCAGAGGCCAGATACGTGGTCACTATCACCACCCGCAGCTCCGGCCAGCTGCTGGCCCGTCAGGAGTTCAGCTTCACCATTCAGCCTTTTACCAAGCAGGAGTTGGATGACGCTGCCGCCTTTATGACGGCGGCGCTGACCGGGGATGTCTACTGGGACGGTATCAAGAACGAGAATACGGATAAGACCAATGTCACCTCCGACCTGTACCCCTTCGCGGAGATCTGCAAAAACGAGAACGGCACGCTGGAATACGTCCGCGGCACGGTGAATATGACCTTCGACGGCATCGAGGCCGACGATATCCCCGGCTGGCTCGATACAGAGAAGTACCGCTGCTTCCGATCCTCCCGACCCTCCGTCATCGAGAATGAGCTCCTGCGTGTGCACCAGCCGGAGTACAATACGACAGTTACGCTGGACAGCGTCCTGACCTACACCAAGTACGCCCAGTACTGGGAGAAATTCGGCCTGAACGGCACTGAGGAGACAAAGGAGAAGTACAAGCTCTTCGAGCAGTTCTACAAGCAGCCGGTCAGCGTTGATCTGAGGGTCACGGGCCTGACGGAAAAAGATGATCCCAACGAGAACGCGATGATCACCGTCACCGTCCAGGTGGACAGCTATAACGAAAACAAGCACAGCTTTACCGGGACCAACTACACCTTTACCGGGAAGGCCAGCAATGACTGGACGGCCTGGGATGCCGTCAAGGCCTGCCTGGACAATGCCAAGTACGAATATACCGGCAGCGGTGCGTATCTCAAGAGCATTACGGACACAAAGGGCCAAACACTGGGCGAGAAGGATGACGGCAAGTCCTCCGGCTGGATGTTCGGCGTCACGCCGGCCCAGGGTGAGGAGACGCTGCCCAACACCACGCTGGATGCGACCTTTATCCATGACGGCGACACTGTCCGCCTGTTTTTCACGAACAAGTATATCCCCGTGGACCCCGATGAGCCTGTGGATCCCGGCACGGAGGTCCCCAACTTTGACAAGGTGTACGCCGACACCAAGAAGTACATCCAGAACAACGTGCCCGCACCCGTTGTGGCCAGTGACCGCGGCGAGTGGGCGGTGCTGGGCTTGGCCCGCGCCGGCGTGGAGCTGTCCGATGCATACATCCAGGCCTACTACGGTAAGGTCGTGGCCTATGTGCAGAAGAATATGGGCGCGGACGGCGTTCTTGTCGATCCCGAGAGCCATAACCCCACCGTCACCGACAACGAGCGTATCATTCTGGCCCTTACCGCCATTGGTAAGGATCCCGCCAACGTGGGCGGTAAAAACCTGCTGACGGCGCTGCAGGACCGGAATATCATGCAGGTCACCGATACCAGTAAAACGGATATCAACGGTCTGGTGTTCGGCCTGCTGGCCCTCAACAGCGGCAACTATACCCAGGACAGCTACTGGCTGGTACAGGCCATCCTGACCCAGCGGAATAAGGATGGCAGCTGGAGCTCCAGCGCCGACACAAAACCCGACGGCGACGTGGACATGACCGCCATGGCGCTGCAGGCGCTGGCGCCCTACTACAACGAGGGCGACGATACCACGGTGAACGCCGCCGTCGATAAAGCGCTGCAATGGCTGTCCGCTAAGTACAAGGGCAAGGGCTATACCAGTGCGGAGAGCTGCGCTCAGGTGGTGGTGGCCCTGTCCGCCCTGCAGCTGAACGCCAACAGCGACAGCAGCTTTGTCAAGACCGTGGATGGTGCGCCCACCAGCGTGTTGGGCGATCTGCTGCGGTATTACCTCGGCGAGGGTCAGGGCTTTAAGCATGCGGCCTCGGGCAAGACGGCTGACCAGAAGGCCACCGAGCAGGCCCTCTATGCCAGCCTACGAGCGCTATTGCCGGAGGACCAAAGCCCTCTACGATATGACCGACGCCGTCTGCGCCCACAGCTTCGGCGATTGGCAGGTAGTCTCCCCGGCCACCTGCACGGCGGACGGCTCCCGCCAGCGCGTCTGCACGCGCTGCGGTGCGGTGGAGGTCCAGACGCTTCCTGCCGCAGGCCACAAGTTCGGTGAGTGGACGACCACCAAGGAACCCACCTGCACCGAGACCGGCACGGAGAAGCGAACCTGCTCCGTCTGCTCCAAGGAGGAGACCCGCGTCATTGCTGCGTTGGGCCACACCCCCGGCACAGAGGTGTTCGTGGACAAAAAGTACCATTGGAATATCTGCGAAGTTTGCGATGAGGCGGTGAACAAGACCGAGCACACCTATGTGAACGGCATCCAGTGCGTCTGCGGCGTACGTAAGAGCGCGGAAGGCGACGCGGATACCACCATAAAGCGTGTGGTGGTGTCCGACGAGATCACGTTTGTGCTGGAAGACAATGACAAGCTAAATACGCCGGACAAGGTCAAGGCCGAACTGCAGCTGCAGATCACATTGAAAAACAGCAAGAGCAATAAGGACAACACCGTTTTCATGGATGTGTCGCTGCTCGTATTCGAGAACAACGAGTGGCGTCCTGCCACCAAGGAGGACCTGACAGCCGGCAAGATCACAGTTTTGCTGCCCTACCCGGAGGCCGTGGCCGCCAAGTACGGCCAGTATAACTTCACCGTAGCGCACATGGTCGCCATGGAGGGCTGCGGCCTGGATGTGGGTACCGTGGAGTTCCCCGCTGTTACCAAAACCGCCAGCGGCCTGCTGGTGACGCTGACCGGCCTGTCTCCTGTGGCCATCAGCTGGACGAAGTCCACCAACCACTATTACTACAACCCCGCAACGACGCCGGACAAGACCGACTCCGCCAACACGGCGGACGACAGTCAGATGGTGCTGTGGCTGGGCAGCGCGGTCCTGGCGGCGGCAGCCGTTGTGGTGCTGACCCGGAAGAAGCGCGTTTCCAAGTAACAACAGAACAGCCGACGCAGGGGCGCGAAAGCGCCTCTGCGTATGGCGCTTTTATGAGGAATGAGAGATATGAAGAAAAACCACCGATTTTGGCTGCTGGCGTTGGCACTGTCCCTGCTGCTGACCTGCGCCGCCTGCGGAAAAAAGACCGTATCGTACGCCCCCGGCAACATTCCCACGGCAACGCAGGAGCAGACCACGGACACCAGGAAGGACGACACAGCTGAAACGGGCACCACCAAGGCTGACGGCAAGCAGGACGCGGCAAAGACTGAGGATAAGACCGCGGACGATAAGAAGCCTGACAAGCAGAAGCCGGCTGGTGAAGCCAAAAAGACCGAGGAGGACACCAAAAAGCAGGAGGATACCAAAAAGCAGGAGGAAGCCAAGCGCCTGGAGGAGCAGAAGCGGCTGGAAGAAGAGAAGAAACAGCAGGAACAGGAGCAGCCTTCTGCGCCGGACCCGGACCCTGCGCCTGCACCTGACCCTGCGCCGGCGGCGTCCGTATCGTTGTACATCTCCTGCGCCACGGTGCTCAATAATATGGACAAGTGCTCCGACGGCGTGAAGGGCCTTATCCCCGCCGACGGCGTGATCCTGTCCACCACGGTGACCATCACCGAGGGGGAGTCTGTCATGTCCGTACTGAAGCGGGCCTGCGGTGACGCGGGTATCCCGGTGAGCTCCAGCGGCAACTATGTCAGGGGCATCAACGGCCTGTTCGAAAAAAATGTGGGCAGGAGCTCCGGCTGGATGTACTGTGTGGGGGGAACTTTCCCCAACTATGGCGCGGACAGCTATACGCTCTCCGGCGGCGAGAACATCCAGTGGCTCTACACCTGTAATATGGGTGCAGACGTGGGCAATACCTACATGGGCTGACAAAAGGGCGGCTTTTGCCGCCCTTTTTCCGCACGCAGGATTGACGTATCCCCTGGCGGCAGGGTATAATCAAAAGGTTAAGACATCATGTATGCAGGAGGTGATCCCATGGACGATACGCTGCGCACTTGCCATCCGGCGGTGAGCTTTGCCTATTTCGCCCTGGTCATCGCCTGCGCGATGCTGCTGATGCACCCGGTGTGCCTGGTTCTGTCGACGCTGGGCGGCGGGTGGTATGTCGCCCGTCTGCTGGGCGGCAAGGGCCTGCGCCGCCACCTGCTGTGGCTGCTGCCCATGGCCCTCCTGGCGGCGGCCCTGAACCCGGCCTTTGTCCACCAGGGCGTCACCATTCTGGCTTATCTGCCCTCCGGCAATCCTTTGACGCTGGAGAGCCTGCTCTACGGTCTGGCCGCCGGCGCCATGCTGGGCGCCGTGGCGCTGTGGTTCGTCTGCGTCACCGATGTCATCACCTCAGACAAGGTGGTGTACCTCTTTGGCCGCGTCATCCCGGCGCTGTCCCTGCTGCTGAGCATGATCCTCCGCTTTGTGCCCCGCTTTGTCCGGCGGCTCCGCGCCGTGGCCCAGGCCCAGCGGCACCTGGGCCGTGATACCCAGACCGGCGCCCCGGCCCGGCGCGTCAGAAGCGCCCTTCGTGTGTTCTCCATCGTTGTCACCTGGAGCCTGGAAAGCGGGCTCATTACCGCCGATAGTATGCGCTGCCGGGGCTATGGTCTGCCGGGGAGGACCTCCTTCTCCCTCTACCGCTTTGACCGGCGTGACGGTGCCGTCGCCCTCTGGCTGGCCTTCTGCGGCCTGTATCTGCTGGGCGGCGTCATGCTGATCGTGGGCATGGGGCTTTTCACGCTGGGATCGGAGATGTCCATGATCCCGCTGGGACAGGCGGTGGGCTCCGAGATCACACGCCGCCGCAAGGTGTGGATCATCGCGGCGGTGGGCTTCCTCATCGGCATGATCATCACCGTGGCCGAGCCGGATCTGCAGGTGCTGGCCAATCAGGTGCCGGCCATTGAGAACAATGTCATTATCTGGTCGGTGGCCGTGGGCGTGGGCGTGTTCCTGGTCATCGCGCTGCTGCGTATCGTGCTGGGCATCCAGCTGCGGTGGCTGCTTATCGGCTTTTATGCCGTGGTGTTCACGCTGGCCATGTTCGTGTCGCCGGACTTTTGGGCAGTGGCCTTTGACTCCGGCGGCGTCACCACCGGCCCCATGACCGTGCCGTTCATCATGGCGCTGGGCGTGGGTGTCTGCGCCGTGCGAAGCGATAAAAAAGCCGGGGGCGACAGCTTCGGTCTGGTGGCGCTGTGCTCCATCGGCCCCATCATCACGGTGCTGATCCTGGGACTTCTCTACAAGCCGGACGGCAGCGCCTACACCGCCGCCGTCATGCCGGACGCCAAGGACACGGTGGAGATGTTCGACCTGTATCTCAGCGAGATACCCCACTACCTGAAGGAGACGGCCGCGGCGCTGCTGCCCATCGGCGCGTTCCTGATTTTGTTCCAGCTGGTGACGCG
>OHKL01000876.1_pt1 | contig 13446 bp, 8 predicted proteins | sample 1568721 | NCBI WGS metagenome assembly OHKL01 (sample SAMEA3879543, study PRJEB24766) | human gut metagenome | biome: human-associated habitat; feature: feces | place: USA | collected 1985/1987 | reverse complement strand
TACAGAGTGCAGGAGGGCTTTCGCCTGCCGAACCTGCTGCTGCCCCAAGAGCCGGAGACGCACCTGGGCAAGTACGCGGAGCTGCGGAGGCAGTACATCAAGAAGCATCGCAGGGTGCTGTATACGAATCTCAAGACCAGCGGGCAGCTGGCGGCACATCTGGCGGAGATCGAAGAGACAGCGCAGCGGATGGTGACGCAGGCCGTGGCGCAGATGGCAAAAACCGAGGGCGTGACGGAGGAACTGAAAGCCGCCGATCCCCAGCGCTGGACGGGGCTGATGAACAACCTGAAGCACAGCGCGGAGGAAACGGTGCTGAACGATCTGATCTACAACTGAACGACACAAATGAAAACGCCGGTAGCACAGAGCTCCCGGCGTTTTTGGATGAACACCTCATTGAAGCGATACTGCTGGACGACGGCGGGCGCAAGCATACGCGGCAGGAGATATTTGCGTATTTCCAAGACACCCGCGATATTACCACCCGCACGGAATTTTTGAAAAGCAGCTACAACGATATATGGGTGGAGGTGCTGGCCGGCGCGGATAAAGTCCGGGTGGGCTACCACGCCGAAAAAGACGGACTCTTGATGTGGGAGGGCAGCTACCTCTCCCGTACATCGGAGTCCGTTTTTTCATGGGGCGTGGTCATGGAAATGACCGAAAACCTCATTGAGCGCGGCGCGTATAAGATCAAGCTGGGCTTGCAGAACACACCGGTGATGGCGGAGCAAATGTCCCTCTTTGGTATGAACGGCGGCACGGAGGTCTATGAAGTGCCGGAGGAGCCGCGTTCAGAGGATTTGTTCCCTACCCGGACTGTGCCGCAGACGGTCATCGACCAGACACTGTACACGGCGGGCAACAGCAGGGGCAGCGCGGAGCGGATCGCGGTGTTCTATATGCGCCAGCGTCCGGAAGCGGAATGTATTGCTTTCCTGCGTCGTGAGTTTGGCGCGGAGAACGGGCGCGGCATTGAATATGAGGGTAAGAAATATGCCGTGTGGTTCATGGAGGACGGTATCCATCTGGCGCAGGGCGACAGCGTTCGTACCGGTCACAGCCGCACCACGGTGACGTGGGAGCAGGCGTCGGCGCGGATATTGGAGCTGCTGGAAGCCGGAACATATCTTTCGGCGTCAGAACTGGAGCAGGCGCAGGACAAGGTGCTGCTTGAGATGGGTGACGCCCTGCTGATGACCGCCCGCGATTTGACCCAAGAGGGCCGCGCACAGGGCCTGTTCCCTCAGACGCTGGCCATCCACGACCAGCGCAAGGGCTATCCGGAGCTGGACGAGGATATGGTGGCCTTTGCCAAGAGCGAGGGCGGCCTTGCGGCGTTGGCCGAGGAATACCATGCTTTTTTGAGTGCCTATGAACAGGATCGCAGCATCATGCGCTTTCGACTGTCTGAGTATAATACACACCGGATCGGTGTGGCGCTGGACGGAATTGACCTGCCGGAGCGCAGCTTTTCCGCACAGCCGGATTTCCTGCGCCGGTGCAAAATGTTCATCACGCAGGATGAGATCGACCAGTTCTTCCTGGCGGAGTCTGTGGACAGCCGCTTGGACGTGTATGCCTTTTTCTGCTATCCCCGCGCAAAAGAGGAACAGCAGAAATTCATCAAAAGCCGTTTTGGTGAGTACAGCGGCGGCGGGCGCGATGGATATGACTATACGAAAACCTATAAGGGACTGACCTATCAGCGGGAATATGCCGGGAAACAGTATGATGAAGTCAAGCTGAGCATTCCCAATGTGGTCAAGGAGTATGAAAGGCTCATCGCGCAGAAACGCTTCCCTGGCGAGGATGCCATTGCCGCAATTCCGCAATATGAACGGCGGCAGTTGGCGCGGACAGTGTATTTCGGCTTTTCCGACGCGCCGGATGATATGCCGAGACCGTATCCCAAGGGAACGGACTACTATGACGCCGTTCCCGTCATTGAGGAGCAGCTGGCAGATAAGGCGAAGGCGGCGGAAATGCTGGAAGCCCTGACATCCTATTTGGATGGCATGGACGAGGGAGACCGGCACTATGATTCCTGCCAGCAGGCGAGGGAACAGCTTTCGGAATACGTTGACGGCACGTTCAGCCTGTTTAACCATCGGCACGACAGTGGATCACGGCAAGCGGAGCGGGAAGCGACACCCATAACCCCCACCGGGGAAGTGGGGGTCACGGAGGAACCGGCACAGGAGCAAGAAATATCCCCGCTGCCGCAGGTACAGCAGAGAGAGGAGGAAGCACCGCAGGGACAGGCGGCGATACCGCCTGTCCCTCACCTGCCGAGAAAAAAAGAGAGGATGGAGGCCGCCGCCCCGCTGTCGGCGGGCGGCGCCAACTACCGTATCACCGACGATGCCCTGGGCGCAGCGCCGCCCAGCCAGCGGTATGCCAACAACGTGGCGGCCATCCGGCTTTTGAAGCAGGTGGAGGCGGAGAATCGCCTCGCCACGGCGGAGGAGCAGGAGGTCTTGTCCTCGTATGTGGGCTGGGGCGGTTTGGCGGACTGCTTCGACCCCAAGCACAGCCGGTATGAGGAACTAAAGGGGCTGCTGTCCGAAACAGAGTACGCCGCGGCGCGGGAATCCACACTGACCGCCTTCTACACGCCGCCTGTGGTGATCCGTAGCATCTACGCCGCGCTGGGGCAGATGGGCTTCCGGCAGGGCAACGTGCTGGAGCCTGCCTGCGGCGTCGGTCATTTCCTCGGTATGCTGCCGGAGGGCATGGCGGAGAGCAAGGTCTACGGCGTGGAGCTGGATGACGTTTCAGGACGCATCGCCCGTCAGTTGTACCCGCACAGCAGCATTTCTGTGCGGGGCTATGAAAAGATGGATTTCCCCGATAACTTCTTTGACGTAGCTGTGGGCAATGTGCCTTTCGGCCAGTTCAAAGTGCAGGATCGGCGCTATAACCGGCTGAACCTGTCCATCCACGAGTACTTCTTCGCCAAGACGCTGGATAAGGTGAGACCGGGCGGCGTGGTGGCGTTCGTCACCTCCAGCTACACCATGGACAAACGCACCTCTAACGTGCGGAAGTACATTGCCCAGCGGGCGGAGCTGTTGGGCGCGATTCGTTTGCCCAACGATACCTTCAAGGCGGCAGCGGGTACGGAAGTGGTATCGGACATCCTTTTCCTGCAAAAGCGTGACCGTATGGTGGACATTGAGCCAGAGTGGGTGCAGTTGGGGACGAACGACGACGGTATCCCCATGAACCGCTATTTCCTCGACCACCCGGATATGGTGCTGGGCGAGATGAAAATGGTGTCAGGGCCGTATGGCCCTGAGTCCACCTGCGTACCGTTCCCGGATCAGCCGCTGGACAGTCTTCTTTCCAACGCCGTGCAGAATATCCACGGCGAGATCACCGTCTATGAGCGCGAGGAGGAGCTGGAGGGCGAAGATCAGTCCATCGCGGCAGACCCCACCGTCCGCAATTTTTCCTATACGTTGGTGAATGACAAGCTCTATTACCGTGAGAACAGCCGCATGAATCCGGTGGAGGTGTCCAAGACCGCCGAGAGCCGTATTCGCGGCATGATCGGCCTGCGGGACTGTGTGCGGACGCTGCTGGAGTACCAGACGGAGGACTATCCGGATGGCATGATACGAGAGCAGCAAGCAAAGCTGAACGACCTCTATGACCGCTTTACCCATGACTACGGGCTGATCAACTCCCGCGGCAACGCCATCGCCTTTGACCAGGACAGCGCCTATTTCCTGCTGTGTTCGCTGGAGGTGCTGGACGAGGAGGGCGGCCTGAAGCGGAAAGCCGACCTGTTCACCAAGCGTACCGTCCGCAGTCACCGGCCTGCCGAAAGGGTGGACACGGCGGTGGAAGCGTTGGCACTGTCCATCGGGGAGAAAGCCTGCGTAGATATGGTGTATATGGGGCAGCTCACCGGCAAGGACGAGGAGTCCCTGTTCACGGACTTGCGGGGCGTCGTCTTTCTGAACCCTGATCACGGGGAAAAGGGCGGCGAGAAATACCTGCCCGCCGACGAGTATCTGTCCGGCAACGTGCGGCGGAAGCTGGCAGAGGTGCGGGCAAAGGCGGAAACGGAGCCGCAGTACCTTCCCAATGTGGAGGCATTGGAGAAGGTGCAGCCCGTGGACTTGACCGCCAGTGAGATCTCCGTACGGCTGGGTGCCGCATGGCTGGATCCGGCGTATATTCGGCAGTTTATCTTTGAGACGCTGGACACATCCCGCCGCGCACGGTGGGACATTAAGGTGCATTACTCCCGAATCACCGGCGAGTGGCGCATCGAGGGCAAGAGCAAGGATAGCTATAATGTCAAGGCGTACAGCACCTATGGTACGTCGCGGGCCAGTGCCTACGACATCATCGAGAGCAGTCTGAACTTAAAGGATGTCCGTATTTTCGATTACCAGTACGACCCGGACGGACGGCGTGTGGCGGTGCTCAACAAAAAGGAGACTGCCATCGCACAGGGCAAGCAGGAGCTGTTGAAGGAGGCGTTTGCCGAGTGGATCTGGAAAGACCCGGAGCGGCGGGAGAAGATCTGCAAGGCGTACAACATCCTGTTCAACAGCAACCGCCCACGGGAATACGACGGCAGCCACATCAACTTTTCCGGCATGAATCCGGAGATCACCCTGCGGAAGCATCAGGTGAACGCCATCGCCCACATTCTCTATGGCGGCAATACGCTGCTTGCACACGTAGTGGGGGCAGGGAAGACATTCGAGATGGTGGCGGCAGCGATGGAATCCAAGCGGCTGGGGCTGTGTCAGAAATCTCTCTTTGTGGTACCGAACCACCTGACGGAGCAGTGGGCCAGCGAGTTCTTGCAGCTCTATCCTGCCGCCAATGTGCTGGTGGCCACGAAAAAGGATTTTGAGACAAAGAACCGCAAACGCTTCTGCGGACGCATCGCCACCGGCGACTATGACGCCATCATCATCGGGCACAGCCAGTTTGAGAAGATACCCGTCAGCATCCAGCGGCAGCGGGCTATTTTGGAGCAGCAGATGGATGAGATCATCCTGGGCATCCGGGAGGCGAAGGCAGACAAGGCGGAGAATTTCACCATCAAGCAGATGGAAAAGACCCGCAAGGGCTTGCAGAATAAGCTGGACAAGCTGAACGACCAGAGCCGGAAGGATGATGTGGTCACATTTGAGGAACTGGGCGTTGATCGGCTGTTCATCGACGAGAGCCATTACTATAAAAATCTGTTTCTCTATACCAAAATGCGGAATGTCAGCGGCATTGCACAGACGGAAGCGCAGAAGTCCAGCGACCTTTTCATGAAGTGCCGGTACTTAGACGAGATTACAGGCGGACGGGGTGTGGTGTTCGCCACCGGTACGCCTATCTCTAACAGCATGGTGGAGCTATACACCATCCAACGGTATCTGCAAATGGGAGCATTGCAGGAGCAGGGCTTCCAGCATTTTGACGCATGGGCTGCCAACTACGGTGAAACGGTCACGGCTATCGAGCTTGCCCCGGAGGGGACGGGCTACCGAGCCAAGACCTGCTTTTCCAAGTTCAACAACCTGCCGGAGCTGATCTCCGTATTCAAAAATGTGGCGGACATCCAAACGGCGGATATGCTGAACCTGCCCGTGCCGGAGGCACACTACCATAATATCGCCCTGAAGCCGTCCGAATATCAGAAGGAGATGGTAGCGTCGCTGGCGGAGCGGGCCGAGCAGGTACGCAACAAGCAGGTGGACAGCAGCGTGGACAACATGCTGCTGATCACCAACGATGGCCGGAAGCTGGCATTAGACCAGCGGCTCATCAATCCCATGCTGCCCGCCGACCCGGAGAGCAAAGCGGTCAAGTGCGCGGAGACGGTGTTTGACATCTGGCGGCGCACGGCGGAAAAGCACTCCACGCAGATGATCTTCTGTGACCTGTCCACGCCAAAGAGTGAAGGCATTTTCAGTGTCTATGACGACATCCGCAGTAAGCTGGTGGAAATGGGCGTGCCGGAAAACGAGATCGCCTATATCCATGACGCTAAGACGGAGGCGCAGAAAAAAGACCTGTTCGCCAAGGTGCGCGCCGGTCAGGTGCGGGTGCTGTTGGGCAGCACCCAGCGCATGGGTGCCGGAACCAACTGCCAGCAGAAGCTGGTGGCATTGCACCACTTGGACTGCCCGTGGCGTCCCGCAGATCTCCAACAGCGGGAGGGACTCATCATCCGGCAGGGCAACGAAAATGCCGAGGTGGACATTTACAGTTATGTCACCGAGGGCACCTTCGACGCCTATCTCTACCAGCTGGTGGAGCGGAAGCAGAAATTCATCGCGCAGATCATGACCAGCAAGAGCCCAGTGCGCTCTGCTGAGGACGTGGACGATCAGGCACTTTCCTATGCGGAGATCAAGGCGCTGGCCAGCGGCAACCCGCTCATTAAAGAGAAAATGGATTTGGACATTGAAGTGACGAAGCTGAAGCTGCTGAAAAGCAGTCACCTAAGCCAGCGATACAGCATGGAGGACGCCATCAGCAAAACGTTCCCCAAATCCATCGCGGAGACGCAGGAACGTCTCGCCGGGTACGGCGCGGATATTGCCGCAGTCAAGGCGCACACCGCGCCTAATGAGGACGGGTTTTCGCCCATGACGCTGGCGGGTAAGGTCTACACCGAGAAAAAGGCGGCTGGCGCGGAGCTGCTGGTGATGTGCCAAAATATGCTGACGCCGGAGGCGATGCAGATCGGCTCTTACCGCGGCCTGACGCTGGAACTGTCCTTTGACAGCTTTTCACAGGAGTACAGGCTGACCATGATCGGGCAGCTGCGCCATGTGGTGACGCTGGGTACCGATGTGTTCGGCAATATCCAGCGCATGGATAATCTGCTGGAATCGCTGCCTCTCAAGGAGCAGGCTTGCCGGGAAAAGCTGAGTGATCTGCATAACCAGCTGGAAACGGCGAAGGTGGAGGCGTTGAAGCCATTTCCGCGTGAGGAGGAGCTGCAAACAAAGCTGGCGCGGCTGGAGGAGCTGAACGCCCTGTTGAATATGGACAAGCGTGAGCCGGAGGTCGTAGCCGAAACGGAAGCACCGGATAATAGCCAGCAGTCTCCGACAAGAAAAACGACAGAGTTAGAAAGGTAGGTCAATATGGGATACCAGGAGAGCTTTCTTTACATTGAGCCGCAGTGGAAATTCGAGAAGCTGATACGCACATACGAGAAGGCTGAGCAGGCCGGTTACTATCGGGTGGCTGGCGCAGAGCCGCGTTCCGTAGTCGTTCTCAAACAGCCTTTGGGCAGTATACCGGCAGGCAGGCGGCTGCTGTGGGTGTGCGGTGATCGGGGATTTCACAGCGTGGGCGGCGTGTTCGGCGGCGAGTGGAAAAGCAGGGCGCGTGTCCGCGTGATCCCCGTGGAGGAGGTGCTGCGGCCCGATGATTACCGGCTGGAGGGCATTGACCTGGACAGCGCCGCGCCCACGGAAAATGACTATATGCGCCGGTATAGCGTGCAGAACTATGCCCATTGAATGCGGACGGGAAGGGTAAGGTAGAGAGAAGGATGTTGCCAGAAAAACTTTTTCGAATTACGAGTAGTTGTTGCACAATATGCTGCAACTATTACATTAAATCGCATATACTATAGTGGGTAATATGGGAACAGTGCAAGCGCCGTCGAGCTCAGTGTAGGGCAATGCATGAAAATGTGTAAGAATGCGTAAATGCATAGCGAGAAAGCTTGACAATAGGTGCGTATTCTGCTATATTACCCATAGTGATTGTGCTACACATGCTTGCGGGGCGTGTAGCCGAGAAAGGGAACTTCCGTAAGGAAGTTCCCTTTCTCATTAGAAGGGAGTCGACAGAAAGATGAAAGACAAGCCTTTCAAAACATACGAAGAGTTAGTCGTTAAACTGAGAGATGAAAAGAAGCTTGTTATTGCTGAGGAAGATGAGGCAAAAGTAATCGCTCTGCTCAAAAAGTATAGCTACTTCTCAATGATTTCAGGTTACAAAGCACTGTTCAAGCAAGCGGATGGGACATATATGCCAGATACCCGTATCGATGATATCTTGGCGCTCTATAAGTTTGACGATACTCTGAGAGATGAGTTCTTTCACGCAATTCAGATTGTTGAAAAGAATATAAAGTCGCTGTTGTCATATTCCTTTGTGGCTTTGTGCGGAGATGATCAGGCTGCATACCTTTCGCCGGCAAGCTATGATGAGAAGCCGGGAACGAAAAACGAAGGTAAACGAAAGGCAGAAATTAGAAAACTGGTTTCAACACTGTTTTCCATTGTAATCCCCCCGTCTGATCACAAATACATTCAACATCAATGGGACAAGCACGGGAATGTCCCGTTATGGGTTGCTGTGAAAGCACTTACACTCGGCAATGTCTCAAAAATGTACAGTTTGTGCAAATCATCTGTACAGAGCAATGTAGCGAAAGAGTTTCCGGGGGTAAGTACAGAAGACCTGATTGGTATGCTGGACATGCTGACCCGTGTTCGGAATGTTTGCGCGCATAGTGAACGGCTGTATGATTTCTCTGTAATAGATAAACGCGCTATTCCAAACTTCCCCATCCATGCCACTATTGGAATATCAAAAACCAAAGCAGGGCTGTATAGACAAGGAAAAACGGATCTCTTTGCGGCGCTGATATGTCTTAAGTATTTGCTTGATGCCAAAGACTTTGCTTGTACATGTACGAATATATCTTCTGCATTGGCATGTCTTTGCAATGAGACAAAGCAGATTCCTCCGAACAAGATTCTTTCATGTATGGGTTTTCCGATGAACTGGATAGATATCCTCAATTAAGAGTGACTTTTTGCTTCTTAGGTATTCTTTTGCTCAGAAGATACATAAATCAGTATGAACTATGTGTGAATTAGATGGGTGAAGCAATCGGAAATGGAACTAAAAATGCTTAGGGTGCGGGCAGAAATGTCTGCACCTTTCTCATACCCGAAAGAGGTGAACGACCATGCCCTATGTATCCAAGGAGCAGCTTACTGCTGCACGGGAGGTGGATCTGCTGACCTACCTGCGTTGCTTCGAGCCGCAGGAGCTGGTGCATATCAGTGGCAGCACCTACGCCACCCGCACCCATGACTCTCTGAAAATTTCCAACGGGAAATGGTTTTGGTGGTCGCGTGGGATCGGTGGAAGAAATGCTCTGGACTATCTGACCGCGGTAGAGGGCTTATGGCTTCCGGAGGCTGTGCAGCGCATCCTCGGAGAATCGCCCTGCATACCGCCTCCGCCAAAGCCAGCCGTACTGTATCCGAAAACTGAATTTACGCTGCCGCCCAAACACGCCGATAATCGGCGTGTTTTTGCATATTTACGTAGCCGCGGCATTGACGCCGAGATCATCAGCCACTGCATCAAGCACGGCCTGCTCTATGAATCGGCACAGCATCACAACTGCGTGTTCGTAGGCTTTGCCGGTGACAGACCGGCCTATGCCATGCAGCGGGGGACGCTGCAAGACAAGCGTTTTGTGGGCGAGGTGGCCGGCAGCGACAAGCGGTATTCCTTCGCAGTGCCGATGACACCGGGGGACAGCCCTACCCTGTGCGTTTTTGAAAGCGCCATTGATGCCCTTTCCTACCTGACGCTGCTGAAGCAGCAGGGGCAGGACTGGCGCAAGGCAAACACGCTGTCGCTGGGAGGTATCGGGAAGGAAGATTGGCAGCTGCCACCGGCGCTTTCGCGGTATTTGAAGGCCGCACCCCATATTACCCGCATTGTGCTGTGTCTGGACAATGATGAGCCGGGACGGAAAGCAGCGGCGGTGTTGAAGGAACTGCTGAGAGGATATGAGGTCATTGACAGACCACCGGTGCGGGGAAAAGACTACAATGATCTGCTGCGGTATCGGCGTGACGCGCAGCGCGGCGAAGCCCGCTGATTTCTTTCTTCGGCAGGTATTGCAGGACGCGGCGCAGAGCGCCGCTGTCCTGGCAAGCATAGCATTTTGACAGCAAAACGCGCTTGTTAAGGGGCAAAGCCCCCTAAAACCCCCATAAAAAACGGAAGGAGTAGAACACATGAGAGAAATTGTAAAGCGCGTCTCACTGCGGCTGGACCGCACAGAGTGCGCACATTTGAAGCAGCTCTCCATGGATACCGGCCTGAAAATGGAGCCGGTGATCCGCAGGCTTATTGTGGGCGCGGAACTACGTCCCCGTCCACCCGGTGAGCTGACGGAGCTGCTGCGCCAGATGTCCGGTATGGCCGTGAACATCAACCAAATTGCCAAGGTCGCCAATGCCAGCGGCTTTGTCCGCATGGAGGATATAGCGCAGATCAAGGCGATGCAGGGAATGCTCTGGCAGGCGGTGAAAGCCCTCTAAGAATGGCCATTACGAAGATCATCGCCATCCGTGACCGGCTGGATAAGCGGGTAAACTATGCTGTCAACGGAGAAAAGACTACGCTGGATACGGGTATTACTTATGCCGCAAATCCAGAGAAAACGGAACAGCTGTTCTTTACGTCTGCCATCAACTGCGATAGTTGTGAGACCGCCTTTGCAGAGATGCAGACCACGAAGCGGCGATTCGGCAAGCTGGGCGGCGTGGTGGGGTATCATTTCATCCAATCCTTTGCGCCCGGGGAGGTGACGCCGGAGCAGGCACACCGTATCGGCGTGGAATTTGCCCAGCGCCTGTTTGGCGAGCGCTACGAGGTGGTCGTCGGGACCCATCTGCACAATCATGTGGTGGTGAACTCTGTGTCGTTTGCGGACGGCAAGAAATATCACAGCAGTCCCGGCAGCTATTATTTTGAAGTGCGAAGCACATCCGACACCCTGTGCAGGGAGAATGACCTGTCCACTATCGCGCCGCAGGGCAGAGGAAAACACTACGCCGAATGGAAAGCGGAGCAGAAAGGTAAGCCCACCATCCGCAGCATCGTTCGTGCCGATATTGACCGCCTCATCGGAGAAGCATACACCTACGAGACGTTTCTGATGCTTTTGCGGCGGGAAGGGTATGTGGTACGGAATCGACCCGACCGCAAATATGTGACAGTGCTGCCGCCGGGCGGCAAGCGGGCGATCCGGCTGGATAGCCTGGGCGACGGGTACACGGAGCAGGACATCCGCAGACGGCTGACCGCCCAGCGCGAAGGCGGAGCACAGAGTGCACCGGCCATGACACGCACGGGTAAGCGCTACCGCGTCAGAGGAAAGCGCCCTACCGGGCCAAAAAAGAAAATTACGGGGTTTCAGGCACTGTATCTCAGATACCTGTACCTGCTGCGAGGGACGCATCGGAAGAAGTACTTCCGGCGCGTCCCTTTTTCCGTGCGGCAGGAGGTCGTCCGACTGGAACGCTATGACCGGCAGTTTCGGTATCTGTGGGCGAACGGCATGACCACGGCGGAGGATTTGGAGCAGCGGATCGCCGCCCTTGAGCGGGAGATATACGACGGTGAACAGCAGAGGAAACCGCTATATCGGGAAAGGAGAGATGCAGAAGATGAGGCGTACAAAACACAGTGCAGTGCAGAGATCGACCGCCAGACCGCCGCCCTGCGGGAAAAGCGAAGGGAACTTGCTCTGTGCCGCAGGATACTGGAGGATGTGCCTTTGGTATCCCAACAGGTGCAGCAGGCCGAAGAAGAACGGCAGGAGGATATGAAAAAGGAGGTGCGGAAGCATGAGTACCAGCGGTGAGACTGCCGACCTGGTGGTGAAGGAGAGCATCCAGATCACGGAGAGTGCTGTTAAGCTGGCGGGGCTGGGCGCAAAGAATCTGGCGGCTCTGCTGATGGCAGTAGCCAAGGACAACCCTAAGTTGTCCGGTAAGACGGGACTAAAGCGGCTGATCCAGGACGGCGAGGAGCTGGCCATATTCTCCGTCAAGCAGGAGGATCTGCGGGGCTTCCAAATGGAGAGCAAGCGGTACGGTGTTTTGTTCTATCCCATTATCAATCGGGTGGAGAAAACCGGCACAGTAGAGATCATGGCAAAAGCCAAGGACGCCCGACAGATCAACCGCATCTTTGAGCGGATGGGCTATCCTGCGCCGGTACGGGAGGATGACACCGCAAAAAAAGCGAATCCCCGCGCTCGGTCAGAGAGCAGCTTCAGAGAGCGCGGGAATGGTGCCAGAACGTCTACCGAGATGGATAAGCCATCCGTGCGGGCGAAAATGCTGGAGCTGAAGAAGGTATCCGAACAGATGGCGCGTCAGGCAAGGACCATTGCCGCGCCGGAGCATGAACAGAGATAGGAGATTATTATGGCAAATTTGAGTGAACTGATCCGGCAGAAGGAGCAGCAGACCGAGGAATGGAAGCAGCGGAAGGCAGATGAGCGCGATAGCCTTAACGAGATGAATGACGCCGCCGCACTGCGTGTAACGGAGAGTGCCGGTGCGTTCCTGCATTATTTGGATGTGCAGGCGGACAACCCTCGTTTCAGCGCGTCCAATGTGCTGCTGGCGATGGAGCAGAACCCCGAGGTGACGGTGTTCAACAGCGTGAAGGGCTGGAATGGTCTGAACCGTAACGTCATGCGGGAGGAAGTGGGCATGAAGATCCGCGTGGGCGATACCTATGTCAGAGACGGACGGCAGTATCGCGGCTATAAGGTGGGGCGAGTGTTTGACATCTCCCAGACCGCAGGCCGCGGTCAGATGGTGAAAAATCAGCTTACGGACAACAGCGACGCCATGAGCAAGGCACTGTACCAGCTTCTGACGGTGTCGCCCGTCCCCGTTGTGACCGGTGACGCCCGTGGGCAGGACGCACTGTATGACCCCAATCAGCAGCAGATCATTGTCAGCGGGTATATTTCGGACAGCGCGGCGTTTCGCGCCTTGAGCCGCGAGATCGTCCATGCGGGTATTCATGATCATGGGAACTTCCCCTATTATAGTCGTGAGTCCTGTGCGTCGGGCGCGGATAGCGTCAGCTATATGCTCTGCCGCAGCTATGGCGTTCCCTGCGACAGACCTAAGCCCGTAGGGCTTGTGGAAATGTTTGATGGACTGGAAGCACGTGACAGGATGGGGGTTATTGCCGATTTTCAGCAGACCTTCGCTGCACAGCGCGCCAGCATCCAGCGCGGCCTTACACCGCAGCAGCAGGAAAAGAAACAGGAGCAGAGCGTAGAGAGATGAGCAAAAATTTGACGGCAGATATTTATGACCACATAATGGGAGTATCTTAAAACGAAGGGATGATGTTACAATGAAACGAACAATTTTTTGCGTGGCTCTGATCCTTTGCATGGCGATCATGGCGGGCTGTGCAGCGCAAGCATCGGGCAAGACACAGACACCGATTTCCGCAAAGACAGAACTGACCTCGGCGCAGAAAGCCGATGATACGGCAGAAGTGGCGACCGCGTTACTGCCATCGCAGACGGTGGAAGGAAACAGCAAAACCGAGGACAGTGCGGATGCGCTGCTGCCTGCCGAACGGGTGGATACGCCTACGGATGCA
>OHKL01000872.1_pt1 | contig 13509 bp, 16 predicted proteins | sample 1568721 | NCBI WGS metagenome assembly OHKL01 (sample SAMEA3879543, study PRJEB24766) | human gut metagenome | biome: human-associated habitat; feature: feces | place: USA | collected 1985/1987 | reverse complement strand
TGTGAAATCACAATTTATTCTTGTAGCCTGCCGCTGATACCGTCTGGATTGTGCTCTTCCTTTCGTTTTTTGTTCCAACTAATTAGCCATGAACTGTTTCATGCCCTGAGATTTTGCTTATGTGTGATAAAGAAGCAATAGAAGTGCAAAAAATTTTGCCGTTCCTATCCGACACTTGGCCATTGTGTCGGATAGGTCGGGCGGTTATTCGGGCAAGTCAATCTTGCCGACAAAGCTGTAATAAATCTCAATGTCCTGCCTGCGGGTGCCGTTCTCATCATAGCTGCACTCATGCACCACAATTTTCTCGATCATTTCCCGCAAGAGAGTGGGGGTCAGTTCTTCAAAGGCAAGGTGCTTGCGGACAATGCCCATAAATTTCTCGGCGTTGACGGTAGCTGCCTGTGACTTGTCCAGTTCGGCTTGCAGGGCGGCGGCTCTCTTTTTCAGCTCCGCTTGCTCGGCTTCGTAGTCAGCCGACAGTTCCATGAAACGCTCATCGCTGATTTTGCCGTTTACATTGTCCTCATACAGCCGCTTGATAATGCGGCTGATTTCAGAAATGCGTTCCTGCGCCTGTTCAAGCTGCTTGATGGCTGCGGCGGTCTTTCGCTTGCCGCCGATCTCGTTCTGCTGGACAAGTAGTTTCACAAACCGGCTCTCATGCTTGGCTGCGTATTCGGTCACTTGCCGGAGATTTGCCAGGACACCAGCGGTCAACAGATCGGTGCGGATAAAGTGCGCCGTACAGTTGCGGGTGCGCTTCTTGTAGCTGCCGCAGATGTAGCAGTCCTGTTTGCGGTCTTTGTTCTGATACCGCTGCTGATACAGCACATGGCCGCAGTCGGCGCAGAACAAAATCCCGGAGAACAGCCCCACTTCATCGTAGCGGTTCGGGCGTTTGCGCTGTTTGCGTAACTCCTGCACCCGTTCCCATGTTTCCTTGTCGATGATCGGCTCATGGTGGTTCTCGAAAATGGCCTGCTTCTCGACGGGGTTCTCTATGCTGTGCTTGACCTTATAAGAAGGCTTTTCCGTTTTGAAGTTCACCAGACATCCGGTGTACTCTCGGTTTTCGAGGATATGAACGACGGTGTTGGTCGCCCATTTGCACTCATAGCCTGGGTGATAACGGCGGGTGCTGCCTGTCCGCTGATATTCCAGCGTCCCCGGCGTGGGGATTTGCTGCTCCGTCAGCATACGGGCAATCTTGGTCGGGCCGTTCCCGGCAAGGCAAAGCTGGTAAATCTGCTGCACCACCGGGGCGGCTTCCTCGTCTATAATAAAATTCTCGTCCTCGTCCATCACATAGCCGTAAACCGGCTTGCTGGTAACAGGCTTGCCGCTCATGCCTTTTGACTTTTTCACTGCCTTGATTTTCTTGCTCGTATCTCTCACCAGCCATTCATTGAACAGATTTCGCAGCGGGGTAAAATCGTTGTCCATGCCCTCGCTGGCACTGTCCACATTATCGTTGACAGCGATAAAACGCACACCCTTTTGAGGGAACAGCATTTCCGTGTAAAACCCTACCTGCAAGTAGTTTCGCCCTAACCGGCTCATGTCCTTGACGATGACCGTACCCACTTTCCCGGCTTCAATGTCCGCAAGCATGGCTTGAAATCCGGGCCGCTGGAAGTTCGCGCCGGAAAAACCGTCGTCGGTGTACCAGCGCAGATTGGTAAAGCCGTTCTGTTTTGCGTAGGTTTCGAGTATCCTTTTTTGGTTCGATATGGAATTACTCTCGCCTTGCAATTCATCCTCGTGGGACAATCTCGGATAAAGGGCGGTAATGAGGTTTTGGGTGGCTTGTCTTAACATAAAATCCTCCGTTTCCGACAGCCAGCCCCACTATTCCGTGGTTTCATTGTACCACGGAACGGCGGGGGCTGTACAGCGGCAAAAGCGTTAAATTTGCTTCTTTACAGCTTTTCAATTTTCCGATTTTTATGGTATGGGTTGTCGTCCCATATTTGCAGTAGAAAAGTTCATAACTCCGTGGTATACTCTGATTTAACAAAAAAATCAGAAGTTAAAGGAGAAAACATGAAGTATACAATAGATGAATTAACCGCGGCCAAAAGGCAAATTGATTCAACTCTGCACAAGCTAAGAGAAACAGTAAAAACATTTGAATCAAAGGATAATTCCGAGCGTTATAAATCACAAATCACATTGGCAAAGAGAAGAATAAAAGCCTTTGAAATTGCAAATTATTTTATAGAGAATGAGATTAAGAATTGCTAAAGCACTTCCGATTTTCGTTCCAGCGGTCATGCTCCCTGGCATGGCCGCTTTTCCATGCCCCGGTTCACGCCGGATAAGTCGGCTCCTGTGTAGCAGCGGCTTCCGCTTCCAGTACCCGCGCCATTTTGTCGGCGGCTGTGGTTGTGGTGTCTTTCTTGAAATAGCCGGACACGACAAGGACGGAATTGCCCATGCGGATTTCCGTCACACAGTCAGGGCGGCGGGTGGTGCGGGTGTCGTGCTGCTTGTTATCTGCCATAGGCAATACTCCTTTCAGTCGGTAATCAGTTTCTTCATGCTCTCCATTTTCCGCTTGGCGGTTTCCTGCCGGAAGTTGTCGCCGGTAAAGCGTACCGGGACGCACATGGAAAGCAGGCGGTCATAAATCCGGGAATGGGCGGTGTCCTCCGGGTTGTGCAGGTCGTCCAGCGTAAGGTTGGTCGTGACGATCAGCGGCTTGCCGCTGCGGTAACGGCTGTCAATCACATTGAACACCTGTTCCAGCCCGTATTCCGTCCCGCGTTCCATGCCGAAGTCGTCAAGGATCAGCAGCGGATAACGACAAAGGCGGGAAATGTACTCGTTGCGCCCCTCAAAGCTGGCGGCAAGGTCATTGAGGATAAGAGCAAAGTTCGTCATGCGGACGGGGATTTCTTTCTCCATGAGGGCGTTTGCGATACAGCCTGCAAGGTAGCTTTTGCCGGTGCCTACGCCGCCCCAGAACAGGCAGCCGATATTGTCTGTCCGCATATCTTCCCAATGCTCCACATACCGGCGGGCAAGCCCGGTCTGCGGGTTCCTGCCGTTGTCGTTCTCGAAAGTCCAGTCCCGCATGGTGGGGTCGGTAAAGCCCCGGCGTTTCAGTTCTTCCACGGTGTCAAGGTGTCTGCGCCGCTTTTCGGCGGCTTCCCGTTCCTCGCGGGCGGTTCTCTGGCAGTCGCACTCTGCCGGGTGGCGGTCGCGCCCGAAGATAGCGGCCTTATCCGGCGCAAAATAGGCTTCTTTCGGCTTGCGGCACTTGCCGCAGTACAGTAAACCGTCCTCGCCGGTGTAGTCCTCCGGCTCCGGGATGGTGGTCGTCATATTCTCCAAAACCGCGTTGATTTCATTCTTCATAAACTCTCGCCCTCCTTGCATGAGTAGTCTGGTATGCCCTTTTTAGGGGCTTCCTTTTTGTCGTTCCCCGCCCATATCCGCAGGGCGGCGGCATAGTTCTGGTAGCTTTTCCCGTTGGCGGCAAGGTAGCGGCTCATTTCCTCGATGAACCGTTCCAGCCTGTCAGGGTACTCTGCCTGCAACTCGTCGTATTCGGTCTGTGACAGAAAAATATTTCCATATCGGCCATAGGGCGCGGACGGCCCCCCACTCACTCCCTTTGTTTGGCTCTCTGTAAGGTTGTTTATAGTAGTTTGGTTAGGGGACGGTTTTCCGACCATCATAAGGTCGGTTTTCTGACCATCAGTAGGACGGTTTTCCGGCTCTATGAGGGGCGGACTTCCGGCCATCAGTTGGTCTGAAAACTGTACCTGTGGCACTGGCGGTACTTTGACATAAAGCCGGTTCGGTGCGGAGAAGCCGCCCCGTTCCCGTTCCAACAGCCCCGCCGTGTCCAGTTCATTAAGCGCCCCCTTGATGGTGGTGCTGCCTTTATCCAGTATTTCTGCTATCTCCGCGATGGGATAGATAATATAAATCCTGCCCTCGTCGTCCAGCCACTTGTTTTTCTGGGAGAGGGTGGAACGGTCTAACAGCAGCGAATACAGCAGCTTGGCGGTCTGTGAAATCTCCATTTTCAGCAGGAAACGGGGATACGGCAGATAGGCGGGCAGCCGCGTGTCTGCCCTGATATAATCAGCGATAGGATCACCTCCCTGTGTTCGGGTTGATTTTGGCGTATTGTCACGCATTAAAACGCCGTTTCCGGGGGAAAAGGATAAATGTATCGCGTACCCTTTGACACCCACGAAAAAAGCCTTGATTTATGCGGGTTTGAAAGGCTCTAAAGCGTGACATCTCTGCCTTTGTTTCCGCTTTCTCTCGGCGGCTTTGATTTTCTTCATGCGCCCGGCGCAGTCGGGGCAGTATTTTCCCCGGTTGGATTTGGGGACAAAGGCCGCCCCGCAGACGGCACACCGTTTCCGGCTTCCCCGGCACAAGAGGGCTGCGGCCAGCTCCCCGTCAAGGGGCAGGACAGCCACACGGAACCAGTGGCACATGAGGGAAAAGGAAATGCTCTGGACGCACACGCAAGGCTCCCCGTCGTCCAATAGCAGGCAGTTCCCCTCATCGTAGTTACAGCACTCATGTACCAGCCGCCGCGCCCGCCGGTGCTGGCGGTAGTCCATGTGGGGCAGGTTATCGCTCATGGCTCTGCTCCTTTCTGCGGTGCGGCTCGTCCCGGCGCAAAATCTGGTCGATGTTCCGCTTGACGGTCTGCAACTCCTTGAACCGCTGTTTCTGTTCGTGATAGGTGTTATACAGGCCGTCTTTCTCGGAGATAAGCTGCTCGATCTCGGCCTGCAACGCTTTCCGGGCGGGCAGCTTGGTAATGCCATGCGCCTTGAAATACCGGGCTGCTGCGTCGGCTATGATAAAATCGCTCTCATGGGCCTGCCGGTATGCGGCGCGGGCTTTCTCGGATTTCTGTGCCCGCAGCCCGTCGCGGGCGGCCTTGGTCTGGGCGTAGGCCAACACCTGCCGCTGCAACTTCTTTTTCCCTTGCAGCTTCGTTTCCAGTGCTTTCAGTTCGCCGCTGGTCTGGCGCATTTTCTGATAGGCGGTGTCAACGGCGGCTTCTAACTGCTCCGGGGAAGTAAAGCCGTATTGCTGGTAGACGGACAGCGTTTTGGCGGCCTGCTTCAGATTGTGTATCTTCGCCCAGCGTTCATAGCCCCGGCCTTTGCCCTCGGCCATTTTCTGCTCAATGTCCACAAGCCGCTGCACTCCGTCCTGTTTCGGGGCGGCTATCTCGGCTCTGGCAACCTGCAAGCGGTCTTTTATGGTGCGTGGGGGATCGGGGGATCTGGCTGGCGCTTCGGCTGCTCTGGCGGCGTTTTGCTCTAAAACGGCAAAGACAGCGGCGCGGTCAAAATCGTCGCCCAGCTTCCGGGCGGTAATTGGCTTTGTCCTGTCCGGCGTGAGGTAGGAAAGCCGCCCCCGGCTCTCCTTGACGGTCACACCCTCCTGCAGCAACAGAGAGGAAAACTCGTCAAAGCTGGCGGCGGTGGCAAGGGCTTTCCGTAGGGTCTGCCGCAGCTTCTCCTTGTTCGTTTCAAACTTGGTCTGCCGGGGCGTGATACTATCGGCAATCATGGGGGCGTTCTGCTTGTCCAGCGCGGCCTGTCCCTTTTTCTGCGCCCAATACTCCCGGTCGGTGACGCGGTTCTTGCTGCCGTTCAAGAGGTCGATTTGATAAAGCCCCTCCCGGTGGCACATCTCCATGACTTCGGATTTGAAGTAGCGCAGGGCAGCGTCGGTACATCGGTGCTTGCAGCCGACTTTCGTATCGGCCGGCCTGTCCATGTAGGGCAGGAACGGCACTTCCTCAATCCGCAGGCTGTTTATGACGATATGCACATGAATGTTGCCGCTGTGGTTATGCCCGTCCGGGTGGGTGCAGACAAGGGCCTGGTGGCCGGGAAAATGCTCTTTACAGAATTGTTCCCCCAACGCCTGCGCCCGGTCTACGGTCAGGCCGTTGTCCGGCCCGTCCCGTGGGTCAAAGCTGATGATATAGTGGTGGCTTTTCACATCCTCCCGCCGCTGATTTTTCTCATAGCGGAGATTGGAGCGCATACACGCAACGGCAAAATCCTCGCCGCCGCAGTTCAGCGTGGACAAGCGATAATCCTCACGGGGGATAAGCCTGCCGTTTTCATCAAGGACGGGCTTCATAGTAAATTCGTCATGCTCAAAGAGCAGGTATTGTTCGGCGGCTCCGTAGTCGGCGTTCTTAGAGCCTAAATGCTTGAGTGTTGCCAACGGCGTCACCTACTTTCTTTAGGACTTCATACTTGAGGGCGGCAAGGTCGGCGGCCGCTTCCCGCAATTCCTTTGCCATAGCCGGGTAGGGGCTATGCCACTCGTTGAGGGTGCGGGCAATCTGGTTGAGATTGCCGCCAATCCTGCCGTACTCGGCTGTGAGCTTCCCGACAGCGGAGAGCAGCTCGTCATTGACTGACGACACATGGAGTACGGGGCGTATGGTAGTGCGCCGGATGGCCTGCCGGAGAAATTCGGACTGGCTGATACCATAGGGCGCAAGCCGTTCTGTGAAGTCGGCGTATTCTTCATCGGTCAGCCGGGTTTTCACAACATGGCTGCGGTGGGGGGTGTTGTATCGCTTCGGCATGGGCTGTAAACCTCCTTTCACTTATCACAAAAAATGGGCTGGTCTGTTAGCTATTTTCGGGGCATTTCCTGTCTGCCGGACAGAAATATTTTTGCGGCGTAAGCCGCATAGCAGGGTTTGGGGAAGGCACTCCCCAACAAGTTTCCCGCGAGGGGCAAAACCGCAGAATTGCGGATTTTGGCACCGTGGTAGAAACTTGCTCTAAGTAAGCCGTAGATTTCCCCTTGCACTTACTACTCGTATAGCTGCCGCCTGTTTTGGCCGGATTTCTGCAAAAATCTTACGGCGTGGGGCGATTTTTACCCGCAGTTCTTTCTTTCCGCTAAAGATACATTTCAAAGGCCGCCAGCTACCCGCTTGCCGGGAATTTTCTCAAATTTTCCTTTGCCTTAGAAATACAGAAAATGCAGATTTGGCTACCGCCGCAGAAAATTTTTTGTTTCCGGCTTCACCTACCTACTACGGATGACTTTGCGATTTTGCCAAACGGATAAAGAAAAAAGCAGCAAATCTTTTTCAGACTTACTGCTTTCGCTGGCCGCCGATGGGCGGTGGATATTCAGTTTTGAAAGTTCAGGTCAGGTTGGCCCGATGATGGATAGCACAATAAATTCCTGTTTTCCCTTTAAGGCATTGTGCATTTTTTCTATTTCTCTTGATGATTATTTTTTTCATAATCAATCAATGTACCTATAACAATTCCAATCAACATTCCGATACCTGCACAAATAGAAATAGCAAAAAGATTTTGCAAAAACGCCCATGCCAACACACCTATGCAACCACCGACAATAAATCCTGTTAATAAGCCAATAGTTAAGTATTTATTACTTTTCATATTGCTATATCTCCCCTAAAAGTATATTTGTCGTTGGTTCTATTATACTATGACCTGCTTCCTTTAGGAATAGATGAATTGTAAACTGGCTGGAGTGAAACCGCTAATGACAGCCAGTGTTTGTTCTTTGTTTATCGGTCAAAGCGAAATTTGAACAGGGCGGCAATGAGCTGTTGCTTTATATGTTCCTCAACTTCGGCGTTGACTTTCCCGTGTACTTTGGAACAGTAGCGGATATATCCGGCATAGTGGGAAAGAATGGTGTCGATTGCGTCCGGGTCGCCCTCATGGGCTTTGACGATTGTTTCATAGGGGAGAAGTTTACTCATAGTCATTTCCCTCCATGAGCCGCCTTAACCGCTGCAAGGCAAGCCGGATATGCCGCCCCGCTGTGCTGCGTGTCCGGCCAATATGTACGCCGATCACTCGCTGCGGCTGGCGCAGGAAATAGTAACGAAAAATTTCTTCCTGCGTCTGCTCCGGCAAAAGGGCAAGGGCGGCGGCAAGCTCCGCATGATACAGAACGGCGGTCTGGCCGCAGGCGGTAAAAAGATATTCTTCAAGCTACTCCGGCTCGGCAAGCTGGACAAACTTCTCGTTCATCAGATAGTCAAGGGAAACTTGCCGTTCCCATTGCCGTTTAAGCTTCAAAATCTTGTCCAAGGCGGCACAGCGGATAACAGTCTTGCAAAAGGCGTTGTACCTGCGCTGGATATATTCTTGATAGGCTATCTGGTCGGTCATGGAAATTCCCCTTTCTGAATAATAGTGCGGGGCGGTGGCACTTCTTGCTGTCGCCCCTTGATTGCCTACCAGCAAAGGCGGGCGGGGCTGTCAACGGCTGCGCATATGCGCCGTTCATCTTGACCGTTGACTGGCTCGGCTGGGTTTGCTATTTACCCGACAAACTTGAATTTATTTTAAGCTATCACGTTTTACCTTCTTAAGCCTTACTATCATTACCATAGGAATTTCTTTGTTGGTTTTAAAACATTCTTCATAAAATCCATCAATGACAAATCCAGCTCTAAAACAAAGGTTAAAAATATCTTGTATGGAACGATGATAATAAATCTGCTCTTTCGGTTGCCCTTCAATCGCTATATCATAGTAACTGTGCGGTGTCATATATTTTTCAGTCAACGTGACAAAACAAGGGTGTTGCGTTGCAAAGACAAAAATTCCGCTTTCCTGCAACAGTTCATAAACAGCCATAAGAAGTGGTTCAATATCCGTAATATCCATAATTGCCATATTAGAAACTGCTTTCGTAAAGGCTCGATTTCTTTTTAATTCTAATATACTTTTTCTATCGGTCGCATCCGCCACACAAAATTCAATTTGTTTTGCATATTGTGATTGCCGTCTTTTAGCCAATTCTATCATTTTTTTGCTGTAATCAAAAGCGACAACCGAAGCGCCTCTTTGTGCAAGATACGAAGAATAATTTCCATTGCCACACGCAATATCCAAAATGTAATCCGCAGGATTAGGAGATAGAAGTTCCGTTACTTTGGGACGCACTACCTCTCTGTGAAATTCATTAGATTCGTCACCCATTGCATTATCCCAAAATTGTGCGTTCTCCTCCCAGATTTTTTTACTTTCCTCTGTTCCCATGTTCTCTCCCACTCCCCAAATTTGCTTTTTTGCTTCCATTAAATCTTCCTTACTATATTCCATTGTTACCCTCCATAACTTCTGATTGTTGCCGTCTTGACTATTATGTATCTTTTCTTTCCAAAATGGTATAGGCTTTTATTTTTGTAATGCTGCAAAACTTTTCTTCTGTAAGGTATTCAAAGGATATTTCCCTTTGCCGCCGCTTGCATTAAGCCGCCGCTATTGGAAAGCCAAAAGCAGCGGCTTTTTTTACTCGGTATTACCGAAAAGTATAGAAAGCAGGATATGTCATCATTTGTCATTTCTTCTCAATGTAATAACTGCATGGCATATCAAGCCAAATACAAGAGAAAAACAGCCACCGCCAAATAGTGATGCTCCCCACCCTGCACCTGACATTGTCATAAAACCGCCAACAAAGAAAATACCAATGCCAAGAAATATACCAACACCATAAAAAAGTCCAATTGCCATATCGTACTTATTAAATTGTCGTTTCTCCTTTTTTTCATATGTTTCCATCTTTGTTATTACCTCCTTCGCAAAATCGTCCATGTTGACTCCAAAAAGAAAGCAAATTTTTTTCAACATATTTAAATCGGGTTCATTAACATCTCTCTCCCAATTCGATAGTGCCTGCCGGGTAACATTCAATTCCCCGGCTAGTTCTTCCTGTGTCATTCCCAATTGTGTTCGCAGATGACGTATTTGCTTTCCTGTTGTAATATTCGTCTGTTCCTGGTTCAAAATAGTTTCTCCTCTCTGATACTGATTTTATCAATGATATTTCGCAATAGCCAGCAATGAACGCTTGCATTGCGCAAGACGTTACATTATCTTCTGAAACATATAGCGCACCTTGTCCAGGCGGCTGTTTGGACGGCGGGGCTGGATGACTGGCTTGCCGACAGCGGCCTGATACCCTTTCAGTTCTGTAAGGCATACGCTCTGCCCGTTGGTGTAAAAGGCCAGATCAGTACGGTATGCCTGTATACAGCGGGCGGGAATCTCGCCAGTAAAGACAACTTCATCCTTTTTTACCTGGGCCGTTTCGATGGTGGCACAGTATTTCGGTGCATCATGATAAGCCCTGGAAAGGTATTCCTGGGGCGCATAGAGGATGAAGGAGAGATAAGGTTCCAGCAGCTGCGTCCCCGATTCCTTCAATGCCTGTTCCAATACAATCGGGGCCAATGAGCGGAAGTCCGCCGGCGTGCTGACCGGACTGTAATAAAGCCCGTATTCAAAGCAAATCTTACAGTCCGTTACGTTCCAGCCGAACAAGCCCTGCTCCAGCCCGTAACGGATACCATCCCTGACAGCGTTTTGAAAACTCTGGTTCAAGTATCCCAGCGAAACCCGGCTCTCGTATTGTACACCGGAGCCAAGCGAGAGTGGTGTAACAGACAGTCCTATGGATGCCCAAAACGGGTTGGGCGGCACCTCGATATGGATGGTGTGGCTGGCTGCTTTGAGCGGCCGCTCCATATAAATGACGGAGGGTTCCTTTACCACTGTTTCAAGCTTGTATTTTTCCGACAGCAAAGCGGAAACAACCTCCAACTGCACCCGGCCCAAAAAAGAAAGAATGATCTCATGGGTGATGGAATCCACTTCGCAACGCAAAAGCGGGTCAGTATCCGCAAGTTGCGTAAGAGCGTCCAGCAGCCGTTCTCTTTGCGCTGCCGTTTTCGGCGCAATCGTCGTCCGCAGCATGGGGAGGGGGTCCTCGCGCCACCTTTTACGAGGGAGCCGGGTTTGGTCCCCTAATACATCGTTTAACCTCACGCTGTCGCTGGGAAGGATAACAATTTCACCCTGATAAGCGGTGTCTGTCCGAACAATTTCCCCTTTGGATGGAATACGCATCTCTGTGATTTTCAGCTTTTCTCTCCCGGCCAGGGCCACCGTATCCCGCAGGCGCAGCGTTCCGCTGTATAACCGTAGATAGACACGCCGCTGGCCGCAATCGGTGTACTCAACCTTGAAAACGCTGCCGCATAGGGCGGCGCCCCCCTGTTCCCCAATCGGTTGGAACAGCCCTGTCACCGCATCCATCAACGGTTGAATGCCAAGGCCATTTTTGGCGCTGCCATGATAGACTGGGAACAGGGAGGCGTCTTGAACCCGCTGCTGTTCCTCCCGCGCAAGTTTTTCCCGGCTGATTGGTTCTCCTGCGATATACTTTTCCAATAATTCATCGTTATTTTCGATGACCGCATCCCATGCTTCTATGTCGGTATTTTCCTCCAGGACTATTTCCGGGGACAGCGACACCGTCTGCTTGATGATAATATCGGCGGAGAGCTTATCCCGAACAGACTGAACCACGCTCTGCAAATCAACGCCAGCCTGGTCGATCTTGTTGATAAAGATAACGGTGGGAATGTTCATTTTCCGCAGGGCATGGAACAGAATACGGGTCTGGGCCTGCACGCCATCTTTAGCGGAGATCACCAAGATGGCCCCATCTAAAACAGCCAAAGAGCGGTACACCTCCGCCAAAAAATCCATGTGGCCGGGCGTATCCACAATGTTAACTTTACATCTGTGCCACTGGAAGGAAGTGACTGCCGCTTGAATGGTAATCCCACGCTGCCGCTCCAAAAACATGGTGTCCGTCCTCGTTGTCCCTTTTTCGACGCTCCCCGGTTCTGAAATGGCTCCGCTGGCATATAGCAGGCTCTCCGTCAAGGTCGTCTTTCCAGCGTCTACATGGGCAAGAATTCCAATATTGATTATTTTCATGTGATTGTCCTCCCTTTACAGCCCCAAAGGGCATAAAAATCCCCAGCAGTAAAATACTTTTACCACTGGGGATTATAAGTTGCGGACATACACATATACAGCATACACCTGTTTGTGATTGCTGTTTTTGGGGATATGTCAAAATTGATAAGGCAAAAGTATTCTTAAATTGGGTACAAAAAACTAAGCCCCTACAAAAGGAGCTATCATAATCCTTTGTTCCCACTATTTGATTATAGTTTTATTTAAGAATACCTTGCCGCATATTTTTTACTCCTTTTCTGGATTAAATCATTGTATCACATCAGTTTTAGGAAAGCAAGTACCTAAAAGAAATTTTTCTTCCCCTTATATGTAACAATCATACCGGCTTCCTAGCGTTCAGAATGTTTTCTGCTGTCTGCTGTGGTGTTTGGTTGGAATTGTCCAACCAAAAGCCGATCCGTGGTGTTGTCTGCATTTTACTAAATACAAATTCAATGTATACAGAAAGATATAAGGAGTGGGAGGGATTCCGCCGTAGTTGGCATTGTAGGAAAATCCAAAAGTTTAGATTTTCCCACAATGCTTATCTTTTGGTCTTTGGTTCGGAATAGTGTAGTGCTGGCGGTCTATCTCTTGTTTTCGGTTGCTTGCTTCCTTACCGTACATGAGCATTAGCGCCGGGGTTATCCGAGCCATAGCCCTCCAAGAGGTTAATCACACCCCAAATGCCAAGGCCTGCGCCGAGCGCGATCACGAGGGTCTGCAAAACACCGACTGCGCTATTGAAAAATGCCATATTCGTACCTCCATAAAATCATGTTGAATTGTTGTGTGTAGGAAAATTGCAGCCGTTTTCTCCGGCTGCGGCATCGGAAGTATCGCTGTTCTGGGCGAAGTGCTGCTCTGTCCATTCGTACAGGGCGAGTGCATACAGTCTGTCATGCGACATCATAAGGCGGTAGGCTACATCCTGCGAAACCGCTTCAATGTCAATATCTGTATAGGGAACACCGCACCTGTCACAATCCTGCATCTGCTCCCAAAGGGCAAGACCGCAGAGGATGTTGCAGCCAATCTTTTCCCACTTGCGCATACATTCCATAAATGCCTGATAATTCGAGAGTTCCATAAACAGCTCCTTTTGCCGCGTTATTCTGCGGCGGTAAAATCAGCGTCCTCGTCGGACAGCTCAATCTCATAGAGGTCAAACGGTTCCTCCGGTGCAATCACCGCCGAGGGCTGTTTCTTCTTTTTTCGCTGCACCCGAATGTAGCGTTCTACATCAAAGGTGTTCTTCTTGTCGGCGTCGGACAGGTACTTATAGCGCGGGTGCTTGGTGATGTCGTACTTCTTGGAGAAGAACGGGCGCACACCGCGTAGCTGCAAGATACACATTCCGCCGTCCATCGTTGCGATTTCGTCCTGCGTCATCAGCTCCTTTCCTAATTTTTGATAATTTAAGCCGTGGGAGATTTCCTTGCCCCGATTCTCTGAGGTATTGAAGCTGTCGATGGTTTCCTTGCCCAATATCTCCGAGATTTCTTTCAGGGTGGTTTTCTCCTTACCGCCTAAAAACAGCATGGTGTCGCAGTTGCCGACAATCGTATCGGCGTTATCCCGATAGATCGCTTTGAGCTGGCTTTGCGACTGCAAAATAATAGAAGCCGATATTTCACGGCTTCGGATGGTGGCGATCAGCTTATCAAAGTTTGGTATC
>OHKL01000868.1_pt1 | contig 13538 bp, 11 predicted proteins | sample 1568721 | NCBI WGS metagenome assembly OHKL01 (sample SAMEA3879543, study PRJEB24766) | human gut metagenome | biome: human-associated habitat; feature: feces | place: USA | collected 1985/1987 | reverse complement strand
CTTCGCCCTGTTCAAGACCGGCAGCCTCTCTAAGAGCCTGTTCGGAGCGCATTAAGGAGGCTTGATAAATTGGCGTATGTAACCATTCCAAAGGATTTGACGAAAGTAAAATCCAAAGTGCTGTTTGGGCTTACCAAACGGCAGCTTATATGTTTCGGAGCGGCGGCACTCATCGGAGTACCGCTTTTCTTTTTGCTCAGACGCACGGCCAGCAACAGCGCCGCCGCGTTCTGCATGATTATCGTCATGCTCCCGTTCTTTCTACTCGCCATGTATGAGCGGCACGGCCAACCCCTGGAAGTGGTGGCCGGACAGGTCATCCGCTGTATGTTCCTGCGGACGAAGGAACGGCCTTACCAGACAAACAATTTCTATGTAGCCCTGGAGCGGCAGGCCCAGGCGGAAAAGGAGGTGAAAGCCATTGTTCAGAAAGCGAAAGCCAGAGCCGCAGGCACAGCAGGCGGCAAAAGCCGCGGTAAAACTGACCGCCGCAGAAAAGCGTGAGATCAGCCGTATCCTGGAAACCGCCAGAGGCGACGGCAAGGTACATTCCGCACAGGACACCTTACCGTTCCGCCAGATGTACCCGGACGGTCTGTGCAAGCTGGACGACCACACCTGGTCGAAGTGTATCGAGTTCGAGGATGTGAATTATCAGCTTGCAAAGCCTGACGACCAGACGGCGATCTTTGAAGCCCTCTGCGATATGTATAACGCCCATGACGCTTCTATCGGAATGCAGCTATCTCTTGTGAGCCGCCGCATGAACCGGGAGGATTTTGTGAAGCGTATCGAGATCGCGGCGCAGGGAGATCACTTCGACCATATCCGTGAGCTTTACACGCAAATGCTCCGCAAGCAGCTTGAACGGGGCAACAACGGTCTTATCAAAACAAAGTATCTGACCCTCACCATCGAGGCACGGGACAGCAAAACCGCACGGGCACGATTTTCCCGGATCGTCATGGATGCCCTCAACCATTTCAAGGTCATGGGTGCTCTGGCAAAGGAGCTTGGCGGCAAGGAGTGGCTGGAAACGCTCCACGGCATCCTACACCCGGACGGGGAACGGTTTGCCTTTGAATGGAGCTGGCTTGCCCCTTCCGGCCTGTCGGTTCAGGATTTTATCGCACCATCTTCCTTCCGCTTCGGTGAAGCACGGAAGTTCACGATGGCGGATAAATTCTGTGCCGTGTCCTTTCTGCAGATCAGCGCACCGGAAATGGATGACCGTATGCTCACCGAACTGCTGGATACGGACAGCGGGCTGCTTGTCAGCCTCCATATCCGCAGCATGGATCAGAACGAGGCGATCAAAACGGTCAAGCGGAAGATCACCGACATTGACAGTATGAAGATCGACGCGCAGAAAAAGGCAGTGCGGGAAGGTTTCGATATGGATATCATCCCCACCGACCTTGCCACCTACGCAGGCGAGGCAAAGAATATCCTCCGTGACCTGCAAAGCAGAAATGAGCGAATGTTCCTGATGACCTTCCTGGTGGTGAACTTTGCGGACAGCAAGCAAAAGCTGGAGAATGACCTTCTCCGTGCGGCAAGCGTGGCGCAGAAATATAACTGCTCCCTGGTGCGGCTGGACTTTCAGCAGGAGGACGGCTTCGTGTCGGCTCTGCCCCTGGGTGTCAACCGCATTAAGATACAGCGCGGACTTACCACTTCGGCGGTGGCGGTGTTCGTTCCCTTCACCACACAGGAGATTTTCCACGGCGGCGAAGCTCTCTACTACGGGCTCAATGCCACTTCCGGCAACATGATCCTTGCTGACCGCAAAAAGCTGAAAACGCCCAACGGCATGATCTTAGGTACGCCCGGCAGCGGCAAGAGTTTTTCCGCAAAGCGTTCCATCGTGGGTGTGTTCCTGAACACAAAGGACGATATCCTGATCTGCGACCCGGAGGCGGAATATTTTCCGCTGGTGAACCGGCTGGAAGGCCAGGTCATCAAAATCTCACCTACCAGTACACAGTATGTGAACCCTATGGATATCAACCTCAATTACAGCGAGGACGATAACCCGCTGGCGCTGAAATCCGACTTTATCCTGTCATTCTGCGAACTGGCGGCAGGCGGCCGGAACGGTCTGGAGCCAGTGGAAAAAACGGTCATTGACCGTGCCGTGCGGATCGTGTACCGCCCATATATCGCAGACCCCCGCCCGGAGAATATGCCGCTGCTGGAAGATTTGTATGACGAGATCAAACGGCAGCCGGAGCCGGAGGCACAGCGGATCGCGGCGGCACTGGAACTGTATGTGCATGGCAGTTTGAATGTTTTTAACCACCGCACCAATGTGGATATCAACAACCGCATTGTCTGCTTCGATATCAAGGAGCTGGGAAAGCAGCTCAAAAGCCTGGGTATGCTGGTGATCCAGGATCAGGTGTGGAACCGTGTTTCCCAGAACCGGGATCAGGGCAAATCCACCTGGTACTTCGTGGACGAGTTCCACCTTCTGCTGCGCGGCGAGGTTGGTTCCTGGAGCGTGGAGATTTGGAAACGCTTTCGCAAATGGGGCGGTATCCCCACGGGAATCACGCAGAACATCAAGGACCTGCTTTCCTCCCCGGAGATCGAGAACATCTTTGAAAACAGCGATTTTGTGTACCTTCTGAACCAGGCCAGCGGAGACAGGAAAATCCTCTGCGAGCGCCTGAATATCTCCAACCAGCAGGCGGCGCATATCAGCAACGCAGGCCCCGGCGAGGGGCTGATCTTCTTCGGCAATGTGATCCTGCCTTTTGTGGATGACTTCCCGAAGGACAATGAACTTTACAGCATTATGACAACAAAACTTGGTGAAACCGGGAAAGGAGAAAACGAACATGAATGATCCCCGCTATTTGCATACGGAAGAAAAACAGGAGGGCGAAACCTTCTTTGATGTGATGAACCGGCTGATTGCCAGAAGCAAGGCGGTCACGGCGGATATGGAGGCGGTCCTTGCGGAGCTGGAAAGTGAGATCGAACCGTTCCGTGCGCCGAAGGACCATGAATAAACTGACCCATGTGAGCCTGTTTTCCGGCATTGGCGGTCTGGACCTGGCGGCGGAGGCTGCCGGGTTTGAAACCGTCTGCCAGTGTGAGTGGGCGGATTTTCCGCACTCCGTCCTCTCCGCACGATGGCCGGATGTTCCCAGGTTCCGGGATATTACTACTTTTACGAAGGAGGCGTTTTTTGAAAAAACAGGACTTGAAACAGTTACCGTTATCTCAGGCGGCTTTCCCTGTCAGCCCTTCTCCACCGCCGGAAAACGGAAGGGCTTTGCGGATGAACGCTACCTGTGGCCGGAAATGTGCCGCGTTATTACCGAGCTGCGGCCCCGTTGGGTGCTTGGGGAAAATGTTGCTGGCTTCATCAATATGGGGCTCGACAAAACGATCTTTGACCTGGCAAAAGCGGGATACGCTGTTCTCCCATTCGTATTTCCGGCTTGCGGCGTCGGCGCATGGCATGAGCGCCAGCGAACTTTTATCGTCGCGGCTGATGTTTCCCACACCCCTTGCCTCCGACAACAACACCGCCAGGGACGCGGCAAGCCTGGATGTGTTCCTGTCGGACAATGGGATATTCCGCAAGAGGAACCGAAACGGGGCGATCTGGAGCCTCAGCCTGTCGGCGGCGGTATTCTATCTGACCCCGGTGGCGTCGGACGGTTTCCGCTCGACCTTGAAGCCGTCGGCCTTCGATCCGGCGAAGAAGGACGGGAACCTGTCGGCGCAGATCATCTCCCAGGAGCGGCCGGTGTCCGAAACATCGGCGCTGAACCCGGATTGGGTGGAATGGCTCATGGGCTTCCCGAAAGGATGGACGGACGTATCCTCTGGGCCGCCGAGCCAGAAGGAATCCCCCGCATGACCGAGCGCATGGATGACCGGGCGCTGCGGCTGAAAACATTGGGAAATGCGGTCTGCCCGCCCCAGGCCTATCCCATTTTCCGCTATATCGCCATGATCGAGAATGGCACCTGCGGCGACTTTTGCCCCTATGGAAAGGAAGGTGACTGCCTATGAGGGAACTGAAAGCGACCGATAAGATCACGCAGAAAATGACCCGTGACGGTGCGGTATCGGAAAACCTTGCCACGGGCGAGGTGAAACATATCAGCAGCCGGGAGCCGGAAACGGAACTGTCCGCTTCTTCGGAAGAATCCGCTGGCGCTGCGGCTGACCTTGCCCTGCGTGCGGCGGAACACCATGAGAAGAAAAGCGCACGAAAGGCGGAAAAGGCTGACACCCAGGCGGTACGGGATGGTTCTGCCGCAAGGCAGCGCCCGTCCTCCCGTCTGCAATTCACCGCAGAAGAACGTGCCGATCCCGCACTTAGGAAGTACATTGACCGTTCCGGGCGTGCGGCGGACAGGCTGGACGCGGCAAAGGCCGCTATCCCCACAAAGAAAGTTCTCCGTACCGAGCGTGTTTTTGACGAGACAGCCGGAAAAGGCAAAACGCAGCTTCACTTTGAAGAAGTGGAGAAACGCCCCAATGGACGCCTGCGGCACAATCCGCTTTCCCGGCCGGTCCATGAGATCGTCCACGCTGCCCATGCGAAGGTGCATGAGGTAGAGCAGGAAAATGTGGGTGTAGAGGCCGGACACAAGGGCGAGGTGCTGACGGAACGCGGGCTTGCCTACGGAAAAGGCAAAGTCCGTGCCGCCGTCCACCATCACCGCACAAAGCCCTGGCGTGACGCGGCGAAGGCAGAGCAGGCTTCTTTTAAGGCAAACGCCGACTACCTTTACCAAAAGGCACTGCATGATGATCCTGCATTGGCAGCTTCTAACCCGGTATCCCGCTTTCTGCAGAAACAGCGGATCAAGCGGAACTATGCAAAGGAGCTGCGGCAGGCAGAGAAAACCGCAAAGAACACAGCGGCTACGGCGAAAAGTGCGGCGCAGAAAGCAAAGGACACCTTCAAGGAAACTTTCCTCTACATCAAGCACCATAGCCGGGCGGTGCTGTTGGTGATCGGCATTGGCGCCTGTGTTGCTCTGCTGTTTGGCGGGGTATCTTCCTGTTCCATGATGGCAGGCTCCGGTGTGGGCGGTGTATTTACTTCCTCTTATCTCTCCGAGGACACGGATATGCTGGCTGCAGAGGCGGCCTACTGCGAACTGGAGCAGGAGCTTCAATATGAGCTGGACCACTATGAAGCTCTGCACCCCGGATATGACGAATACCGTTTTGATCTGGACGAGATCAAGCATGACCCTTATGTGCTGATCTCCATTCTCACGGCGTTCCATGAAGGGGTGTTTACCATCGGCGAGGTTCAGGCGGAGCTGCAAATGCTCTTTGAAAAGCAGTACATCCTGACGCAGACCGTGGAAGTGGAGGTGCGCTATCGGACGGAGACACGGACAGACAGTGAGGGAAACGACTATGACGTGGAAGTGCCGTACAATTACTATATCTGCAAGGTAAAGCTGGAAAACTTTGACCTTTCCCATGTGCCGGTCTACATCATGGACGAGGAAACGCTTTCCCTGTATGCGGTCTATATGGCAACGCTGGGAAACCGGGAAGATTTGTTTCCCAGCTCCGGCTATGTAGACAAGTACACCAAACCGCCCACCACCTACGATATCCCGCCTTCCGCACTGGAAGATGAAACCTTTGCAGCGCTCATTACCGAGGCGGAGAAGTACATCGGATATCCCTATGTCTGGGGCGGCAGCAATCCGAACACTTCTTTTGATTGCTCCGGCTTCGTGTCCTGGGTGCTGACGCAAAGCGGTGTCTGCAATACGGGCAGGCTGGGAGCCCAGGGGCTCTACGACATTTCCACCCCGGTATCCTCTGCCAACGCAAGACCCGGCGACCTGATCTTTTTCGTCGGCACTTACGATACACCGGGCGTTTCCCATGTGGGTATCTATGTAGGCGGCGGAAAAATGCTGCACTGCGGCGACCCCATCCAGTATGCAGATATCAACACAAGCTACTGGCAATCCCACTTTTACGCTTTCGGGCGACCGCCCTACAACTAAAAAACGATATGGAGGTAATTTGATTTATGGCAACGACACAGAAGATCCGCAATGACATTGCGAAAACCAAAGAAAAGATCGCGGAGCAGCAGAAACGCCTTCGTGCGCTGGAGGCCCAGCTTGCGGAGGAAGAAAATCTGGAAATCGTCCGCATGGTGAAAGCCGTGAAGATGGACAACAAGGAACTGACCGCCTTCCTGAAAGCCTATGCCAGCGGTATGATCTCCCTGCCGGAAGGTATGCTGCAGGAGGGCAACACCGAGAATGAGGAAACGGAGGGATACGAGGATGAAGCATAACTTTATGACAAAAATGGTATCGGCTCTTTTGGCGGTGGTGCTCAGCACTGCCGCTTTTTCTATCACCGCCTTTGCCAGCGGCGGTGAGGAAAGCACGGAGTCCGTGGCTGAACAGGAAACGGCTGGGGATGTCTCTGATCTGCTTTCCGCTCTGGCAGGCAGCCAGGTCACGGTATCCGTCACCGAGGATGGTATCCAGTTCAGTTCCGGCGAAAATGACTCCGGGCAGACCGGCACCGTCACCACGGGCGGCGGCAATCTGAATGTCCGCACGGGCGCTGGAATGGATTATACCGCCTTCACCCAGCTTCCCAACGGAACGACCGTGAAGGTGATCGGCACGGACGGCGACTGGCTGAAGGTCATCCTGCCGGAAAAGGTCGGCTATGTCTATTCCGGCTACATGACGGTAAGTGACGGCGAGGCTGGTTCCGGGGAAGGTTCTTTCTCTCTGGACACGGAAACGCTGGAAAATCTGCTGGGGATGCTGGGCGACGGTCTGAATGGCGGTGCCGCTTTGACGCCGGACGGGAACCTGTCGCTGATTGACGATATCGGCAACCCTACCGCCAGCGGCAAGCAGTTCATCACGGTGGAGACGAAGAACGGCAACGTGTTCTATCTTATTATCGACCGTGACGACGAGGGCGAGGAAACCGTGCATTTTCTGAACCAGGTGGATGAAGCCGACCTCATGGCGCTTACGGAGGATGGAGAAAAGGCGGAAACACCTATTGTCTGCACCTGTACGGAGAAGTGCCAGGCCGGAGCGGTCAATACCGCTTGCCCGGTCTGCGTAAAAAATCTTAGTGAATGTGTTGGCACAGAACAGAAAGCTGCGGAGCCCACCGAACCGGAGAATCCGGAACCCGAAAAGAAAAGCAATACCGGGGCGATCCTGGCGGTGCTGCTGATCCTTGCAGCCGGAGGCGGCGCGGCGGTCTATTTCCTGGTGCTGAAACCGAAGCAGGGCAAGAAAGTTCCCGCTGATCTGGATGATTTCGACCTGGAGGATGAAGAAGAATATCTGACCGAGGACGAGGAAACGGAGGAAAAGAATGAGTAAACTGATTATCGCAGAAAAACCGAGTGTGGCAAAATCTATCGCATCGGCCCTGGGTGCTTCATCCAGGGCCGATGGCTTTTATGAGGGCAGCGGCCTTCTCGTATCCTGGTGCGTGGGACACCTGGTATCCCCGATGGATGCGGGCGGCTATGACGAGCGTTTCAAGAAATGGCGTTATGACGATCTTCCCATTCTGCCGGAGCCGTTCCGCTATGTGCTGGCACCGGGCAAAGAGGACGCTTTTGAAAATCTCCGTGCCCTGATGAATCGCCCCGATGTGGATACCATCGTCAATGCCTGTGACGCCGGGCGTGAAGGGGAGCTGATTTTCCGACTGGTGTATGAAATGACCGGATGCCGCAAGCCGGTCCTCCGTCTCTGGATTTCTTCGATGGAGGACAGCGCCATCCGGGAGGGCTTTTCTGATCTGCGCCCCGGCACCGATTATGAAGCCCTGTATCAATCTGCCCTCTGCCGTCAGAAAGCGGATTGGCTGGTGGGGATCAACGCCACGCGCCTTTTCTCCGTTCTCTATCACCGCACCTTGAATGTGGGCCGTGTTCAGACGCCCACGCTGGCAATGCTGGCGGAGCGTGACGCAAAGATCACGCTGTTTCACAAGGAAAAATATCATTTGCTGCGCCTGACGCTGGATGGAGCTGAGGCGGTGTCGGAGAAATTCACCGATTCGGCAGCGGCGGAACAGGCAGCGGCCATGTGCAAGGGTGCGGCCGTCACCTGTACCTCTGTCACGAAGGAGCAGAAGAAGGAACAGCCGCCGAAGCTCTATGACCTTACCACCTTGCAGCGGGAGGCAAACCGCCTGTTCGGATACACGGCGAAGCAGACCCTTGACTACGCCCAGAGCCTCTACGAAAAGAAGCTGCTGACCTATCCCCGCACGGACAGCCGGTATCTGACCTCCGACATGGCGGAAACAGCCTCCTGCGTCATCCATCTGGCGGCGAACGTGCCGCCCTTTGACGGGATCAGCAATTTCTTCCCGCTGGTGGAGGCCATGATCTCCGACAAAGAGGTGTCCGACCACCACGCCATTATCCCCACAATGGAGATTGAAAAAGCGGATATCAAGGCTCTGCCCCTGGGCGAGCGCAATTTGTTTCTGCTGGTCTGCTGCAAGCTGCTGTGTGCATCAGCGGAGCCGTATGTGTATGAGGCAGTCACGGTAACTTTCGACTGCGGCGGCTATTCCTTCACCGCAAAGGGCAAGCGCATCCTCTCCGAAGGCTGGCGGGAGATCGACCGCATTTTCCGTACCTCCCTAAAAGAAAAGCCTGCGGACGGGGACGGCGATACGCTCCCGGACTTCACCGAAGGACAGACTTTTGACGGTGCGAAGGTTTCCGTTACCGAGCATTTCACCCAGCCTCCGAAGCCCTATACCGAAGATACCCTCCTGTCCGCTATGGAGAACGCAGGCAAGGATGATATTCCCGATGAGGCGGAGCGAAAAGGTCTTGGCACGCCTGCGACCAGGGCGGCAATCATCGAAAAGCTGGTGGCAGCCGGATTTGTGGAACGCAAGGGCAAGAGCCTGATCCCCACAAAAGCCGGTATCAACCTTGTCACGGTCCTGCCGGAGCCGCTGACCTCTCCCATGCTGACAGCGGAATGGGAACAGAAATTAACGGAGATCGCAAGGGGCGGCGCTGACCCGGATACCTTCATGGACGGTATCCGCACGATGGTTCAAGAGATCGTGTCCACCTATTCCTGCATTTCCGAGGATGGCAAAAAGCTGTTTGCCCCGGAGAAGGAAGTGATCGGTACCTGCCCCCGCTGCGGCCAGCCGGTTTATGAGGGCAAGAAGAACTTTGCGTGTTCGGATCGGTCCTGCGGTTTCGTCCTCTGGAAAAATGACCGCTTCTGGACGAGCCGCAAGAAGGAACTGACAAAGAAGATGGCAACGGACCTTCTGAAAAAGGGACGTACCAATGTCAAGGGAATGTGGTCTGAAAAGAAACAGGCTGCTTATGACGCTGCGGTGATCCTGGATGACACGGGTGGCAAATACATCAACTTCAAACTGGAATTTCCGAAAAGAAAGGAAGGTGTCAATGGCAGAAAATAAGACTTTGGAACATTTACCCGAAGTGAGGGCGGCGGTGGCTGCCCTCTCCCCGGAGGACCGGGAGGTGCTGGCGGCGGTGCAGGCATCGCCCTTCAAGCTGACAGCGCCGGAGCAGTTCAAGGAGTTTGCGGCCAACATCGACTATTTCGTATTTGAGCCCAATATCCACGATCTGAATGATCTGGGGTGGCGGTATCTGGCGCAGCACATGGATATGCTGCTGCCCCCGGAACTTCTGAAAGCAATCGACCCTGTTCCGTTTGGCAAGTACGCCATGCAGGAGGAACAGGGCCATTTTACGGAACACGGATATATTTCTCTCTCCGGCGACGAGTGGAACCATGAACGCCCTGCGGAGCCGGAGAAAAAGCCTTCCATCCGGGAACGGCTGGAACAGGGCAAGAAGGAATGTGCAGAGAAAAACAAAGCGCAGCCCCACAAGGAAAAGTCTGCGCCGGAACTGTAAGGAGGTGCTGATATGCCATATTACGATCACGACAAGGATTATCCCTTTGCCGCCTTTATCACCAATCTTGGGAAGTACAATGAGGGCGAGCTTGTGGGCGAGTGGGTGAAGTTTCCCACCACCGCCGAAGAATTGAAGGAAGTGTTTAAGCGGATCGGGATCGGCCAGAAGGATGACTTCGGCCAGCCCTATGAGGAATGGTTCATCACGGACTATGACTGCTATGTGGACGGTCTTTACAGTAAGCTGGGTGAATATGAAAATCTGGACGAGCTGAATTATCTGGCATCGAAGCTGGATGAAATGAGCGAAAGCGAATACGCACAGTTTCAGGCCGGTATGGAAATGGGCGACCATTGCGGCAGCCTGCAGGAGATCATCAACCTCACCGAGAATCTGGATTGCTATGAGGTTTACCCCGATATCCATGACTATGACGATCTGGGCCGCTATTACATCGAAGAACTGGACGTTATGCAGGTGCCAGAGCATTTGCAGAATTACATCGACTATGAGGCCTACGGCCGGGACGTTGCGTTGGAGGAAAACGGCACCTTCACGGATCAGGGCTATGTGCGTGATACGGGTGACAGTTTCCATGAGTATTACGACGGTGAGCGTGGCAGTATCCCCGACGAGTACCGGGTGATGACCTTTCAGGACGATCTTCCCGAAGAAGAAAAATCTGAATGGGCTATGGATATCGCCTTTGACATGGACGAGTTTTTCCGTCAGAACGATCCGCAGTATGCGGCGGAGCACCCGGAGGCACACGCCGCAAAGGAAGAACTGTATGAAAATCTGATGGCCGGACGCATTTCCACTTTGGATGAAAAGCTGGCGGCGCTGGGGCAGACGCAGGAGGACTATCTTCCTTCGGAGATTGAAAAGTTCAAGGACGCCACGGGCTATGAGGAATTTCTTGATTTTGACCCGGCGGAGGTCAAGGCCGCTTTGGATGACCCGGACAAGTCCCATGCGGATGAAATGCTGTCCGCAGCGGAGAGGGCTGCCTCGGAAAAGATGACTGTGCTTGTAGTGGAGCCTATGAAGGAATCCTATGTGAAGGAGATCAACTCCGACCTTCATTCCCTGCAGGCAGAGGTTGGCGGTGATATTGGGGCAACCTATCCCTATTCTGACCCGGTGGCACTGGTTTGTAATGATGAAGGAAAGCTCATAGGGCTTGAACTGAACCGTGGACTGCGGGATGAAAACGGAGAAATTTATGATATCGTAGCAGGAACCTTCCTGGTGGTTGGACTTGGCGAAGAAGATTTTGCGTCCCTGTCCCCGGAACTGATCCAGAAATATACGGAACAGTTCAAAACGCCGGAACAATTTATGCAGATCAATGGCAATATCGTTGTTCTCCCTGTCCCGGCAGAGAAACAAGACCTTGCTTTTCTGCCAGACCGTTTTGAAACTGGCGAACGTGTGCAGACACCCAGGGGCAGCTTTCAGGTGACAACCATGAGCCGGGAGCAGATGGAGACAGCCGGTTACGGCGTCCACCATGTTTCCGATGATGGAAAGTATCTTATCATGGGAAACGGCACACGGGCCTTTGCCGTGGCAGTGGATCAGCCGGAGAAGGACAATCCTCTCCGCACAGCGGAAATGACGCTGGAGGATGACTACGGCATGATCGACGGCGTTATCAACAACGGCAGACGCGGCGAAGAATTGGAAAAAGCCCAGGAGTACGCAGAGCGGACAACGCCGGAGAAGCCTTCCATCCGTGAGCGGTTGGAGGATGCCAAACGGGAGTGTGCCGAGCACAAGACCCCAGAAGGAAAAAAGCCCGGCCGTGATGTGCCGGAGCATGACTGCCTATGAGTCGAAGCAAGAAATGGCGGCTGGAATGGGCGTTCTTCCTGGGTGAGAACGGCAGGCGGCAGTATAACCATATCTGTAAAAAATGTGTTCACGGCTGCAAGCAGAGTTTCCGGGCGTGTCTGGTCGCTTGTCCGCATTACAGTTCCAAACGGTCTAAAATCTGTGAGGATAAGGGGGCGAAAAACGCAGAATAATTCCCTGTATCCGTATTTTCAAAGGGAGCCTTTATGATTTCTCATGTGTCGGTCTGCTTGCTGGCACATGAAGAAAAAGGCTTGATTTCAAACACTTTCTGTCACGCAAAACGGGAGTACAGCTTTTCGGTTCGTCCGATTGGCTGTACTCCCGCTTTTTCTTTTTGCTATCATCAAATTACTTTAACACGGTTCTGTTGTTTGAACAGGGGTACAAATTGTACCTCCGTTGAAAAGGAATTTCCATAGTATTTTATCATTAGGATTGGATAGGAAAGGATGGATAGCCGCCGCAGTAGGCGTTGTGGGAATGTGCGTAAACTGTCAGAATTGCGAGGCTGTGGGAAAGCTGTTTGCAGGCCTGTGGGAAAAGGCTTGTCTTTTTCCATCAGGTTGTGAATGGTTTTTCCATCGGCACGAGCGGCAGTTTTCCATATTTCCATGACGCAAGAAAATCATCCAACGATCAGCCGGTACACCGTCAGCGGCACATACCACACCGCCACGATCAGCCGCCATGCCAGAATGAAACCACCGATCACACCACCGATAATAAAGTTCAATGCAAACAGGGCGATCCCTCCACCCAGGGAGCCGCCGCCCGGCACGATCCAGAGGCACATCCGATGGAGGCCAAACGGCAGCCCGCAGAGTATCCAGAGCCATACATAGTCAAGCTCTCCGTTCTTCACGCGGGCGGATTTGAAGATACAATACAGGATCAGCGTCACGGTCACGGGCAATACGCTTTTGAAGAAAAATGCTTTGATTGCTTCGCTTCTTGTCATCGGTAAAACCTCCTTCCGCAGTTCCATTATACAGGATGCCGGGAGCTGCGCCCAGCGTCTTTCAGAGAAAATTATTCAAGTTCATGCCGCCGCTGTTGTTCCTGTTCCTTTGGAACGGTCAGCAGCGCATCCACATTTTGCTTGACGGTATCGTATTCCTGGGCTTCGGTTCTTGCGGCTTTGTATTCAGCAAGGAACCGTTCCTTTTCTGCGGTGAGATTGGCAAGCTCCGTTTTCATGCTTTCCGTTGTCGGCAGCGGCACAGCCCCCAGCCGTTTTAATTCTCTGGCGGCCGCTTCAAAAAGGATGATCTCGCTCTCATGCCCCCGCAGGAACTTTTCTTTATCATTCGATTTACGGTATCTGTCATAAAGAGGCTTTAGCTGACGGTAAGTTCCGGCGTGCTTCATCACAAGGGCAAGTTCGGTGCTTCTGCTTTCTACCCGCTTGATCTCTGCATGAGCGGTATCTCTGCGTGCGGATACTGCGCTCAGTTTGCCTTCCAGTTCTCCATAGCTGCTTATCCCATGTTCGGTCAGGAAATTCATGGTCTTGGCGGCCTGTTTCAAATTGTTCAGCTTCGCCCAATGGGTGAAGCCTGCGCTCTGCTGTGCCTTGATGTTATTCTGGATATCAATGAGCAAACTGATCTTTCCGTTCTTCTGTTTCGGCTGGTGGGAAGGTCTGGAGCGTCCGGCGATCCGAGTGGCAAGGGCTTCTTCGGTGTAGTCCACACCCAGGGTTTTCAGACGGGTGAACCGTTCCTGATCCGGCGCTCTGGCGGAG